>Ga0209337_1002749_pt1 | contig 12594 bp, 14 predicted proteins | sample LinPmetageLP53_FD_184044 | JGI IMG/M metagenome (GOLD analysis project Ga0209337, IMG submission 184044) | Marine viral communities from the Pacific Ocean - LP-53 (SPAdes) (version 2) | ecosystem: Environmental > Aquatic > Marine > Oceanic | place: Pacific Ocean | collected 2010-02-08 | reverse complement strand
TCTAATACTTTGCCTGTCTTGTCATCTACTCCGTAAAATTCATTACTATCATAACTACGACCACCAATTCTATTCATTATAAAATATTGTAGAACTGATTTAAATTGTCCATCTGCTAATTTCTTTTTTATGTCCGTTAAATCAAATCCCTTTGATATATCTCTATCTGCTTTTACTAAAGCTGGTGCTACAAATTTTTTATATATACTTAAAACTGCTTTTAATTTATTGACATTTCTTTTAATTGGATGCTTTCCTAATGGGCCTTTTAGATTATTGGCCTGTTTGATGACTAAGTTCATAGCTGTCATAAAGTCTTTGTTAAAGTTATCTACACTAACATATTCTTTAATTACGGATTCTTTTACTTTCGTATACCCTACGACATCTGGCTTTGGATGACCACCTTGTGAACCACTTGCAGAACTTGCAAATGCTTTTGGTGTATCGTAGTAAATGCCAGTTCCACTTGCATTTGCTGCTCCAGCAGTTGCTGTTGTGGAAACTTCTGCAAGATTCTTTTTAATTAATTCTCGTATAATTTCTTTTAATCTAGCTAATCTTTGTGCTTTGGACATTCTTAATTTCCTTAATTAATTCATAATATCTCATTAAAGCAACCACGTGTTTATCTTTCACGACTTTTCCCTTAGTAGCGCTATCTGTATAATCAATAGCTTCTGCTAATTTTATTTTTGTAATCTTGTCATTGACATTTGGTAGTAATTTCTTTAGAGCTTTTTTAATTTTAACTACTTCATTGTCTATGAATTCTTTTAATGAATTCGTATTAGATACATTATTGATATATTGTTTCAATAAGTTTCTTTGATTTTCATTTAAAGTTTTGTATTTTTTATTAAATTTGTCAACCAATAAAGAGTAACTTAATAATCTTAAATCTTTATCTTGTTCAGCGTAATTCTCAATTACTTGATTAGATTTTTTAATTTTACTATCAGATTGAATGATATGTTCAGTTATAGTAATGACTGAGTCTGTCTTTTGAACTGGCCCAAAGTCTTCTTTACCTGTTTCAGTTCCAAATAGTTTGTAAACTGATGCCATAATTTTAAAATTAGGCAAACGAGTATTAAAAAACTCTTTTATATCATAATTTTCTTTTATGGTTTTAATTAAGTTGAATTTTTCATTGTTTAATCTACGATTAGACAATTTTCTACGACTTTTCACCACCGCTTCGACTAATTGAGATGCGTGTGAATCGTTTTTGTATTTCTTTTCTAATAAAATTGAATACAATTCATATTCTTTCCCTAATTCAGTATTTTTATTAAAGAATTCTTTAAATAATGCTACTGATTTAGGGCTTTTTGTGTCATTTAACACGTCAACTGTAATTTGGCGTGATAAAAGTTCATAAAGAATTGCTGTATTCTTTATTTTATTATGTTTAACATATAAAGACATTTGAGCTCCAAAGTATTTCTTCTAATTGTAATAATAAATATAAAACTATCAAGAAATCGGTATTAATCTACTCCGTTTTCTTTCTTATATTCATCATATTCTTTTTCCATTTCGTCTACTTTTTTGGTTTCGTTAATTATATCCTTTGACTTTTTACCCATTGACTTTTTCAGTGCGTCAAAGTGTGCTAATGCAAGTGGTCTTCTGTTCTTGGTTTGTTTCCCTAATGGGTCACGTCCTCTTGCTCCACTATCTTTTCCGAACTTATTCATTTCCTGTGGTCTCCCACCTTGTTCATCTTCTGGTCGTTCATCTTCTCCGTCATCAAATGGGTCAAATATAGAACCTGCTATGGTATCAGGTGGTGTTTGAGCATCGTCTTCGCCGATACCCACTGCTGCCATATCACTTGGTGTTCCAATTGCGTCCCCAGTTTCTTGTGGGTCATTACCTTCCATTTCAATTTGTGAGTGTCTGAACTTCTGTTTTTGGTCTTCAATAATTTGTTTTTCTATTTCTACCTTTTCATCGTCTGAAAATTTAAAAATATTATTGTAAACCCAATCAGTAGGTAAAATTTTATCTTGAATCATATCACGAGCTAAACTAACTTTCTGTCCGAACAATTCAATCTTCTCTTGTTCATACATTGTTGAAGGACTTGCTAAGTTCAATTCAAAGTTTACTAAGTCTTCATCTGTATATCCTTGTGAATATAAGTGAACAACTGCAATCTTTGTTAACTCTGATGTTATAATTCTTTGTATTCTTTCAATGGTTCTTGCAAATCTTACATCTTCTGCTGCTAAAGTTGCTTTACCACCGACATTTTCATCAAACCCTAAGAATGCTTTTGGTACTCTTAGTGATGCTAATAATTTGTTTTTCAAATATTCAATGTCTTCTGTTGAATCATAATCAATACCACCTAATTCTGATATTTCAGTTCCACTATCTCCACCACGAACTGGCATAAAGAAGTCTTCTGTTAGGTTTTGCATATTGTATTTTAAATTATATTCACCTGTTGCTTCGTCAATGATTGGTGTCTTCTTCATCTTGTTGATGATTCTTTGCATATAGTTATCGACTTCTGCTGGTGGAATATTTCCGATATCAATCTTGAATACTCGTTTAGAAGGTGCTCTCATAATTCTATGAATTAACATAGCGTCTTCCATTAAAGTTAATTGTTTCCAAATCTTTCTCGTAGATTCAATCATTGACTTACCATAAGGTAAGAAATTACTATCACTTGCTAATCTGAAGTGAGCGACTTGAAAGTTTTCAAATTCTATCTTCTTTTTAGAACTTGCGGCTCTATTACCAAAGTATGGATGTGCACCCTCAATTGACTCTAAATAGAACTTTGTATAATAAGGATTCTCTGGGTCTTCTCCCTCTGCCCTTACGACTTCATAAGGTGAAAGTGGAACTACGTTCGTAACACCATACTTCTCATTAATGTCTAAGTACAAATAGAAGTCACCATACTTAACCATATTACGAACCCAAGGCCATAGATTGAACTCGATGTTCATAATATCATAAAATAAATTATTTAAAATTTCTTTAATGTTTTCGTTGTCTGTTTTAATATCTACTACTTGACCATACTCGCCTTTCATAGTTGATTCATCGGAATATATATCCAATGCACTTGATATGATTGGGTCTGAATCCATTGATTCATAATCTTTAAATAGTCCCAATCTCGCTGCCATAACCTGATGAACGGTTGAATATCCTGTCCCTACTAAATCTAAATTGGTATGCAATTTAGAATATCTATCGACAAGATGACTCTTGACTTGGTGTTGTATTTGGTCTGTATCGGCTATCTTTAATTTTTTACCACCGACATTTCTCACGATTACGTTTGTACTGAATAATCGTTGTAGTCTTCCAAATAATGTTGTATCTGCCATAATTACCTCACTTTATAAGAGCCAGTCTAACGACTCTTTCTCTTTTCCTGTATCCCACTCCCAACTATCATTCTGATTATCGTTAGGTGTGTATAAACCCTCATTATCCATCATCTTGGTGAGAGTCTTTTTTGTTAATTCTACTCCTTCAGTTCGTAATCTTAATGCTGTATCACGAACCCACAAAGCAATAGCAAAAGACATAACTAAATCGTCGTTATATCCTCTCATAGCTTCTGCTCTATTATTTATATAGACGAAAGTTAATAGTTCATCAATCAAACGATTACTACGAACTACTACACTTTCCTCTCTAAAAAATTCTTCTAACTTACTAATAATTAGTGGTCTGGTCTTAGAAGTCGTTGAAAAACCCGCCACCATATTTCTTTCTTGTGTGTTGATTCTATTATTTATTTGGTGTTGAACATCAACATATTGTAAGTCTTTACTTGTATAAAATAGATTAGGGTAATCCCTATCTATTACTTGTTGGATTGTTGCCCAACCAATATTATTATTCTCTATAATAAGTATCGCATCATTATATTCTGTTGCTATACTTACTAACATATTTCCAAAATCTTTGGTATTTATTTTACCTTTATACTCTGCCACTTGTTCTAAATTATCCACATCAATAACGTGAAAAGCAGAATAGTCTGCACTATCACCTCTACCTACATCAGCACTAACTACATAAGTTTTTGAGTAGTTTGGTGGTTCCCATACCCAACAATTACTATCAATTCCTCTTCTTTCCATTGGGTCTTGAACACATCGTGTTTTTAAGTTATCCAATAGTGTTGCGTCAATTACTGAAGTACCAGAAGTTAAAAAGTCACAATCACATTCTTGAGCTGCGTTTCCTATTCCAAGTAATGTATCTTGTTCATCTCTCCATTCTTGTTCTCTATCTGGATGAACCGTCCAATGTAATTTAATTGTATTGAACATACCACGACCTTCTTCAGCTTCTACCCAAGTTTTGTGGAACCAATTACCCACACCATTTGGTGTTGACAATGCAATACATTGACCACCAGTTGTTAAGGTAGATTGTGCTGCTGTCCATATATCATCAATCTTATCAATGAATGCCGCCTCATCTAATATCAATAATGATAGAGCTTCTGAACGAGCTGCTTCTGGACCTGATGATACTGCTTTAATCTGTGAACCATTACGATATCTCAGATTTAGTTTGTTATCTTCAACACATCTTTGTTTCAACCAACTCGGTAGATTTGCGTGCATAACACGAACTTTCGTTACCAAGTTTTTTGCTACTTCTTGTTTTGTAGCGATAACCAAGATATTCTTATCTTGTTGAAATGTCATCATCCACAAACTATATCCAGCTGTCAATGTAGAAATACCCAACTGACGAGCTTTTAAGATTACATTAAATCGTTCCTTTGTAAAATTACCAACTACTTCTTCTTGAAAATCATACAATTCGAAAGGAATCTTACCTCGTATCGGGTGTTGTATCAAACAATATTTTTTCATAAAATATGCAGGGTCTTGTGCACATTTTATATATTCTTGCTTGATTACTTCTTTTATTGGTTGTGCCATTAATCTACTATTTGACCTGCTAATTTAACTGAAGTAGCAGTCAATGCTACACCAAATGTAAAGTATAACCATTTGTTTTCATACCATTTAGGTCTGACAAGTTTTACTTTTTGTTCAAGTAGTTTATTAGTGTCTTTTAGTAAATCTATTTGTGTTGTTTTGTTTGCTATTAACATAGAATCTATTGCGGCAGTTGATTCCAATCTCTTTACCATAGCTTCATAATCAGAAACTAATGATACATTTAAGCTATCTTTTAGTTCTAATTCTTTAATTGTATTGGTAAATCCTAATACTTGGTCTTCCGTGAAAGAATAAGTCTTAGGTTCTTGGATATCTTGTGCGAACAAAAGTCCTACGAATAGTATGTATGTAATATATCTCATATATATAAATATATACTACTTACTAAATTTCTTCAAAAATTTTACTGCGTCATCAGCATTATCTTCTTTTACTGCTTCAGCTGCTTTTTTGATTTGATTTTTAGTAGTAGTTACTTTTCTTTTAAGTTTTGCTACTTCTTTTTTATTAACTCTCTTCTTTGCTTCAAGAACTTTTACTTCTTTTTCAAGTTCTTTAACTTCGTTGTCTTTAACTTTGATTGCTTTATCAAGTTCTTTGACTTCTTTCTTTTGGTTACCACCAAAGAATAGGTTAATTATCATCTGTATGAATTTCATTATTTTGCTCCTTGTAGTTGATTTTCTGCGTCTTCCACGAGTTGTTTTTTTTCTCGTATGAAATTTCTTGCCTCTTTAATTGTTTCTTCAAATTTTTCTTTACCCATTTCCCATTTGTCTGCCTCTAACATTGGTGTATTTACACCTACATTATTGTACCATTCTTTCTTACCGCCTGTTTTTTCAAAGTCTGTTATACTTTGTTCTAAGTCTTTCAGTTGTGATTTTTGATTTTCTAACATTTTTCTCTCTGCCCAATCATCAAACTCACCTTTAACTCTAAGTTTGTTTTCCATATCAACTTGACAATCAAAACAATGTCCCATCATTCTCCAAAACTTATCATCAAGTTTTTTCTTCATTGCTTTTTCACATTTAGGACAAAACCAAGGCATTCTAACTTCTGCCATAATATCGGTCAATTCTGATTTTCTTGTCTCACCACCTTTATTTTCTGGTGCTTTACCCTCGTACCCTACTTGAACATAATCCTTGACATATTCTTTACCATCCATAATGTCTTGTAATGCTTTATTCTGTCTTTCTGCTTCTTTTGACTTATTCGCCATTGTAACTCCTTAGAATCTTAGACTACCTAATATTTGATTAATTGGTGCAAATGCTCCTGTGAATTTGTATACGTTTCCTTTATATTTGAAAACTAATCCTTCACTTGGAACTATTGCGTTTAATCCACCGATAGCTTCTAATTTCTCTATTTGTAATTTTAACTTATTTAATTTTTCTATATTGTCGGGTTTTCTTAAATCTTTCATCGCACTGATAACATCTTGTCTAATTTTTTGTGCTGCTTTGTCAGGTGATACTGCTAAAAACCCTGATATGTTTTTTAATATTTCTGCACCAACTTGAAAAAATAATATCTCAAATGGTTTTATATTATCCTTAACAATCTTTAAATGATTTTTTTTATCCGTATCCATTACCCACTTTAAAAACTCTTGACTTTGTTTAAAATCTTTCTTAATTTGTGGTATCTTGTAAGACTTATCAAAGTATGCCCAACGATTGACCAACTTGACAAATTGGTCTGGTTTGATATTCACTTTAAATTGTTTACCTGCATTAAATACATACTCTTTCCAAAATGACTCGTGATACATACCTAATCTATCACTATCCTTTAATCCATATTGTGATTGTAATTTATTTAACTTACCGATAAATCTACTTTTTAGCTTACCAAAGTTCTGAACTTTTGGAACTTTTAAAAAATTAGGTTTACCTATTTTAAATCTATTCTGTATATTTTGATTTATTTGTTTAATCATACCTTCTAACATACGAGCTGCTTCTTTTGAATATCCTATTTGTCTTCCTGTTCTGTCATATTCTAATGTTCCGTGAAATACTATTTCTGCTATATCGTAGTCAATTATATTACTTGTCTGTGGATATATAACCTCTAAATTCATCCATTTGGTTCCATTACCAAATATCTTTCTTTTCTGTGCTTTAGATAAACCACCTATTGCTTTTTCTAAATCTCTCATCGCACCTACAAATGCTTTCTTAATTTCCCCTCTACCACTAAAAATATTAGCAATACCAGAAGTTGTTGGTGCATTCTTACCACCATTTTTCAGATGACCCTTGTTTCGGGCTGCTCTTAATTTTCCATCAACCCAACTTATCATTAGGTTTTGTCCATCGAGTTTTTCAGATACCTTATCTTCACGATTAAGACTTCCATTTAACCCTATAATAACTATGTTCTTCAAGTCTGAAAACATCAAATTATTATCATCAAATGGATGATTCATATGTCCGTATGCTCCACCTTCTATTAATAAGTTAACTTCTTGTGCAAATTCCTCTTGAATTTTTGTTACAAAATCTCCATCAGAATTTACAAATGCCAAATCACTATCTTCTATACTTCCGTCTTTTACTGATTCTTCACCGAAGAACTTAACTATTTCCCAATTCAAATTACTTAAATTCTTTATCATTCGTTCTTTATACTTAGGAAATGGATTGTCTACTGAATCAGTATTTTTTCTATTCTGATTAATTGTTTTTCCATATGTTACGGTTTTTGCTCTATCTTCTTCATAGTCATCTGCTTCAATCGTAAACCTCATATCCATTGTATCTCTGATTGGAAATCCTATAACTTCCCAACCTAATATTTCTGCGTGTTCTGGTGATACTCTGAAGTAATCATCCAATGAACCAAAGAAATCATACATACCTTCATCTGACATAATACTTGCGTCAAAGTGACCACCGAAACCACTAACTTCTTTTATAATTTTTTTTATCTGTGGTTGTTGAGCAAATTCAAATAACTTACCGAATCGTGATGTCATTGTTTCATAGGTTGATTTATCAAAGTATCCAAATGTTTTCTTGAATATTTGTTGTCTTTTCTTTTCATCAACCTTTGGACTACCCAATAGATTTCTAATCTCTGTTCCACTTGATATACCACTAACCTTTTGGTGTGGTGCTATGAAAATATATCCGTGTGTTTCGTGTCCTTTTAAATTTTTTAAATTTTTCTTGAAGTCTTGAAAGTAAGTTAACCCACCTGACTTCTTTTTACCTGTTGGAATTCTTTGTTTATCTTTTTGTCCAACTGCATAAACTATCGCTGTATCTTTTGAAAGTTTCTTTACTGCATTGATTGCTACATAAGGACTTTTCTCTCGTACGATACGACTACTTGGTATTCCCATTTTAACCATATGTTTTTTCTTTTCATTGAAATTGAGTGGATGTCTTGGCATTTGTTGTATTGCTGATGTAGTAATATAAACCTCATCAAATTGTTTTGATAAAGCATCGTATACTTTTTTGTGGTGTGGGCCAAATGGTTGAAATCTACCTGGATAAATTGCTACTACTTTTTTAATCTTCGTTTGTTCGTTAATTTTTTTGTATCCACTACCATAAGGAACTGATGTATTGCCCTTCTTTTTCATTTTCTTTACACCTTTTCTACTCGGTGAAGGAACATCTCCTGCTCCTAATCCAAAGAATGATTCATTTTTCTTTTTGGTTTTCTTTTTCATAGAATTTATATAACTACGATAAACTCCTGCTTGAGCTGTCTTACCCATTTCTTTTGCTCGTTGTTCCATAGCAACTGCTGCTTGTATTTTGTGAGCGTGAGACTTACCACTATTTCTAATTTTACTTACTGACTTTTTTGCGTCATCTGTGGTAGCGAACTTTAATCCTTTGATTGTTCCTTTTGGATTTTCATCTGTGTATAAATCACTATGACTTGATGAACCTCTATGTTGTCCTTTTTTTCTTGGAATTCTTTTTGCTTCTTTGTAATGTGGATATTCATCATCAACACCTTTTCTATCTGAATCTGGTTCTGTTGATTTTTTGTTTGTGGTTTTTGTAGGTAACAATTCTTTATCTGATTTTGATAATCTGAATTTGAGCGCAGGTCTATTATTAATTAATAAATCACCTTTCTCATTGTAAGTGATTGACTTAACCTTTACTCTTTTGTTTTTAAACCTACCCATCAATACGGTATCACCAATTTTAACTGGCAATTCTACTTCATTGATAAGTGGTTTAACTAACCATTCTGTTAGTTTTGACTTCATAACTTTTCTACCATTTACGACAAGACCAGTATCTTGCTTTATGTCTTGGTCCTGGTGTATCACAATTGTGTCTTGCTCTGAAACTCTTTCTTGCTTTTGGATTAGACTTTCTTATTTTCATAGTCTTACCTTTTGCTGATGTTCCACCGTGACCAAAGTTTACTTTAACAACATTGCCTGCTGGATTCTTTACATAAACTTTAAATTTTTTGACATCACCTTGCATTGGTTTACCAAGTTTTACATTACGACCTTGATATTCTGCTTCGTTCAATTCATTAGTTCTCAGATATTCAAAAGTATATCCGTGTCCTTTCCCATCTACTTCATAAAAGATTTCCATTTCTTCTTTTACACAATTTGGAACTTTACGTCCACCCTTGTCTTTCATTCCGACTTGTTTATATCCTACCCAACATGCTTCGTTCATAGTTCTATCCTTTTTTCCAACTACCACCAGCTGCTTTGTATTGCTTTGCTGCCCAACCATTTGCATATGCACTTGGATAAACATCAAACTTTTTCTTTGCCTGTGATTTATAATAAGACCACTTTGATGGATTTGTTGGTACGTTCTTCTCAACAAATAAGTTTATCTTTTCTTCTACAACTACTTCTTTAACTAATGATTTTAAATTCATTTTATGCTCCTGTTTTACTCATTACTGGTTTTTTACCTTTACTTCTTTGTTTGCCTTTTTTACTATCACCGGCTTTCTTTTGGTCACGTCTTTTACGATTAACAAATGATGCTCTACCCTTTGCGCCAAGCTTACGAGCTTTCTCGGCACTTAAACAAGCGGCGTAGGCACCACCTTCTTTTCCACCACCACATTTACCGAGTTTCTGTCCGTCTGAACCATATCTGTCCCAACCACCTTTGGTTGTTCCACCTGACCCACCTTTACCGAACCATTTTCTCAAGTCCTCATCAACGATATTTCCACAATTTATGCAGATATTATCGTCTACGAGTTCTGTAATGACCTCTCTAACAAGTTGTCGTAGTTCTTGACTCATTGTTATCTATATAAATCTATTGTTGAACCACTTAAACTTGAACTTACTGATGATAGTGCTACATTATACATTTCACCTATCACTAGTCCTAGCCCATCAATTGAACCCCCACCTGCTAAGTCGGCGTTAAATCTTGTATATGGTGCTGCTACAATTTCTGTTGATTGTGAAACCACCATAAACGCTGTTGATGTATTTGAACCTGTTGGTTCGAATATCTCATCTGGTTCTACCCTATGAACAACTTGTGTTTGTCCACCTGGGTGTTGCGTGTCTAATTTTTTTGTTCTACTGACAAAAGAACCTTGTGTTCCTGCCACATCTTTTACTGCCATTTTTTATCTCCTATACTGATAATGCTCGTTTAAACCATCCAAACAAGAATCGTTCTTGTTCGGGTTTTCTATTTACCAAATCATAGTAATGTTTCAATCTATAACAACGAACTCTATCTATTGTAGGTTTGTATGTATTGATTGCTGCTTCTGTTCCTGGTCCGAATCCACCATCAACGGCGATATCGGCTCCCTTTGCATTACACGCTCTTTGTAAAATCTTTACTGCTGTTCCATACCCTTGATTAACACACATATCAAAATGAACGTGTCTTAAGTGTTCTGGTAATTTTTCAGCTTTATATCTGTCCCAATAATCTTTTTTGTAGATTTCCTTTGCTTCTTCTTTCGTAAGGTTTTTGATATCTACATCTGGGTAAAATCTTTTTGCTATACCGAAGTTAGTTTCTCCGCCTAAATCTTTTGGGTCGTGAACATATCCACCCTCGTGGTGTAGTGTTACTTCTATAATTTCGTCAAATGATATTAACATTATTTTTTCCCTTGTAATAGTTTTTGTTTTCTAATCCAGCTTTGTGCTTTCTTACTTTTGATTGGTGCTTTTACAAATTTACTTAATCCTTGTTTCACCAACATTTTAAATCTTTTCTTTGCAGATTCTTCGTCTTGAAATTTATTGTTATCAATAATCATAAAGTTACTACCACCAAACAATCCTTGAAACCCACCAATGTTTTGATTAACTTCTTTGTGTGAGTCTGATACTATTTTCTTTGGTAATACTCTATCTCGTTTTTCGTTTCGTTCAAGTGCTACTTCTAATGTAGTGTTGACAAAAATCATATAGGTATCATATCCTATCTTTTCTAACTCTGCCTTTTCCATTGCGATTTTTTTGAAGTCATCGCCTGTTCCGTCAATAATCATACCAAGTCTTCCGTTTTGATATAATCTTCTTCTTTCGCCTGTTAAATCTTTTGCAAAGTTTCTTAACCCACTATACTTTGGGTCTTTTGGATTTGTTAAGTTAGCAAATACTTCATCTGGTAATGAATCCAAATCAGTACCAAATCCAAACTTGTTTAATAAATACTTTAATTCTTTATCTGAATTAACCATTTTCATACCTGTTTGAGATACATTTACTCTATCGGGTATTCCAAATAATCCTTTTGCTATATAGGTTTTACCACTTCCTGGTCCACCTGCTAAAAATACTGCTTTGAATATGCCTGGGTCTTTATATCCCTCAACTAATTCTACACGAAGTGTTTTCTTTATCCACTTCTTATATTTTTCCATTTCGGATAATTTAAAAAAACCTTTATATCCACCCATTTCTTCAGAACCTTGTGTTTGGCCTGTTATACTGGATTCAAATAATATGTTTTTTAATTTAATCATTATTTTCTTTTATACATTGTGATTCTTCGTTTCCATACTGATGTTTTTAATTCATCTTGAATGTCTTTTAAGGCTTTTACTTTATATAATAGTGAATCGTTCTTTACTAATAAACTATATACATTATCAACATCCATTTCAGAACCACCTTTTAATCTCTTTGATAAGTCTAATAATTGGGATGCGACACTCTTTTTTAATCCTGTTAAACTATATGAACCCAACCCACTTACTACAATGGTAGGATTTTTGGGGTCAAATTTTCCCTTCTTCATTTCTTCTTTCCAATTGTGGATATAACCATCAGATTTACCTGATGATTGTATTTTTAAATCTTCTTTCAGTAAGTTTTTCAGTTTAAACATTTTGTCCTTAATTTATATAAATCTATACAACTATAAATATAAAACTACCAAGTTTTATGTCTTAAACGACGCCTACCTTTTACACCTTTTTTCCAACAAAATCCGTGTATTCTGTAAGATTTATTACGATATACTGGTATTTCGGTTCTACCAAGTAAATTATATGCTTGCATTCTATGATGTCCGTCCATTACTTGATTTTTTGAATTAATAAAGATAGGTAATTCAATACCTTGGTTGATAATTGAGTGAAAATACTCCACTAATGCTTTGTTTGTATTTTCTTTTACGCA
>Ga0209337_1002748_pt1 | contig 12595 bp, 14 predicted proteins | sample LinPmetageLP53_FD_184044 | JGI IMG/M metagenome (GOLD analysis project Ga0209337, IMG submission 184044) | Marine viral communities from the Pacific Ocean - LP-53 (SPAdes) (version 2) | ecosystem: Environmental > Aquatic > Marine > Oceanic | place: Pacific Ocean | collected 2010-02-08 | reverse complement strand
CATATCATCATAGAACCAGTCCTCCATGTAGTCCGCTAGTTCGTCTCCATCAATATGTGATTCCATAAACCCAGGATTAAACCCTTCATAACCTATATCGTCAATTAAACTTTTAGTTCTTTCGAATGCTGCCTCATCTGCTGCCTCATCATCACCTATAGCATATTCAGCTCCATCATACTCAAATTCATACATACCATAGTAGTCGTGTAATGGGGTTATATCGTATACACTTTCCGCGTTCTCCAAATCTTCTTCTAGGTTAATTAAATCTTCACCATATTCTTGTGCTTTATCACCATTAGGGTCTTCAATAACTTCTGGGTCATTCTCCATTTCAAGCCTAAGGGTTGCTATCCGAGCTCTGACATCATCTTTTGTATCCCCTTCCCAATTACCCCCATCTATTAACCATTCTTTTAATGCGTTAGCTAAAATACCTTCATTACCTGTCGTTTCTGGATTCCAGTCATCAGCCATTCTCCTTCTATTGGCTTCTACACCCACTTGTACTCTTCTTATTCTTTCTCTTTCCACCCTCTCTTCGTTATCACTTAATCTTCTTGCTTGTAATTCTATTTCTTGTTCAATCCTTTCTTGGAATTTTTCAGCAAAATGGTCTCTTATATCTTTTATCATCTTTGAATTTTGGACGATAGATAAGATGTCGGTGGTATTAGTTATTGGTTTGTCCTGCACATCCCAAAAATCCTCAGTGTGTCCTGCTATCTTTTTGTTTAAAGCAACTTTGTAGTAAGGACTAGATGTTGATAGGGTTTTATCAATAATGTAATACAATTCTCCACTACCTTTGTAAGTTGAGAAGTGTGAGGTGGTATCTTTTGATGCTGTACACCATTTTGTTCCTGCTCCGTAGTAACAAGAAGCTGTGTGGGTTTTAGGTACAACAACAACAAATCTATTGTCTTCATATACCTTTTCCACATCATCAGTTATGTCTACTGTTCGTCTTGCTGTTTCCCCAACTTTTTTAAGAGCATCAAATAATTGGTTAATGTCTCTATATTGGTTTAAATCTTTTACTTCTAGTCTTTGTGATTGATTGTCGAATTTGGATACTGCTAGTAGGATTTCTTTTAGGTTGTGTTCAATAGCACCCCCTTCACTAACGTCACTTGGACTCCAGTTTTTAGCTATCCAGTCTAGATATTTGTGATTAGGGTTTATCTCTGCACTCCCTGGTACTATCTCAGCATAATATACTTTCTCTAAGTATGAGCCTGGAGAAGTACCTGAAAAGTGTTTGTTAAGAACATCTTCAACTCTCCCTTCTATTAAAATTTTACCTAACGACATATCTATGAATTGTTTCTTTTTATATAAATATACAGTTTCCTATTCAAGTTGCCCTACCTAAAAATTTATTTAGGTCATCCTTAGTTGGGTATCCTACCACTTGTGTACAATTATTACAAACCCATCTTGTACTAGTTTGGCACCCCTCACCAAGTTGTATTTGTTTAATGGTTTTTTGAGTGTGATTACATTCTTTTCTAATCTTTCTCAATTCACCTTCTATTTTATTTTTTTGGTCCAAAAGTTTCTCAACCTTTTTGTTGTTTGCCATGGTGTCAAAAGTTTGTTTATACAACTAACTTCTATAATATACCTATCCCATTGTAATATTTGCTGTTTTTGTTACTCTACCATGAGTTACAGTAAACGTTAATGTATAAGTACCTCTATTCTCCGCGACAGTTGCTGCAAGTGTCATATCATCAGTAGTTGGAGCTAAATCTGTTTCAGTACCTACCTTAGATGTATTAGCGGTTATTGCTGACGCTTGTGAACTTGATATAGTTGTTGTGTTACCTGCCTTTGCTTCTGTTGACCTTGTACCTATTGTTAAAACTGTTTTAGCGGTGTTAGCGTCAATCTCAGCTAAAAGTGTATTAGCTAATTTATCTTCTGTTATAGCGTCATCAGCAATGTAACCTGAGGCTATAGCTGTTCCTTGCCAAACCCCACTACTAATGGTTCCCACCTCTGTAATATCTAAAGCGTTTATATCGGCTTTAGATTGGTTTGAATTGGTAACTTTAGCAGTGTTAGCATCTATCTCAGCTAATAATGTGTTAGCCAATTTATCTTCAGTAATCTGGTCGTCACCTATGTAAGCTGTCTTTATTGTTGTTCCTTGCCAAACTCCAGTATCAATTGTTCCAACCGTTGTAATACCTAATCCATCAATATCAGATTTCGATTGGTCTGAATTAGTAACTTTTGCTGTATTGGCATCTATTTCTGCTAAAAGAGTATTAGCCAATTTATCTTCAGTAATTTGGTCATCACCAATGTAAGCAGTCTTTATAGTTGTTCCTTGCCAAACACCTGAACTGATAGTCCCTACTTCTGTAATGTCTAAAGCGTTTATATCGGCCTTTGATTGGTCTGAATTTGTAACTTTAGCTGTGTTGGCCGCTATTGCACTAACTAAGTCATCTGTCATAATACCCCAAGCAGATGTAGTGGCTGCTGGTATAGCTATATTACTACCATTTGCTGTTGTTATAGTAAGGGAGGTTCCATTTGCTACTACACCAAGGTTACCTACTACATTTGTATTTTTTGCTGTGTTGGCATCTATTTCTGCTAAAAGAGTATTTGCCAATTTATCTTCTGTAATTTGGTCATCTCCTATGTAAGCTGTCTTTATAGTTGTTCCTTCCCATACACCTGTATCAATTGTTCCAACTGTAGTAATACCCAATCCATCAATATCTCTTTTAGTTTGGCTTAAATTACTAACCTTATCGTTGTTAGCAGTTATATGTCCGGCTTGTGTAGAAGTTATTCCAACCTTAGCAGTGTTGGCGGCTACAGCAGTTCTTATTTCGGTACCCGCGTAAGTTCTAAGTGAGTCTATATCTTCTGTAATGTTTTGCATTGCATATAAAATAGCTGCATGTTGTGGAAAGTCATCTGGATTATCAGATAAATGGTCTAAGGCACCACCGTCGAACTTAGCTTTAAGTTTATCTTTATTTCCACCTGATTTACCGTGTATTGTTCCTGTTTTTTTACTTGCTAATGCCATTTTTTTAGTATTTTATGTTATTGTATATTCAAATTCAATAAGAATATTTATTGGTAACCAAGTGAGTTGGTTATTTGGGTTTTTAAATAATAATAGGAATGAGTCGTATTGTGCAACTGCCATATTTATAGGTATGTCCCAAACGTAATGTTTACTTTTATGTGCTGTTGTTCCTGCAGTTCCTGGTAATGTTTCTGTTGTTGCTGTTACCTGTGACCAATTAGGTCTGTCACTACCATCTGTAAGAGTTGCTTTAGCTAGATGTACGTTTATGGTGTCTGCTACCGCAGCACCAGTCTGACTGGTACCATTTATAAGAAGTCTTTTTATTTTACCAGCGTAAGGTGTTGTAAATAATGAATTTTTAGCTGTATCATAGTATGTGTAGGCGTCAGCGATATCGGTTTCTCCAGTATCTAGATTCCAATAACCGTTAGTGTTTAGACCACCAGTACTTGTATTAAATCCAGACCAGGTGTTACTAGCATATACTTTTAATATACATGTGGTTGTCACAAAGTGACTTCTAGTACTATGTACTGTATTTATTTGGGTTTGTGCGTTAGCTGATAATGTGTTAATGTACTGGAATTCTGTACTTGTTACTGTACCGTCTGCTATTTTTATTGCATTTATACTTGATGGTAGTGCGGCTTCTGGGTATCCAGTACAATTTGTTAGGGTACCAGATGATGGTGTTCCTAAAACTGGTGTTACTAGTGTGGGACTTGTTGCAAAAACTGCAGACCCTGTTCCTGTTTCATCAGATAACACACCTCTTAACTGTGTAGAAGTAGTTGCTGCCATAACAGAAAGATTATTACTTGTATAAACTCCGTTAGTTACTGTGTCAGCGTTTCCTGTAAGATTTCCAACAAAACCAGTAGCAGTTAATAATTTCGTGGATGGGTTAAATGAAAATCCAGAAGAAACAACTCTAAACATGTTACTACCATTTAAAAAAACCATTTTTTCTTCAGCATCATTGGTTACTGCACCAACCGCAGCTATACCAGCAGAGCCACTTACGTTTCCTGTGACATCACCAACAAAACCTCCTGCTGCTGTTATACTACCAGTACCTGAAATTGCACCAATATATGTTGTTGTTCCTTCTATATCCACATTACCACTAATGTCTAATGTAGCTCCACTTATATCACCATCACAATTTATACTTTTTATATATAAATCTTTAAAATAATAACCTGAAGAAAGTCCCAAATCTACATCACTACTAGTAACAGGGTAAACCGCTCCATCACCAACTGCTATTTGGTCTTCTCCCGCGACTGTAAGTCTCAAAGAACCAACTGCATTTAATCTTAATCCTGTATCTGTATCAGCAAGGAATGTTATTGCTGGGTTTGACTGGTCTGATGTACCTAAAAATAACTGTTTACCGTCAGCCATGGTAATATCTCCATCAACATCAACCTCGTCTAAATTAGTGGTTCCGTTAATATCAGCATCACCTTCAATATCTAACGACCCACCATCTATTTCACCACTAGCTGTTATGGTAGCTGCTGATACTGAACCGGCACCAGTACCTACATTAACTGAACTAGTTGATAACGTTCCATTCATTACGGTATTTCCTGTAACTGTTAATGCACCAAATGTAAATGAGTTATGTACTGTTGTTGCACTACCATAGAATAATGAGCCTGTAGTTACGTTTATAGCTAATTCACCAGTCGCTAATGAAGCTGGAGTATTTGTTGCTCCTGTACTACTTTTTATTTGAATTGTTTGTGCCATATCTATTATAAATATCTATTAAAATGTTCCCCCGTTTATTGTTGTTGCTGTTGTTGTAAATATATCTAGTAAATCAGTGGAGCCACTCATAACAGTGGTTCCAGATATTTGGAATACCGGGTTAGTGCCATTATAAACCTTAAATATTTTTTGTTCCGCATCTGTCCCACCATATGAAATTACGTCGGCCAAACCAGATGTAATGGTTATGTTTGCTTGACTCCACGTAAGACCAAAATAACCCCTTCCATTTACGAAGTTGACACCTGTTGTGGTACCATAATAATACACACCTCCCACTAACACTCTAACCGAAGTACCACTATCCTGTAATGGGTCTGGTACTGTAATACCATTATCTTCATACCTTAGGAAATCTATACCGTTAGTAAATGAAATAGAAGTCATACCCCCATCTTCCCAAGCGGTCCAAGTTGTACCACTCTCACCAGACACTGTTAGTGTCGCGTCTTGGTTTATGGTTCCTATACCTACAGTATTTCCTGTTGAGTTTACGTATAGTGTATTGGTATTAACTGTTAAATCATCCCCTACACTTAGGTTGTCATTTACTGTAAGATTATCTTGTACTGTAGTTTCAGAGGTTGTATCACCTAGATATAATGTTGCTGATTTAACGTATAGTGAACCAGTATCGTTATCAATATACCCATGAGAACCAGTATGGTACACATCTAAATCTTCGTCAGTTCCAAAATAAAAATGGTCATTATCTTGTATTCCCCAGTTATCTAATAAATAACTTGGATTACTAGTGTTTGGTGAGGTTTGGAGGAATATCCTATCTCCACCACCAGAAGACCCACCATGAACGGAAATATATTGCCCACTTATTCCTACACTACCTAATGTTGATGTCCCGTCTATATGTAGGTCTGTTGTACCACTTATATTACCAGCAACATAGGTATCACCACTTACCCTAACATCTGTGGTTGCACCTGATGGAGATATACTACCATCTGTGTTTGCTGACCATTTTAAACCTGGTATGGATATTGTACCACCACTTGAGGCATTTAACTCTATAGTAGTACCATTAATCGTCCCTCCCGAAACATAGATATCACCTGAAAATGCAACGGCATTCCAACTTGCAACCCCTGAAGCGTTAGAAGTTAATACATAACCATCCACTAATGAACCTACATTATATGTAAACGCACTGTTAAATACCAATGAAGGTGTTCCACCAGTAAGATTTTGTAAATTACCACTTGTGTCAGTTTGTAGTACTAACTGGTATGTGTCTTTGATTTTTTGATTTCCTAAGTCAGCCATAATAAAAATATAATTTATTGGCTACAAAAGTGAACTTAATCTTGCGACCTTAACTTAAGTAGCAAATCCTTAAGGTCTTGTTTTGTAAACTTAGACTCTTTTATCGTATTTTTAGTTTTTACGACTCTTTTAATTGGTTTTTTAACCTCTTTCTGTTCTTTAACAACATTAACCTTGACCTTAGCCTTTGTTTCTGTTATAACGTTTTGTGTTGGTTGTTTAACCTCAACTCTAATACTCTTTGACTTCTTTAATTCATAGTTTGATTCCCATGGATTGAAATACATATCGTCAGCTATAACCTCTAACTTCATATTACCACTACCTTCTAGTATTTTTAACTTAGGCATTTCTATTTTACAATTACCTTCCTTAGTTATTGTACCGTTAAATACTAGGTTTAAATCATCACCTTCAATGATGACTCTTGCAAACGCTTGTGATAAACTAGCTCCTTCTAATTGGATGTCACATTCGAATATATTTTTCTTGTCTGAATATAAAGTATACATGTCTATTTTTCTTTATTAATAAATACTTGCATTTCTGGCTTTGTTAATAGTTTTTCAATAATTTCCATATCTGAGACTTTAACCCTAACATCAGGTCTAAACCATTTAGTTTCCTCAAACTCTTCACCCTTAATTTTACAAATTAATTTAATGAATGTTTTTTGGTCTTCTTTATTTCGTTTTTTAAGTCTTGATAGTTGTCCACTATACCCACCACCTTGTATTGTTGGTGTTACAATTTCTAGTAGTAGACATATTTCGGACCATGTGAAGTCTGTTAGATTCCAAACTATATCACCTTCTTTCCATGTAATACAATCACTCATCTAAAATTATTTACAACCAGGTATTACAAGTTCCGTTTTTACAACAACTAGTTTTTTGTTTATAACCCCATAATCCTGCAAAGGCCAATAATACTGTACCCCATAATAAACTTGTTCCGAAAGTACATCCAGCTCCAACAGCTAGTAAATACCCACCGTAACAACATATATAACATTTAATTTTTTCCATAATTTTTTATTTATTTTTTTATTTCTGTTAACACTTTTTTCTTACCTCCGAAGTATTCGTATGCGTGTCCTTCAATCTTTAATTGTTCGTTAATACACATAGTATTTCCTTCCACATCTTGTATAAATAATTCTCCAAGTACTCTACCATATTTTCCTACACCATGTGATTTTAATCTAAAATACCCAGATTTAGAACTTACTTCTTCAAGTAACTCTATATTTCTAGCTTTAGCAGCTAAACCTTTTTTCTTTTCATCCAAGTCTCTAGTTCTAGATTCCCATGTATCGATTCCCATATATCTAATTCTTTTCTTAACCCAGATATCAAAACCCACATCAATCATTGCATCAATGGTATCACCATCAACTACTCTATCTAACTTTGCTCTGTATATATATTTATCCATAGTATTAGTAGTGTAACTCAAACCCAAAATTAACTAACATTAATCTTAGGTGTGTTGTATCTATTTTTAATTCAAATAAAGTTAATGTACCAAACCTTAATGTTAAACTATACTTTTCTTTTTTGTTTCCGGCATTGAAACCGTTTATCCAATTTATCATAATTATATTTTATTTATACTATATCCTTTGAATTAAGTAGTGTGTATGAAAATGAGTTACCGTGAATGTCCTTAGCTCTTTCACATATCTTCAAGAATTTATTCCAATCATCATTAGAAGCTATTACTTGACAACCAGCTGACCACTTATCTACGTATGTTGAGGTCTTACCTGCTCTTGAAGTTGCTCTATGAATGTTGATTCCAAATAGCCCTGTGTCGGCTTTAGATTCATCAAAATCATATTTACCATCTTTATTTTTATCTCTATAAACAGTAACATCTTTCTTTTGTCCTAACGCGGGATATTTCCCAGCATGTAGTCTAATCTTATGTGAACCCCTATATTGACCTTCTTTTAAAATAGCACAACCTTTTTCTTCCACTATTGGGTTGTCCATATAATCGTCGCCTGGGTCAGTAGTTGCTTCAAAACAGAAGAACTTCCACTCACCATTTTTCTTATAGGAAATAGTAACACAGTCGTCAAACTTATTAGTTACCCTATCTTTGGTTTCAGCATTCCTGACACCTACTATATTAACGTCGTACCCTTTATTGTTTGTGTCATCAAACCATTTGTGTCCCTTTGATTTTACAGCAGTCTCAATCTGCTCTCTAGTGTAACAATTTTTTGCCATCTTTTTTTAATTTTTATTATTAGAACTCCTCCATTATTATTTCATCTATCTTATCTTGTACATCTGATTGCTTTTCTTCAATAGCCATCATAATATTTGCTTGATATCTTTTTGATTCTTTACCGTTTACAAATATTATAATGGTTGGTGTGACTACTATGCTGAACTTCTTTTGCCAGTCACCTTTATCTATTAATATTCTTTTAGTTCCTACATCCGATAACTTACTTAACCACTCTACATTATTCCCTGCATTCCAACTTGCGTTAAATTCAACCACACATATATCTTCACCACATGTATACGTTTGAGCTGTTGCTGGACTTGATAGTATCATTAATAATAATATTAACATGTATCCTCCGAATAACTTCCATACCGTGTAATCTTTTTTCATAACTAATTTCTTTTCTTATCTATTACTCCACCTTTAACATACCTAATACTATCATATGTACCATCTTCATAATCCAATCTTTCTAATATAAAGACAATATCGTCTTTAATGTCATTTATATCATTCTGAGTACTTTCTATTATTACATACATACTGTCCTGATACGCTATATCTTCTTCAGTTGGTATCCACATCTCTTCTTGTTTTTCAGTTTCTACAACAATTACCTCTACTTTCTTAGGCCAAACACTCGCTATAACTAATGTACTAAGTAACAAACCAATTGTAATTAGTACACATAACCTATTGGTTAACCAGATACTTTTATTCCACAATTTCATAGGGTTATCGCATTGCGTCTATTTTATCATTTAACTTTTCAAGTTGTGCTTTAATTTCTTTCACATCTTCTTGGGTTGTCATAATGGTTTGACGAACCAGTTGGTCCTTCATGTCGAATTCCATTCTAGATATTACTGGAGCTTCAGGTTCTGGTAATAATTTAGCCTCTGCTATGTCTGCCTGTAATGCAAACCACATACCAACTATAGTAGCTATTAATGCGGCTATACCACCTAATGTTTTTATACTTACCGTTACTCCTGTGTCTTCGTTTAATTCTTTTGCCATATCTAAAATACTCTATAATTTATACCAGCACTAAATCCGTGCCATTCTCTATTCCAATACTTGTTGTAAGTACCTTCTATAAATATACCTAAATTCTTATTATACCAATGACCGTAAACAATACCAGCTGAATAATCTAACCATTGACCTTCATTGTATTTATGATAACTAAATTCATCACCCGCATCATAGTGCCATGGCATAACATTACCCCAAGCATGTAACCAACTTTTCTTTTCATATTTATAATAATCAAAACCTACAACAAATGAATGTTGTATTGTGTTTTTTAATTCACTTCTTTTCTTTTCTGTGTAATCAGATATAACTGTTGGTATTACAACTGCTTCCCATACTTCAGGACTTGTTGCGACTGAATTGCCTGATGGGTCTAAGTATTCCACACCTCCTTGACCATCAAACTCCATAGTATATCCTTCTTGAATTGCTAAAAATGTATAATGTAGGTTATTGTTTGATAACACCCATTCTTCTAGTGGGTCGTAACCGTAAGGTTCTGCCAATCTTTGAGCTGCACCAAAGTTAAATGTGATACTTGGGTATTTAGGGTGTATGTATGTAAATCTTTGAGAGGCTTCGAAGTACTTAATGTCAGCAAAACCATCTTCAAGATATTCCAACTTTACTATATAGTGATTCAAACATTTACTTAGTGTATTATAATGAAGTCCGTCATCACACCCATCACTACTCACATATCTAATAAAATGGTGTTGGTCTACATAAGTCTCACCTTGTTGTCTTTTATATTCACCTTGAAATAAGAATTCTATTTTGTTAGTCCATCTACCAATAGTAGCTGCATCAGAAAAAGAAGACTCTGTACCTCTTTTGAATGCTTCTTTAGGTTCGTATCCGTATCTTTTTATCTTTCTTATTCCAAATAATACTGAATAATCATAAGGTGTTTCTATAACAGAAGTTTCTAAACCATCAGTTACTGAATATACATCTCTATCGGATAATGATGTACCACCGTTAACGGCTCCGTATACTGTACCAAATTTAAGTAAATCCTTTACATACTCATTTTGAAATAATGTTTGTACTGGATTACTTTTTTCTTGTGCATTAACTTGTAAGCTAATTACCGCAAGTGCTATTAATATTAATTTTCTCATTGTTTAATTACCTTTGTGTTGAATTTTTTGTTATTATATATAAGTATCAGATTGTATACCCCGTTAGGGTATTCTGATAAATCAATTCTCTTGGTTTCTTTATTTATAAGTAGTTTACCCATTATATCATATACCTCTACTTCAATATCTAATCTTGTTTCTATTGTTATAACATCTCTCGTTGGGTTAGGGAATATTACAATTCCTAAAGCTGATATATCTTCTATTGCTGTTGGCCAACCTTGTTGACAATAATCGTACATTGATACACACGATGCGTCCCAATCTGTTGTACAACAATAATCGTCTACTGAGATTACCCAAGCGTAACAACCATCATTTAACCAATATGGTATTCCAGGTCCTCCATAACATCCTGCGTCATATAGACAAGCTAATGAATCTGAAACGTTTGCTGCTGGATTATAATTGTAAGCTGATACATCAGTACATCCTACTATTGGTGTGATACATGACCCATCGTCCCAACATGCGTTTGAATTATAATTTACTGCTGTTGAATCTGTACATCCACTTAGGTAACAACAACTATTATCTGATGTGTTAGCTAATGGGTCATAGTTAAATGCTGTAGCGTCATTACAACCATATACGAAAGGTTCACATGAACCATTATCAACATTCGCTAAAGGATTATAATTGTACATTGTACTATCCATACAACCATATATTGGTGTTACACATGAACCGTCATCTGTGTTTGCTGACACATTATAGTTTAAAGCTATTGGGTTGGTACATCCATATACAAACATCTCACATGTACCATTATCAGTATTGGCTAGTGGATTAAAATTAAACATTGTTGAGTCAGTACAACCATATATTGGAAGTATACAAGATAAATCATCTGTATTAGCTAAAGCGTTGTAATTTAAAGCTATTGGGTTGGTACAACCATATACAAACCCTTCACAGGTTCCGTTATCAGTATTGACTAGTGGGTCATAGTTAAATGCTGTCGAGTCCATACACCCATAAACAAATGGTTCACAACTTCCGTTATCTGTGTTAGCTAATGGGTCATAATTAAACATTGTGTTATCCGTACAACCATTAATGAATGGTATACAACTACCATCATCTACTGTTGCAGTTGGGTCATAGTTAAACATTGTGTTATCTGTACAACCTAGGATTGGTAGTATACAACTCCCATTATCTGTGTTAGCTGTTGGGTTGTAGTTTGTCGCTAAATTATTTGTACAACCATAAATGAAAGGTATGCAACTACCATCATCTACATTTGCATTTACATCATAATTAAACATAGTTGGGTCTGTACATCCAAGAAAAGGGTAAGTACAACCTGAATTTGTATTTGCTATTGAGTCGTAGTTTAATGCTGATGGGTCAGTACATCCAATAATTACTGGTATACAAGTACCGTTATCTGTGTTTGCATTTACATCATAATTAAACATAGTTGGGTCTGTACATCCAAGTATTGTATATACACAACCTGAATTAGTGTTAGCTAAAGAATCATAATTAAATGCGGTTACATCTGTACAACCAATAATTACTGGAATACAAGAACCATCATCTACATTTGCATTTACATCATAATTAAACATAGTTGGGTCTGTACAACCTAATATAGGGTATATACAACCCACATTTGTATTTGCTAATGAATCATAATTTAATGCTGTAGCGTCTGTACAACCTAGAATTACAGCTATACAAGAACCGTCGTCTGTATTTGCATTCTGGTCGTAATTAAATGCTGTTGGGTTTGTACAACCTAAGATAGGGTATATACAACCATTATTTGTATTTGCTGTTGAGTCATAATTAAGAGCTGATGCGTCAGTACATCCAATAACTACAGGGGTACAACTTCCATCATCTGTATTTGCGTTTTGATTGTAATTAAATGAGGTTGGGTTAGTACAACCTAAAACTACTGGAACACATGAACCGTTATTTGTGTTTGCTAATGGGTCATAATTAAATGCTAAAACATCTGTACAACCATATACTATTGCTATACAACTTCCATCGTCTGTATTTGCTGCTGCGTTATAATTAAACATTGTAT
>Ga0209337_1002747_pt1 | contig 12603 bp, 19 predicted proteins | sample LinPmetageLP53_FD_184044 | JGI IMG/M metagenome (GOLD analysis project Ga0209337, IMG submission 184044) | Marine viral communities from the Pacific Ocean - LP-53 (SPAdes) (version 2) | ecosystem: Environmental > Aquatic > Marine > Oceanic | place: Pacific Ocean | collected 2010-02-08 | reverse complement strand
ACTCAACATCAGGGCAAGCAGACCGCTGCTGATGCGTTCGGAATGGCTGAACCTGAGCCGTTCACGCGGACGTGTTCGATCGTTCGCGTGCTGCCAATGAAGACCAAGAACTGGCAAAAGCAGTCAGCGTTCGAAGCAGAGATTGTTGCGCTCCCGATCGGTGAGTTGAGCAGCGGCAGAGAGGAGCTAGCGGCTTCGCTTGTCTGGTCTCCTGGCGAGGATGTTGGACCCTCTGACATGGCTCTGTTGCCGGATCAGACGCAGCGCAGGATCGAGAAGATTGTGACCTGGGTTGCAGATCAGGTTCGCGACGGCGAGCGAGTTAGCATCGGTGCTGTCGTTGATCACTTCGCGTTGATGGTTGGTTGGCCGGGCAAGGCTGGCCTGCGTTCGTTGATCAAACAGTGCTGCGCTGAGCTTGCTGTGTTGACAGCGGTTGGCAATACGAAGTCGAGGCGTCTAGAGGTGTCTGAAAAGGGGTTTAACTGGCTGTCGTCGCGGGTGTTGTGATCGTTCGCGATTCGTATCAAAACGAATGGAGTGAATAAGACACCTCTTGACACTGAAAGGAATGGAAAACGAATGGAATCGAATGAGCCGAAGTATCTGTCGATACGGCTGTTCTGTCTGCGCACGTTAATGAGGGGTAATCAGAACCCGTCCTGATGCCATTCGTATCGGTAGTAATCATTCCTAAATGATTACTACCAGAGACGAATCAGGAGAGAGTGAGAGAATAAGACAATGAAAGACAAACCATGGTTTGCTGTGCTTGCGTGGCCTTTGCGAGCTTGTCAGCCGAACGCGAGCGTTCATCCGCACACGCGATCTGCTGCTCGTCGACAGCAACGCAGCGAGGCAGCCGCCGCTGTGCTGCTGACGCCTGATCTCCCGTCCGGCGATACGCTGCAAGCTGAGCTGCTGTTCGTGCCTCCTGACCGGCGCCGGCGCGACCTCGACAATCTCGTTGCCTCAATGAAGGGCGCCATCGACGGCGTGTTCGATGAGCAGGGCCGAGATGACCGCTCGCTTCGCGTGATCGTCGGCCTCCTGGCTGAGCCTGACCGCGCCGACAGTCGCGTAGAGTTGCGCATACGGGCAGCGACTGCGGCGCAGCGGCTAGCGTTGGGTATGTAGCCTCGGTAGGCTGGGGGCCATGAGTGACGACGATGCTGAAGTAGCGCGGTTCCTGTCGATGGTGCGCGCACGTTTACACGCAGGCCGCAGCGAATACGGGGATAGGTCGTTTGCACGGCCTGTCACTGAGCTGATAGGCGAGATCGAAGAGGAGCTGCTCGACGTGGTCGGGTGGGCTGCTGTGCTGTTCGCTCGGGTGCAGCGGCTGCGTCGCTCGGAGGTGACCGATGCCTCGTCCTAGTGCTTGGCCCCCACCCCCACCCCCGAGATGCGGGGGGTCGTCTCGTTTCATACAAGGGGCTATCTCTGGCCTGATTTTTTCAGTTCCTTTCTGGGCACTAATTTTTTGGTTTTTCGGGGGGCTACTATGACCGATGATGGACCCCCTCGCCGAGCTAGTGGCGAAGCTCACCCACGGGCTAAGCTTACCGATGCTCAAGTCCGGCAGATGCGGGATGACTACGAACTGAACCACATGACTATGCGCGCCATCGCGACCAAGTTCGACGTAAGCTGGCACACGGTGCGGCACCTGCTGCGCTACGAAAGGCGCCCGTTTACACGACCCCCTGAGACTTTAGGTAATGGTTAACCCTCCGTTAAAGATTGAGACTGCGGCGTCGTCCGCGATTAAGAAGTTAAGCGGCGGTATGCCGATCGACCAAGCCTGCCGGTCCGTCAATCGTGAGTTCGGCAGGACTGAGTTTCGCCGTGCGCTACGACGTTACGAGCACCTCCGAGAAGCCTATGTCCGGGCGAGGGCAGACTATGTTGCTGCCGAAGCGGACGAGTTGTTGCGCCTCGCGGACAGCGGGACTGGCATGGACCGCGACGAACTGGCTTCGTTAAAGTTGCGAATCGATACCCGCAAATGGCTCGCCGAGAAGTTGCTCGACGATTACCAACCAAAGATTAAGCAGGAGCACAGCGGCGCGGTGCCGCTAGTCGTTGAGACGAACGTGCCCCGCCTTCCCGATGCGGTCGACGCCGATGTCCGTTCGATCACTGATACCCCGTCCGATGACATCCACGACGTCTTATGATTACTATCCATCTCTACGACCAAGACGGCGCCGTTGTTGGTAGTGCTATTGCTCCCGCAGACGCCACGATCGTGCATGGCACGGACAACCACTTCTACGAGAAGGTCAAAGGAAGCGACGGCTTCGTGCAGGTCGACCCCCCGAAAGTGCATGTCACTCTTTCAACCATACAAGACTGAGTCATGTTTAAACCTCGCCCTACTCACTGCAACAGCGGCCACGAATGGACGGACAAAAACAGTTACGTCTACGTCGATGCGGGAGGCTACACCCGCCGCAAATGTAGACAGTGCACCCTCCTTCATCTAAAGAAGCACCGCCGAGCAGCAGGAATTAAACAGCGCAAGTTAAAGGTAAAGGTGCCGTCCAGAACCCCGGAAGGCGACCTGACCCTGGAAGCCACCGAGATCGTGCGAGCCAATCGTATAGCGGTCCTGATCGATAAGAAGTGGCGGGCGTCTACTTCGTGGGAGCGTGCCGACGTGCAAGCCGAGATCGATGCGTTAAAACACAAGGACTCCGCATGAAACGAGTCAAGATCCCTTACGTGCCACGCGAATGGCAGCGCAAATCGCACGAAGGCATGAGGCGTTTCAACGTCCTTGTGCTGCACCGCCGGGCGGGCAAGACTGAGCTAGCGTTGATGGAGTTGCTCGACCGGGCGCTTCGCTTCGACAAAGAGCTGGGTTTGTTTGTGTATCTGGCGCCGCAGTTGAAGCAGGCAAAGGCGGTTGCTTGGGCGCGGTTTAAACAGATCATCAAGCCGTTTATTCAATACGGGCACGCGGTCATTAACGAATCCGAGCTTTCGCTACAGTTCCCGCACAACGGCGCGACGATCCGCTTGTTCGGCGCCGATAACCCGGACGCCCTTCGCGGGCTCCGGCTTGACTTCGCGGTGCTCGACGAAGTTGCGCAGATGAAGCCCGAGCTTTGGTATGAGATTGCGCGGCCCGCTCTCGCTGACCGGGAAGGTGGGGCGTTGTTTATCGGGACAGTTAAGCGGGTCGACCTGTTCAGCCAAATCTATCACGCTGGCTTGCGCTTGCAGGAAGAGGGGAACCAGGATTGGTTCGTCGGGCTGTGGACCTGCCACGAGACGGAAGGTCTTTCCAAGCGCGAGATCGATGACATGCAGTCGTCGATGTCTGAGCAGGCTTTTGCACGCGAGATGCTGTGCGACTTCTCTGCCCAAGGTGACGACCAGCTAATCTCGTTGAGCGACGTGCAGCTTGCAGTCTCGCGGAACCACCCCCGCAACGACTTCATACATTCCCCGGTTGTGCTCGGCGTCGACGGCGCCCGCTTCGGGAACGACAGGTCTGTGATTGTGCGGCGCCAGGGCTTGCACATGTTCCCTCCTATCGTGATGCGCAACCTCGACAACATGCAACTAGCCGCCCGTGTGTCGCAGGAGATTGAGCAGCACCAGCCGCACGCGGTGTTCATTGACCACGCCGACACGGGAGTGATCGATCGCCTCCGGCAATTGCATTACCAAGTGACTGAAGTCCCTTTCGGTGGCAAGGCGGCGAAGGACCAACTCTACGTCAACAAGCGGACCGAGATGTGGTTTGGTATTCGGGATTGGATTGCGTCCGGTGGTTCTGTGCCGGACGACCTGAGCCTTAAGCAGGAGATCGCAACCCCGGTGTATGAGTTCGACGCACGGGGCCGATACAAGCTAGAGTCAAAAGACGACATCAGGGCTCGCCTGCCGGAAGCCGGGTCTCCCGATATAGCGGACGCGCTGGCACTTACCTTCGCCGCACCTGTTGCCGCAACTAATGCGCTTACTGATTATGACCCTGCGCACCCCCTGGCGCCCTCGATAGCTAACCGACCCAAGACGGAACGCCGCCGTATGCGCTACCATCCGGCCCGTAGCTGGCGCCAACGCCGGTAGGGGGCCATGACGGGGGGCTATCCCCTTAGCCTTCGGGGAATGTCTTTGCCCGTAGAGATCGCTGAATTGTCAGTAGCTGAACTCGACGCATGTCGTGCCCTGCTGGCGTTAAACCACGACGAATGCGAAGCGCATCACGGCCGCAAGCTTAACATCATGTGGCCTGCGTTCTACGAGCTAGAAGATCGCGGGCTCTTGCATCTGTTCGGGGCTTGGCGCGAAGACCAGCTAATTGGGTATGCGGTTGGTGTCTACTCACCAAAACATCCGCACCATGAAGACTGGTCTACAATGACGATCAGCGTGATTTACGTGCACCCTACCGTCCGCAGAGCGGACGTGCTTGACGAGCTAATGGGGTTAATGCGAGGGCGAGCCCGCAACTTAAACGCGGACTCAATCATTTGGCAGGCCAAGGACGGTTCGCCGTTCGATCTTTACTTAGAACGAAAAGCAGTCTGCGAACTGCTAGAGAGAACTTACGAGGAAAAACTCTAATGGCATTTGGACTTGAGGGCGCCGCGCTAGGCGCTTTGTATAGCGCCTACATAGGCGCAGCTACTACTGCCGCGACTACTGTAACTTCGCGAGCGGACGGTAAGAGAACACAAAAACGGATTGAGAGTTCAGAAGAAGAAGCGCAAGTTGCGGACGTGGCAAATAGACGCAGGGCGGGAGAGACGACTCGCGAAGCTGAAGCCGACGCACCGGACCCGACCGCGATCCTGCAAGCGGAACAAGACCCGGAAGGCGCTATGGGCCGCGCACGCCTTGGTGGTGTAAACGCAGATCAACTCCGCCTTGGCATGAGCGCCCTGCTTGGCGAAGGGGGTGGGTATGCCTAAGAAACCAATGAAGCCAAAGAGTCGACCGAAACCGAAGCCACGCACTAAACCCAAGAAGGGTTACTGATATGTCAACCACTCAAGGCAAGGGGCTAGTGCAACAGATGCGGGATCGATGGCATCGCCTCGACTCCATCTATTCTTCGTGGCGCACGCAATACCAGCAGATCAGCCGCAACTACTTGCCTTGGACGGGCCGTTTCTGGTCGGAAGACCGGAACGAAGGGTGGACCCGCAACGACGACATTCTTGACAACACGCCGGAACGCTCAGTCCGCATCCTATCCGCTGGTCTAACTGCGGGCGCTAGCTCGCCCGCTCGCCCGTGGTTTAAGTTAGGCACGCGAAACCCGGAGATGATGCAGAAGCACGACGTCCAGCTCTGGCTTGACGAGACGACCCGCATCATTATGCAGACGTTCTCTCGGTCCAACGTCTACCGTGGCTTGCAACAGCTATACACAGAGTGCCCGCTTTACGGCACCGCTGCCGCAATTCTAGAGCCGGACCCTGAGACTGGCGTTCACCTCCGCGTATTGACAGCAGGGCAGTATCGCATTGCGAGCAATCCCAAGGGCCAAGTAGCAACGCTCTACCGCGAGTTTGAAATGTCGATCTCGCAATTGGTGCGTGAGTTCGGACTAGAGAAGTGCAGCGACCGAGCCAAGAGTTTGTTCCGTGAAGGCAACCTCGAAGAAGGCATTACTGTTGTGCACGCAATCGAGCCGCGCTCGGATCGCAACCCGAGATTACTGGACAACCAGAACATGCCGTGGCGATCCGTCTATTGGGAGCGGGGCGAGCAGCCGGACCAAGTCAAAGACGTCTTGCGAGAGTCAGGATTTAACCGGTTCCCTTGCTTAGTTCCTCGTTGGTCGGTCTTACCCCAAGACGATTACGGCAGCGGCCCCGGCATGACGGCGCTCGGCGACGTCATCCAACTGCAACAGGAGCAGTTCCGTAAGAGTCAAATGATCGACTTCGCTTCGGACCCGGCAATGCTGTTGCCGTCCGACATGAAGAACCAAGAAGTCGATCTGGCGCCAGGAGGCAAGAACTACACCGACGCCACCGGTAACAACCGAGGGGGTCCGCTGTGGCAGCCGGGGCAGCAACTGCAACCCTTGCTGATGGACATCCAAGACGTCCGCACCCGCATCAACTCTGCGTGGTTCGCTGACATGTTCTTGATGATCGCGCAGACCGACAAGACGATGACAGCGACCGAAGTTGCCGAGCGGCACGAAGAGAAGCTGTTGATGTTGGGTCCGGCGCTAGAGCGTTTACACAACGAACTGCTCGACCCGCTAGTCACGATGACGTTCCATTACCTGAGCGAAGCCGGCCAGATCCCGCCCCCTCCTGCTGAGCTTGAAGGTGGCGTGCTCGACATTGAGTTTGTGTCTATGTTGGCGCAGACTCAACGTGCGGTAGGGGCACGAACGGTCGACAGGTTCTTAGCAACTGCGACTGCGGTGGCTCAAGCCAAGCCTGAGATCCTAGACCGTATTGATGCGGACGCGTTTATCGAAGACCTCGCGGAACGTCTTGGCGTCCCCGCAAAGATATTGGTAGACCGCCGCGTCGCCGACAACCTGCGTAAGGCTCGCGCTGAGATGCAGCAGGCGCAAGCTGAAATGGAGGCTCAGGCCCAGCAAGCGACAACAGCTAAGGACATGGCCGCCGCATCCAGCATGGCGCCAAGCCCTGCGGAACAGCAGTTCTCTGGTATAGCAGGTAGTCAATGAGCGAGAACGGCAACAACGACTTTGGGCAGACGTCGCCGGGAGGGGGCGGAAGCCTTCGTTTAGATCAGCAAGGTTCGATGCCTGTTGCCGGGCAAGAGCTTCGTAGGCACCTCCGCCGAGCGGGGATGGTTACCGACCTGAGCGGGTTAAGCGACATTGACTTTGACTCTGCCGAGCCTGCGGACGGCCAAGGGCTAGCGTATTCCGCTGCGAACGAAAACTGGCGCCCCCGCGATCTTTCAGTTTCATCGCCCATTCTTACGGGCACTAACAGCAGTTCTTCCGCAACAAGCATTGAGCTGAAAGCGGGAGCCGACGTCACAATAGAGCCAGGAAACATAGGCGTTCCTGTTGCGACAAGCATGACTGCGACAAGCGTCGCAGTGTCTTGGATTATGGGCGCGTCTGGAGATCCGCCATCAACCTGGACTCTCAAACTTCACAAACGAACCGGCGAAGGCACTCTTAATGAGGTCGCCACTTTCACAGTTAACACTCAGTAATCATTATGGCAGCAGGTAATTGGACATTCCCTAACGCGGCAAGAACTTCGTTGTTAGACGGCAGCTTCGATTTGGACACAGACACGTTCAAGATCGCACTGTTCACGAGTTCGTGGGACGGACCAGGAGCTACAACATACGGCACGACTAACGAGGTAGCGACAAACTACGGCTACACGCAAGGCGGGATCACTATCAACCAGTTGGTGCTAAGCGGCACCACGACTGTAAAGGTTGATAATTCTGTGTCGATTGTATGGACGGCGAGCGGCGGTTCGATCGTCGCACGCTATGCGGCTATCTACGAAAACGGCGGGAAGTTCCTGTGCTACTGCTTACTAGATTCTGGTAATGCTGATGTCACGACAACGACCGGTAATACATTGACAATTACAATGAACGACGCAGGGATCTTCACGCTCGCCTAATGTCAACTCAACTAGTTACGCACACCCCTGACGGCGTTGTTTGTGCCGCGCTACAAGACGGCGTCCACGCGGGCAAAGCCATCGTCAGCGGCACCAGCTGGGATGGGCCAGTAACTAATGAGGGTTGGTGCATCTTTGATTTAGTTGAAGACCCACAGGCCGTTCGTCAATCTGTTTGCCAAGCGATGTTGACTGCGTCTGACATCAGTAAGGTTTACGACTACTTCGCCGTGGCTGATAGCCGCTTGCCTTCTAGTGCTCAAGCCAGTTTGGCGGCAACAGGTCGCGCATCGATTACGATTGACCAGCTGTTAGCAGCTACTGGCTTTGCGCCTGACTGGAGCGCTGGCCTTGTGCAATCAGTCGAGCAAGAGCAAGGAACGTGGTCTAGCTAATGGCTACCGTCACCAAGACCGTTGGCGCATCAGACAGCGCAGACTACGCAACCATCAGCCTATGGTATAACGCTCGACGATCGCAACCGTCGAGCGGTGACACAGAAGTATGCATATTGGAGGACGGGGACCACGACTGGTCTTCGTGGCAAGGCGGTTGGGCCGACGTAAACCTGACGATCAAGTTCCAGGCCGAGAACAGTCACGGCGGCGTTTGGGCTAACGGCGCACGCATTGTGCCGACTGGGCAGATGTCATTGCCGAGCCGCGAAGACGACACGACAATCGAGTTTATCGATCTAGTGTTCGACTTTCCGGCGGCGTATCGACCGCTCTACTTAGCGACATCGTCGACGACTACAAGCAAAACGATCAACGTCACGCTGACTCGATGCTTGGCCTACAACGCATCGACGAACAGCCCGATTATCCGAAACGGCAACAACGCGCCGGGTGTTACGAACATCACCGCTACTAACTGTGTGCTAGAGGGTGAGGGCGGCCAATGGTATGACGTGCCTTACAGCAGTAGCACTGCGACCGATTCGTATGTGGTGCTGACTGCCTGCACTGTTCGCGACGCAATCATCACGTTGCAGCGGCACACTAGCAACAGCACCAGCAACGGTAGCGTCGTCGCGAATGGTTGTCTGATCGCAATCGATTCCAGCATGAACGGCGGACAGATGGTCCGTCTCACTGCCAACAGCTACGCACGCGGCGGCTCAAGCGTCGATTGCATAACGACCGAAGCGGAAGCGACGCACGACAATTGGGCCGACAATTCACGCACCAACGCAACGTATGGTGTCACGTTTAACATTGACGGCTCGGCGCCCGCATCCGGTGAAGTCTCTTGGGTCGGCGGCTCTGGCCCGAAGTATGATTTCAGTTTAGTCGAAAACGCTAACAACCTTGCGATCGGCTACGTCACAAATGCGACGATGCCGAGTGGCGACATCGAGGGCAACGTGCGCCCTGGATCTCCCGATGCTGGCGCGTATCAGTCTGCGACATCTGTTTCGCTGACACCTGGAGTTGGCTCGTTAACGACTACTTCCCTTACACCATCAGTTAGCGTAGCCACCGTATTAACGCCAGGAGTGACTGCGCTATCGATAACGCCATCGGTCGCAACTGCTGTGGTCGCAACCAACCTGACGCCAGGACTTGCTGCCTTGGCAACTACTACGTTGGCGCCGTCTGCGACTGCAACATCTTCGGTGTTCTTAACGCCAGGGACCGTAGCGTTAAGCACTACGCAGTTTGTTCCTGTGGCAGGCACCGGTCACAGCTTGACACCGGGATTTGCGCAATTGGTTGTAGCTAGCGCTGAAGCCCCGTCGCCTCCTATCGTAGACTCTAGCACACCTCGATCAGTTATTACTCAAGGCTCTTGGTCGACGACAACTGACTTCGTAGCGGGCGACGAATGGGCAGTAACTATTTCTGGCGCGGCGGCCAATGCGCCTCGTGTTCGTGTCCAACTAATTTTTGTGTAGTGTGAAATGGCGGATCAAAACGGGTGGAGCACTTACGAAAAGATGGTGCTCTCCGAAATCAAAAGGCTTTCTGAGATGCAGACGACAACTCAAGCAAATCTAATCAAGTTTGAATCTCAACTTGCGGTATTGCACGTCAAGTTAGGTTTGGTGTCTGGGTTCTTTGGTTTAATGGGCGGCGCAATCCCAGTAGCTGCCGCAATTGTCATGCAACAATTATGAGAAACGCAATTCGATGGGCGGCACTTGCCGCAGTTTGCTTGGCCCTTTGCTCCTGTGGTCTGTTCACTAACGAACAGGTCGAAGCTGCAATTACCGTCATTAACCAGCTCGCAGAGAACGGCAAAATTACAGGCGAGCAGGCCGAGGCTATGCGCCAAGCTCTGATGGCTAACACGGGTGACCCCTGGTATATGCAGGTAGGCGTGTTTGCCCTAGAAGTCGCTATGGCGATTATTGGCGTTCGCGTGTGGCGCGGTCCTTCTGCGACCGCTGCGGAGCGTGTTGCGCGCCTAACCGCAGGTAAGGTATAGCGCGCCAGCCGGGGGTCCATGACAAGCGGGTTTTGGTCTAGCTTGTTTACATGTCGCTCAAGACTCCGGCTCAGATTCGGGATGATCGCGCTGCCGACACGGCTCGGCAAGCGCGACGTTCAGAACTTGAGAACGAAGACTTTGTGCGGCTTATGCGCGCAGAGTGGGGTCGACGCATCGTTGCGCGACTCCTCAAAGCCGGTAGGCACCGGTCCCCCAATTTCGAAACCAACGGCATGGTGATGTCTCGCCAAGTTGGAGTTTCTGATTTTGTGCAGACCGAACTCGCCGACCGGATCTTTGACCTCTGTCCCGAAAATTACGCCACTCTGAGAAGAGAGAATCCGTGACAGAAATCGAACAAAGCGAGAGCCCCGAAAGCACCAGCGAAGGGACCGCGACTGAGGTCGTTGAGGCGACGCCTGAGACTCAAACCGAGTCTGTAAGTGTCATCTCAAATACCGAACCGCAAACCACAGAGCAAGGCTCTGGTGATTCACCAGAGCCTTCGGCTGTAGAACCCGAAGGTGCCCCTGAATCCTACGCGGATTTTTCTACCCCTGAAGGGGTAGCCGCGATGGACGACGACGTTCTCACTACGTTCGCTACTACGGCTAAAGAGCTTCAACTGTCGCAAGACAAAGCTCAATCTTTGATCAACGCTGTCGCGCCCAAAATGCAGGCTCGACAGCAGGAGGCTTTCAAAGTTCAAGTGCAGACTTGGGCAGAGGAAGTTGCGTCTGACCCTGAAATCGGCGGCGAGAATCTCGACCAGAGTGTCTCGTTGGCGCGCAAGGCGTATCAGATGGGCGCGTCTCCAGCTCTGCAAGGTTTGCTTCAGAAGTCCGGCTTGGATGTCCACCCTGAGATGGTGCGGATGTTTCGCTACTTTGGCGGCCGGATTAGTGAGGACAAAGTAGTTGATGGCGGTGAGGCGCCGTCTTCGACCGCTTTATCCGGGGATGTATTTAGCAACCCTGGTGCCCACATGGATCGCCTCTACAAGAAGCACTTGAGCTAACATGGCTGCACTTCCAACTACGAACTTAACTCTGGCCGATTGGGCCAAGCGTCGCGACCCAGATGGTTCGATGTCGACCGTCATCAACATCCTGAGTCAGTCGAACGACATTCTCGACGACGGCGTTTTCCGCGAAGCTAACGGACCTACTTCGCACCGTTGCACCGTTGCTACCGGCTTGCCTGACGTCTACTGGCGCCAAGTAAACCAAGGTATCTACCCGAGCCACGGCACGACCGCACAGATTGACGAAGGCATTGGCATGCTGGAGTCGCGCTCTGAAGTCGACATTGCCTTGGCTCGCCTAGAGTCTGACGAGCGCGCACTGCGCCTGTCGGAAGCTCGCATGCGCCTAGAAGCGATGAACCAAGAACTGGCAACCACCATGTTCTACGGTAACACTTCGGCTAACCCGGAAAGGTTCATGGGCATTGCCCCGCGCTACTCATCCCTTGCGGCAGGTAACGCACAGAACATTTTCAATGCTGGCGGAACTAGCACCGATAACACGTCGATCTACCTGATCGGGTGGGGCGACGAGACATGCCACTTTATCTTCCCGAAGGGCAGCGCGGCTGGTATTGAACAGCGCGACCTCGGCGAGCAGACGGTCGACGTTTACTCGGCGGCGGACGGCAGCGGCACTTACACAGGTAAGATGCAGGCGCTGGTTGACTGGTATTGCATCAAGATGGGCATGGTCCTTAAGGACTGGCGTTACGCCGCTCGTATCTGCAACATCGACGTCAGCGACCTTACGGGCTTTTCTGGCACTGGCACTGGCACGCAAGACCTGCCCGTGTTCAGCACTAACATTGTCCACAAGATGGCGGAGGCGATTTACCGTCTACCAAACCCCGGTATGTGCAAGCCCGCGTTCTACATGAACCGGACCGTGCACGCGGCGCTATCACGTATGGCGATGGAGAAGCAGTCTTCGGTCTTGACGATCGAACAAGGTTTGTCAAGCTTCGGCACGGCGCGTCAATTCCTGTCCTTCATGGGCATTCCAATCCGTCGTAGTGACGCGATCATCAACGCTGAAGAGCGCGTGGTCTAAGGAGGCATACTATGTTTATAGATAAGAACACCTTACTCAGTGGAAGTGACGGCCTCGCACAAGCTCTTCCTACGAACGCTGCGTCGGCCTACTCTGACGATTTCATTGACTTGGAGAACGCTTTTCCTGCGTTGGCAAGCGGCAACCCGCTAGTGCTTCGGTGCGTTTCGACAGCATCTTTTGCCGCTGGCGTCGGGTCTAAAGTGACGATGGAGCTTCGGGCGTTCCCCGTGCTACAGAGCGCTGTCGAGGTCACAGCCATCGCTGTTACTACTGCGACTGATCTTTTGACCAAGGCGGACCACGGATTTGTTGACGGTCAGCACTTAAGGATTAAGACCTTAACCACCAGTACGCTTTCGGGCGGTAACGCGACGACGCTAGACTTCTTTGTGATTAACCCGACAAAGGACACGTTTAAGCTCGCTTTAACCCCTGGAGGCGCATCAGTAACATTTTCTGGTAGTGATGGAACCTGCGTA
>Ga0209337_1002746_pt1 | contig 12605 bp, 9 predicted proteins | sample LinPmetageLP53_FD_184044 | JGI IMG/M metagenome (GOLD analysis project Ga0209337, IMG submission 184044) | Marine viral communities from the Pacific Ocean - LP-53 (SPAdes) (version 2) | ecosystem: Environmental > Aquatic > Marine > Oceanic | place: Pacific Ocean | collected 2010-02-08 | reverse complement strand
TATTAAAGTTCTTAAAATCCTTGAGAACATCAATTTGGCTCTCTTTTAGAAATTGCTTCCAATTTTCCATCAACAACTTCATTCCTTACCCCACAAAGATCTTTAATGGAGTTTTTCCAACGATAGAATCCATATTATCAGTCATTGCCTTGTCTACTTCAGCTATTCTAGAGTATAGCATCTCATCAAGTTGCTTGTTAAGTTCTTCTCGTAGCGACTGTTGCTCCGATTGCGCTTGGGACAATAAGTCTGAGGCATTAAGAGTTACACTATCGCCGGGAATTGGTACTTGGCCTCCAAACTTACCACGAACTTGACCTAGAGTTTCTTTTGAAAGAGCAAGGGAAAAACGGCGAATCCATTGCTGCCCTATTGAATTTATTTTATCAAAAGCAATATTTTCCATCGGCATAGTATTCATGTTGTTGACGCCATTCACACCAGAATCATAGGAGCCCGTAGCATAGGCATTGTTATCAACAATTGAAAACCTAAACCAGAATTTTTCTGGAGATACATCTGTTGGTGTTGGATAAAGCTTCAATTTGTTATCGTTGATCTCATATGAAAAGTGAGACGTTCTCGTATACAAGTGATCTTCATATTGAATCGCTTGAAGTTTATTTTGCCATACCGGAATTACTTGAAACGATGAGTCATCAGAATATTGTCCATAGTTGTGCATGTCTCCAACGACATTTAAGCCCCCGTAGTATCCATAAAATCTCCACATTTGTCGTGGAGATATGTAATAAACTTGACGAATTTTAACTCTTTTATTTCCCATACCATCCCAACCATTTGATGCTTGAGACTCTGAGACAATTTGCTGTAGATCATATTCTGACTTTTTCGTTACTCTGTCGAAAGAAGCAGAATAGTAGGGCTCGGTACCACCGATGGTAGACTCTGCAGAGAATTTATCTGCGGCTCTAAATGCATAATCAAATTGAAACTTAGGATATTTCAAGGCAACGTCATCTGTACCAGACACAGTTCCTTTGTGATCAAATGACCCTGTAGGACCGCCGAGGGCGCTACCTAAAGCGTTTCTTGCTTGGTGGAGGTTAAGTATGTATGAATATTCCAGAACAGCTTCTTCATAGTGATTATAGACATTCTCTGCCTTTATTTCAATATCAAGAATATCCCCGCCCAATCTTTTAAAAGTATAGGCCACCTGTGCCACAGCTCCGGTAACAAAAGCATCTGATGTATAAAATTTAATTGCTAAAGAATCTACAACATCAGTAAGCGTTCCGGTTATTGGTAGCGTAATAGCAGATTGAGTTGATGTGGGTGTTAAATCAGGGAAACTCATAGACAATCCTCCGTCCCCTTAATTAGTCTCAGTAAAAAGAAAACCCCGACGAAGTAGCGTCGGGGTCGGTTGAAAGATTTGGTGGATATTATCCTTTAGTGACTTTTTTAGCCCTAGTGGTTTTCTTTCGCGTGGTTGCGGTTTTTTTCTTGGCAGTTGTGGTCTTTTTTTTCTTAACTGTTTCTGCCTTAAGTTTTGTTTCTGCCGCAGCTTCAATGCGAGCTTTCTCTTCCGCAAGTCTATTCTCCTCGGCTTCTTTTTCAGCCTGTGCTTGTGCTAATCTTAATGCTTCCATTTCTCGAGCAGCTTGAATTTGGGCCTGTCTTTTTGCTTCGATGGCTTGGGTTGCTATAAACTCGGCTTGTCTCTCGACCTCAAGTTCTGCTTCGGTTGGAATGCCTTTCGTTTTTCTTCCTAGTTCCCACCGGTCTGGTCGAGAGGCTTTGAACTTTGGATTAAACATTGATCTTCTTTTGATACCCATAATATCTCCTATTGAATACCTTAATTAGTGTTTTGAATAAAAAAATGGCCTCGCTCAACAGAGAGAAGCCATAAGATAAAATATCTAATCAACGATTAAACGTCATCAAATGTAGGATATCCATATACACGTAAGATAAATTTACCTGCATCATAAATTCCATGAGTTGATCCAGATGAAACTAAATAGACATATTTTCCGCCCAAATCAGTATCTGGTTCAAAAGCTCCCACGAGCCCTTTCACTTGATTTGCAGCTGCGATCATTTGAGTACCATTACCACTGTTCATCGGTGTTGCAGAACCACTAACATTATCTCCTCTCCAAACACCAATGTTATCTTCACCGGTTGTTGGAGCTTCAACACAAATTAGTTCAATATTCGTAATAAACCCGTGGGTTGTATTGCTCAATTGAAGTATTTGTGCTCCTTGTGAAGGTAAACCAGAACCAATCACTTCTACAGCACCAGTACCAGTACCTACTGTGGCTGATGATGACATTGGAGCAGCTGCGTTTCCAAAATCAATTTGGAAATCTGTTGTGATTAAAGATGCGTCACGAGTTTGAGTTTGACTTCCGATGGCATTAACAGCTCCTGGTCCAGATGTATCCACTGCGGATTGACCTTGAAGGTTCAATGAAAATAATCTTCTTCTTCCTATTCTTCTAGACATAATTTTTCTCCTTATTTATTATGTTATTGCAATAACCTGCTTTATTCAATGAAGTATACCAGCGGCCTCGGTATAAATCTTTCTAGGGGCAGCCGCCCCGCCCCAAGGAGAACATTACAAGTCACGTTAATTAGTTCGTAACTAAACAAAAAACCTCAAGATCTTTCGATCTTGAGGCTGAATGAATTAATATAATAATTAACTAATCATGTTTACGGTGTATATTCTTCACCAAGTAGACCACGAACGATAACCAATCCGTACATATCTGGACGAACCATTTTCTTAGCGTAACGAGTCATTACGCCTTTACGTGGTACGAAGTCTTCCACACCAAAGATGGTAGGAGTGACTTGTAGTGGCACATATGGTGCGTACACATATCCGCTTTCTAAGAAAGAAGATCCGATACGACCAACCAATACCACATTACGTGGGAAGTAAGGATCAACGATAACGTCAAACTTACGGTTCAAAGAACCAGCTTTAACAGCACCGATGTCGCCACGGTCTGCGTCAGCAGTAACGTTAGCACGGAATCCAGAAGTGAATTCCAAGACGTTTGCAACTTCAGGAGAACAAACAATGTGTGTTGCTCCACCACGAAGGGTCTTTCTGTGAATTTGAGCAGAAACATCATTGATAGTTTCGATCAAAGTCTCATACCATTCGCTAACGGTACCGGTGAAATCAGGAGCAGCAGAAGATGCGCCAATTTCAGCACCAGTTGAACGATTCAAGAACAATCCAGGTGAACGTGACCAATAGAATGTAGCAGCGGTTGCGCCGTTTACAAGATCAGCCAAGATCTCACGATCAATTTCTAAAGCAATTTGCTCAGAAAGGATAGAGGTCAATTCAACTTCAGCATCCAAGTTGTGATAAGCGTTCAAGTCTTGTCCTAATTCAGGAGTCCACTTTGCTTTCAACTTTTTGGTTTGTGCTGTGATTGCTGTAGAATCTACCTTGATGTCGATCTCTGGAATGTTAACATTGTTCTCAAGCAACAGAGTGTAATCAACGATTGCACCAGCAGAAGTAGCAGAAGAAACCGCTGTATCTTTAGCTGGGAATTGAAGCTTTGGAACAGCCTCAGTACCAGCAGCCATTGCACCAAGAGCAGCGTTTGTGGTGTTAGCAGCCAAAGCTGGTCCACCGCTAGCGTCACTAGTAATAACAAAGCGAACAGCTTTTTGGGTTGTAGCAGCTTCAGAAGCAGAAGCTAAGGTTGTCAAACGACGAATTTGACCCAACTTTGTAACATCTATGTTTGTAACACCTGTAACACCGTCAAGCATAGTGACGATATCGTTACCAGCACCAACAGCACCATTAGCAATCTCGTAGAATGAGAAAGCAGAAAGGTTGTCAAAATCAGCATTCGTAAGTTTGTCTTCTTCAACATCAAGAACTACGACAAAAAGACTTGAGTCTGTAACAGACAAAAGATCTGGATCGAATTGAATCAATTTTTTATTAGCTGCTGATACAGAGCCATCCAAAGTAAACGCTGACTTAGTAGCAGCATCAGTTACAGTGTTAGCTGCAATGATGGTGTTTCCTTCTTGAGCGGAACCATAAGCATAACCAGTAGAACCAGCACGACCAGGACCAGAAAGATCACCCTTGCGAGAACCAATAAGGTCAACACCATCAATGATTCCAGCACCAACTTTGTCAGTACCGTAGATTGATTGATTTTCAACGTTACCAAATCTTGGCATCACGTCGTTTCCAGCAATCTCACCAGAGAATGTGAAGTCAAGGAAGAAGATCAAACCAGATGGTAAAGACATCGGTTGAACACTTACAAGATCGTTTGCGATAAGTCCGGCGAATACACGACGAACGATTGGGAAAGCAACAGCTGCGAATCCATCAACGGATCCGTTAGTTCCCATAGTAGTGGTTTCTTTCAACAATTGCTTGGCTTGGTTCTCTAAAAGAATAGCCATGTTTTGTGCTTTTTGCCCTTCAAGGCCTTCAAGTAAACCAGTTGCGGTCCACTTGTTTAACAGAGCAGCACCTTCTTGCTTCATATCGCGATTGACGATACCCTCTGTGAGTTTTTCTAAAATAGACATTTTAAATCTCCTTAAATTATTTTTTTATGCCTGCAAGTTTCTGCATCTTCTCCAAAAATGGATCGGCAGTCTTGCTTTCGTTAATGTTTTGCCTAGAACTAAGCATAGCGCTTAAATTACTTCTCTTGTTGACTGACTCGCTAAGTGATTTTGGACCGCTCTTTGTAGAGTTTGATCCCACGGTAGCCTTGAGTGTCTCGAAGAGCTGCTTTGCTTCTTTCGTAGACTCCGCATTTGCGATGGCTTCGACAATTTTTGACTTTTGTCGCTCATTCAGGGAGGCATCACCCAGAGTACGGTTCTGGTATAGTAATTTCGCGTTGGACAATAATGATTCTTCCAAGTAGTTCTCAAGTTTTGTGAGAACAGATTCCATTTGTTGGTTCTGCTTGGTGAGAATTGCTACTGTCTCATGTAATTCTGTGTTTCGACCCAGCTGTTCTTCTCCAGAATCTTCTTCTGAGTCTTGTTCTTCTTCGGTATCTTGATCAGACAATACTTCAGCATTCTCTTGATTTCTTTTTGCTGCTGGTGATCCAACATCAAAATTTCCGGTTGGAAGATAAGGGTCTTGATCAATTGTCATTTCCTCTTCTAGCATTTTAGCAATAGTTTCAGCTAGATTTTCCATGTCAATCTCTTCGTTCTCTACAACTTCTTGTAGAGGCTCTGACAATAGGTCGTCAAGGTCTCCAAGATCATCAGAGGTGTCTTCACCGCTTGTGTCGTCTTCGGGTGTTCCTAGGTCCATTTCTGGCTCTTCAGGTATATCCCCTGCTGGTTCATCATTGAGAGCACCTTGTTCATCAGCATCCATTTCAAAATCACCAAGGTCAAGATCAATCATTCCTGTTTCGTCCTGCGGGAGGTTGTCAATAAGAGCAGAGAAACTTGTCATCATATTATCATATCGGGAATCCCAAGATGGCGGAGCTTCAATCGTTGAACCCTGTTCTGCGCCATTTAGTGCGGGAGATGGAGCTTCTTCTTCGTTTAACTCTTCTTCTGCTTCAGCGATGACTTCATCAACTTGCGACATAGGGTCGTTATCTACTTCAAGCATTTGTTCTACTGCTTCTTTAATTTGATGTGAGTACTTTTCAATCACAGATTGTTCGGCATTTTTAATTGCCTGTTCCCGCAATGCTGCCGCATCTGCAATTGCTTGCTCTAACATGTTAGACATAGATTGATCTCCTAGAAAACATTTTCTCCATTAAATAGTGTATTTATATATAAAAGTCCAAAAAGAGAACTTCTTAAACTTACAGCGCCTTATCTCCCAGCATTGTATATGGTTGATATTTCAGAATCTGATAGCGTATCTTGTGTTATAAACAATTGATCTATTTGGCCATGGAAATACATACCTGGATTAGAGCGGGAATTTATTCTTCCTGCTCCTACCCAAAGTTCAGCAGCAGTAGACCCGGGCAGTGTTGTTGTGTAGGTCAGTTCGTTCGACCCGTCAAAGTAGATTTTGAATTGGCTGTTGCTGCTATTTATTGTCACTGCGATGTGATGCCAAGTATTAAGGGATACCCCTCCGGATGGAACGACTCCCTTGTGTGAACCAGCACCATAAGACTGGTGATTGGTATAGAAAGTGATACCACCAGCCGAAAGGTTTGTTCCTCCAATATTTGTTGAGGTAGATAGAGTGACCGCCCAACCTTTCCAAGGAGCAATTTTGTTTATTATATTGTCGTTTGCATTGTTTGGAAATGAAGCAGCATTGAACCAGAAGCGAACAGAGAAATTTCCACCAGCTGGATCTAAACTATCGCCATCGGCAATTCTGAGGTAATCTCCATTTCCGTCAAGACTTAAAACTCCACTTGAAAGAGATGCGTTTCCAACTCGTGTTCCATCTGGATTTTCTTCAAGGCCCTCGCCTTCGCCACCACCACCTCCACCGCCGGCATCGGGATTGGAGAGGCCAACCATCTTAAGTAAAGAACCTTTAGCGATACCAGCAAATTTTGTAATGCTAGATAGTGCTATACCGTTTATCTTAACAAAATTTGGCATTACAGCTCAACCCAAGTTGTCGATGGGTTAAAGTAAATAACGTTTGCTGTGGTTGTACAATACCCCACTATTCTTACGAAGTCTCCTCCGCCACTTGGTGCTGTCGTGTCCATACTGCCGCCAGTTGTGCTAATGTATACGGCCTTTCCAGCAGAGAAGTTTGATAAATAACTTGTGGCATCAAAGAAGCCTCGGATCAACACTCCATTGGATGATGGATTGGAGCCCAGGGCAATCCCTAACATCTGATCTGCTCCGGTTGCTACAGCGTCAGCATCAACTTCGCGCCAGTCAGTTCCGTTGAGATAATATAGCTTGCCGGCAGTCAATGTACCATTGCCAAACCTTACAACCTCACCGCCGCCGGTATCGTTAGCTAAAGTGGTAGGGTTGTGATGAACGTCTAAGGCGACCTTTGGAGCTGCGCTTCCGACACCTACATTTCCTAGGAAAACCGCATCGTTGTTTCCATCAACAGTTCCGGACACATAGAAGGCTAAGTTGCTAGCTAAACTTGTTGAGGATGTTCCTCCCGCTTCGAGGCCTTTTTCAAACCGTGCTGTTCCATCATCCATGATTCTAAAAGGAAATGTTGCGTCTCCACTATTTTCTGATGAGTTTATGTAGAAGTCAGCTCCTCTACCGGGAGCGATAAATAGATGTTCCCCTGATTGATATGATAGTCTTGCGTTGAATGATCCGCCATCCGATTCATTGACAAAAGAGATGAAATTTAATTCATTCTCACTTTTTTTAAATGTTAGGCCCGATTGGTTTCCGGGAGTGATCTCGACTGCACCAGAGACTCTAAGACTAGTAGTCGCTGCCGTATCAGGAATATAAACTCCGTCATTATTGATTTGAAGCCTAACCGCACCGCTGGTTTGAAGATCAATCAAATCTTGACCAAAATCAATCCCTGTATCAGCATCTTCTTCAAACTTAATATCTCCGAGCTTTCGGTCTCCACTTGAAATTTTATAAGCCATACTTCTATCCTCCCCTTTCTTACACATAAATAGAAAAAGGGCTGGGCTTTCGCCCAACCCTTCCAAGAATAATCTTGTATGTATGATAATCTAATCAGAAATTAGAAGATCGCATATTCATCAGCAGCGACAACTACAAGTGTAATAGCAGCGTTTGGCGATTCAAGTAAAATTGTCTGATTCGTCGTACCATCAATTTTATCACCAGCAGCTGGCTTAATTGTTAATGTTCGAACAGCACTACAGTCACCAGCACCTTTGAACATAATTACTTCACCGATTTGATTTGCATCAATAGCAGGAAGAATTGCGTTCACATTCTTGTCTGCGCCGAAAAGATTACACTTTGAAACCGAACCTAAGTCTCCAAGAGTAAGAGAGAGATCAGCGTTATTAGCAGCACCATTAACATTTAAGGCACCAATTAATTTCTTCTGAACATACTCGCGAATGTTACTCATCTTAACTTTCTTAGCAGCGTCACCAGCACTATCATCAAACATGATGAAGTTATCTGTATCAGCCAAAACTTCTACAGCAGTAGTAACACCAGCATCAAGCAAGTTCAACTCAGCAGGAGTTGCTGTAATGTTTGCTCCAGCAATTGACAATACTCCGCCAACATCAACGTTGGAGGAAAAGTCACCTGTAGCAGCATCTAGCTCACCTGAGATTGTAAAGTTTCTAGCACCTGATATGTCAGCATCAGAATCAAGAACCATTGCCTTAGAAGCAGCAGCAGAACCAGCTTGTGCGCCATCGACAAATGCGATTTCCGCATTTGTTAAAGCAGCAAGAGTACTTAGTTTAGCAGCAGTTACATCAGCAGAAGCACCATCAAGCTTGTTAAGCTCAGCAGCAGTAGAAGAAATAGCTGTTCCAGCAAGAGAAATAGCTGTAGTATGAAGATTCGAAAATCTATTACCATCAGAACCAAGAGCCTTAACGTTATTACCTTCTGGTAAGAACGCTCCTGCTTTAACCATAAATTCATCATTGGCACCAATACTGAATTTAAGAGCAGAACCACCGTGGCTCCACTTAACAGCAGCTTGTCCAGCAGACGAAGCACCGCCACCAATCTGTAAACCACCACCATCTGAATCAGCAGAAGAAGCAGATAAAGCCGAAACAAGCAACTTGTCTACGATTTCCAAAGTTTGTTCTGTTTGAGAAATACTGTTAATATTAACAACATCCAAATCAGTAACTCTGATAGCAGAAGCTGTCAATTGAGTAATACCAGCAAATACTGTCGAAGACGCACCAAGGGCTACAGAAGTAGAACCAATAGTCAAAGCAGAGTTTGCTAATTTAGCATTGGTAACATTAGCGTCAGCAATTTTTGTTGTTGTAACGTTAGCGTTCAAAATCTTAGCTGTTGTAACAGCATCATCAGCTATCATAGCAGCAACAACACCTGAAGCTTTGATTCCAACACCATCAGCATCCAGCTCAAGACCAGATCCAGCGTCGGTTCTTACACGAAGACGACCACTACCATCAATATCAAGACCATTCTGGTTGCGAGTAAGAACTGAAAGAGCAGATCCACCACCACCTTGAAGTCCATCACCAGCAGCAGCAGCAGCGATTCGAATCGAATCATCACTGTGTTGTTCAAGGCCTGTTCCAGCAACGTCAGCAGCAAGATTTTCTTTCTGTACAGCGTCGTCAGCAAGTTTTGCGTTTGTTACAGCATCAGCAGCGATGAAAGCAGTTTCAATTGCATCATCAGCCATTGCCGCAGCACCAACTGAGTTGTCAATTAATTCAGCAGCACCAACAGAATCGTCAGCCATTTTAGCATTAGATATCGCATTAGCGTTAATGGTCAAAGAACCAAGAGCTGTAAGACTAACATCTCCACTGATAGCAGTAGCAGTAGCAACATTAGAACCATTACCCATAAGAATACGAGCAGAAGCAACACTGGCTAATTTAGAGTGAGCAATCGCAGCATTAGCAGCAACAGAAGCATCAACAACAGCATCAGCAGCTAACTTAGCAGCAGTAACAGCATCATCAGCTAACTTACCTGTTGTAACATTAACATCAGCAATCTTAGCTGTTGTAACGTTAGCATCGGCAATCTTAGCAGTAACAACACCAGCGTCCTTCAAACGAAGAGCGTCAGAATTGATCTCAATACCAGTACCATCAACGCCAACAGAAAGAACACCACTAGAGTGAGCAAGTCCGTTACCAGCAACAGCAGATTGAACTTTTACAGAACCAGCAGCAGAAAGAACTTCAGTACCAGCAATCTTTAAAAGCTTGCTGCTAGCAAGATCCATATCAATACTTGATTTCCAAGCAGTAGAAGCATGGTTATATGCGAAAGTAAAATCATCACCAGAATTAGCAAGAGTAATACCACCACCATTAACAGCAGAAGCAGCAGCAGCACCATCAGCTAACTGAAGGTTTAAGTCATCAATCTGAACTGATGTAGAATTAACAGTTGTAGTTGTACCATTAACAGTCAAGTCACCACCAACAACAACTGCACCAGCAAATGTTGCCGAATCAGAAGATTGATTACCAATTGCGAAGTTTCCACCTAAATCTGAGTTGAACATTCCCATAAGTTGAGCAGGAGTAACTTCTTCTATAGCTCCAGCGCCTGAAGTATTTCTACCTAAGATTCTAGCAGTAGCAGATACATTTTGTATCTTAGCATAAGTTACAGCATCATCAGCAACCTTAGCTGTTTCAACAGAGTTACTAGCAAGAGCAGTAGCATCTACCGAACCAGCAGCATAATGTTCTGAGTCGATTGAATCAGCTGCGATGTGCTCTGAATCAACAGCGTCATCGGCAAGTTTAGTACCATCAACAGCATCATCTTCAAGCATCGCACGTACAATAGCACCAGAACCAATTTTAAGTTTGTTTCCACCACTTACTGAGAGACCGTCGCCATCGATTTGACCTAAGAAACCAGCCATATCATCTCTTCTAAACTTAGAAGATGTAGCATCAAAATATACGATACTATCAGCAGTTGTGTCAAAGTTAACATCAGCGAAGCCGTCTAAAACAGCCAATTCGGTTTCATTAAGAACAGTTGCACCGATAGAAATTGAGTTAGCAGAACACGATAAGTGTGTAAAACGACCAATAGAACCACTAATGACGCCATCTGAATCAGTAGTAATGTCTAGAGTCGTAAGGTTACCGCCAAGTTTTGCGGCACCTAATTGAAATTTATAAGCCATGTTTAAATCCTCCAAAAATTTATATTTACTATAGCTAAAGATCAGGAAATAACTATACTTCCCAATCGGCTCTAAATAGTTTGGAACTTAAGTAGGAAGCCTTAGTATATGAAGAATCTGTCGGAACCATTGCTATAAATATTTACAGCAGAATATGGTGATTCTAGGATAATCGAGGTTGCTCCATCAATCTTATCAGCCCCAGTAGTCCTAATAGTTATATTATAATCGTTAGCATTTCCCGCTTCATCTTTAACGATAAAGTTGGCACCACCAGAGAATCCCGAAGCTGCGGGTAATCTAATATCTAGTGCGGAAGAAGCTGAAACTCCTAAAATCCTGTCGTTAACGGAGGAGGTTAATGTTGCTGTAACAGCTGTTCTCGAATATACCGCCGACGATAAGGTTACAGTAACATCGTTTCCACTATTACTAGCTACTACCGCTGCTCCAACAAAGTTAAAGCTTGAGGCAGCGGTAGAGATATTGGACCCTTCATCTTTCACCGTAATGTTCGCACCAGCGTCCGAAGAGATGTTTGTCAATTTTTCGTCAAGATATTTTCCCGTATAGAGATAAGCCGATGCTGTGACTGGAGCAGCAGAGGCACTATCTTGAATGAAGAGAATACCGGAATAGTAGTCAAACTGCCAATCAATCGCATCAGTTGATGATATTTTGTTGGCTGGGTTTGTTGGGTCGCCTGTATATATATCTACATAGTACTGGTTGTTCCCAGATGCTCCCGGCAATCCAGCATCCGTTGTAAATGGAGGAACTAATTGTAAGCCTCCGCGAGAAAGATAAAGTCTTTGATCATTTACAAAACTACCGGTTCCCCTGTTGGGATTTGATGAAGTTGTTTGATAGTTTGAAGGTAACTTCAGATAGTAGGCATGGTTTGTAGCATTTTGACCACTCTCCCCGCCATCCGCACTAGAGGCGTCTCCATCATAATAGCCATCGCCAATCGGCACGAGGTCAAAATAAACCCTTTCAACTGTCGTAGGTGCTCCAGCAGAGGCAGAGTATAGTGTGAAATAATCAGTACCAGGTTCTCTTGGTATGCTCTCGGCAAATACACCAGCGCCCGGGACAGAGACGTTTGACGGATAGGCTTCTTGAGCATCTGTAAGAGATGGCCTCGTTTGAGTCTTTCCAAGCAGTTTCTTCGCAGCAAACTGGGTTGATGTAACATTAGTCTTTGCCATTAGTAAGCCACCTGTATCCTAGATATATATCCAGTCCAATCTTTGTGAGCTGTAATTTTAACAACATAGTATTGATTTTGTTTTATTCTTCTTGTGCCTAAAGTCAAAGATAGTGCTAGACCGTTCTCGTCTATTGTTACATCTTCACCAGTTGAAGCACCCGATCTGATACCAGCGCCATCATTGTTTGGTTGAAGACCGCTGCTAAATATTTTACCCAAGTCAGTCCAACCGGTTGACTGATCGTCAGCACCGGGGAAATTTGGATCATAAGCTACTTTTAGTTCTACGTTACAATTTTTATTTGAACTTAAGGCCGCATAATATGGATCGTTTGATGGCGATATAGATCGCAGGGTTGCATCTCCATGAAGAGTTACTGTAAAACTAGCCACTGTGGAGGCACTAGTGTATCTAAACAATCTATAGTATGACCTAACATTTTCGGTCAAAGAGGAGTAGTTTGGATTACCAGCTGGTGCCTCTAGTGTCCCACCATCAGTGGCATTTCTTGTGTCTCCATCATCCCCTATGTTAAGGGGTGAGAGCAAGTATCCGTTGGCAGTAACCATTCCATCGCCATGCGC
>Ga0209337_1002744_pt1 | contig 12610 bp, 20 predicted proteins | sample LinPmetageLP53_FD_184044 | JGI IMG/M metagenome (GOLD analysis project Ga0209337, IMG submission 184044) | Marine viral communities from the Pacific Ocean - LP-53 (SPAdes) (version 2) | ecosystem: Environmental > Aquatic > Marine > Oceanic | place: Pacific Ocean | collected 2010-02-08 | reverse complement strand
GCCCAAACTAGCTGTAGCTAAGAAGCCAGAGTTTGTAGCGTAAAATTGAGAGGCAAATAAATCCCTCCATAAATATCCGTCCCAACATTGCAAAGTATTAGTATTCGTATTAAATACTAAAGAGCCATTGTTATAGAACCCTTCGTTCCTTTCTACCGTATTTACTTGACGTGTATTGTCAGGGTCGAACTGCCCTAAGTTGATTTCTAGTACACGTACTAGTCTGTTGTATGTCTCAGATTCTACCTGAGGAGACATACTGATAGGTAAACGTGTGGGTAATAATTTGCTCATCTACGTCCATCAGGTCTTACATCCATTCTTGTTGCTCCTAAACGCCAACCTACATTATTGTTGCCAGAACTAGTGGCGTCATCATCAGACTCAAGCCTTAATGTTATTTGTCTAGCTCTAGCTCGTATGTCTGCTTTTGAAGTACTGGCAGCGATTTGACTAGTGCTTGCTGTAGTTAAAGCGTCTCCTGGATAATTTCTAGTTTTTAGAACTATATTAACTTTGCCTTCACTGCTGTTACTTAAAAACTTAATATCAGGAATAATTCTGTTAACAAAAGCAAAACTTTCTCCGTCTCCTATATCAAAATCACTACTTTCTATAAAGACATTTATCATAGGACTGCCGTCATTATCATACCCAAACTCTTGTTCGTATAGGTAGTTACCTGTTGCAGCTCTAGGATAATTTTCTATACCAGAGTCTAACCATGCTGTTCTATTCAACTTCCCTATGCTCCAAACTCTCTCTGCGTAGTTGTAAACTACATAACGGTCGATATCATCAGAACTAGCCGAAGGATAAAACCAACCTACTTCGTTAAATTCACTATTATTGAAGGCAAAAACTTTAAAAGCCTGACCTGGATTAAAATCATCGAACACATAACTAAGGACACTACAAGGTAGTTTTTGCACTGATCCGTTATATACATAAAAACTGTCATAGCCCATCCAGTAAACACCACTAGAACTACTAATTGCACCTTTAGGGCTCACAAGCCCAGTGCTTTCATTAATTAAATTTATACCGAATGTAAACGGTGGTCCGATAAACTGCATAGAATACAAAGCTGTGTCAGTCCAAATCAATATTTCTTGTCTAGCTTTTACCCCACCTATGATTTGACTACCTTCAGAAAGTCTTAAACTACCTGCTGTGTTTGTATTACTGGGGTCAAAATCAAGTGGGTTTTCTTGGTCACTAAAAGCTACGAGCATTGGGTCAACTGAACCTGTTCTAGAACCACCTGATATAGGATCAGCCCCTAAAACTATAACATGTCTATCCGTTTCACTGACAAGAACTTGTAGTCCTACAGTAGGAACTAAATCTGCTCCACTTTGTGTAGATAAATCGTAAGCTCTTGTAGTTAGACCGTTAGTAGCGTCCCAATAATAAACTCCTCCACTACGTGGATTAATAAGTAAATCTTCGCCAAAATTATCGTGTGACCAGAGCCTTAACTGGTTACCGAGAGTTAGAGCAGTTGTGCTGCCCCAAGTTCCACCACCCCAAAGACCCACACCCCAACCTGTAGAACCCACAAAAACATCTAAACCTATATTAACTTGGTAAGCTCCTACTGTGCTGCTGCCACCATTACCGCTGTCTCCTGCTGCTGCCAAAACTGGGTCACCACTAGTATCTTTAGCTTCGATAGTGTAAGAGTTAGCATTAATAATAGTAGTTATTTCGTATTCTTGATTTAATACAGCAGCGAGAATATTTCCACCTAAACTAACTGCATCTGTGTAAGTAACAAAATCTCCAACTACTGCTCCGTGTGCTGTGTCACTAACAGTAAGTGTAGCATCTCCATTACCTACTTTAGCAAAAGTAACATCACCAGCACTAGTTGTTAATCGTATAGGTGTGATATCAGAAAAGTCTGTACCTTCTTCTATGTAATATTTTTTAGTTGTGCCTAACCCTAGAAGTTTTGTGCCTGCCAAAGTAAGCCAACCGTGTAAAGCTCTACACGTACCTAAAAAACTATTAAAATTATCTTTACGCCATCCACCTATTTTTTGTGGTCTGCCTGCTTTGAACCTGACTAAATTAGCATCAAACCATCCACCTTCATTATCGTAGTCTGTGCCTTCTCTAAAGACTCCAGGTTTAAATTGAAATTTACTTAATGGCATTTTCTACCTTTTGTTTGTTGCATACTCTCATTTAATATTTTAATATAAATTCGTTAATCTGGATACCATTTTGTATGACGAGCGAAAAAATTTATTGTTCTCGGCTTACGCCTTTCATTTTTTCGTATGATCTAGCACCTGCTAATCCTAACATACCCATCACTATAGTAGATAACTGAGAGAAATCAAACTCTGGTAATTCTAAAGTATTGCCAGATAAAATTAAAATCCATTCAATAATAGGTGCAAATATAAAATGATAAGCTAAAGAAACTCCACACACCCAGCCTATAAATGGTCGCCATCCAGCAACAAATATGGATTTATGCGCTGCCTCTTGTTGATTTACTTTTATTTGTGCAAGGTTAGCGTCTTGTATTGACATCAGTAATTCATGTTGTAGTTTTTCTTTTAAGTCTTTATCAACAATAAATTTGTCTAATATTTTAGCAAGTGGATCTATAAATTTATCTATCATTTTCTAGGAGATCCGCCAACATATAAACCGAACCATGCAGCTCCAGCTCCAACAATTACAGAAACAAAAGCTGATTGTGCGTTAGTGGGGTCAGGTAAAGTCATAAACCATGTTGTCGTCTTGTAAAAAGCATAGCCGTATAAGGTAATAAGCAATCTAGGGAAGACTCTCCATTTATCAAAACCTTCAGCTAAGTTATACCAAGTTTTTGATTCATTATGGTTTATCTCAATTGTGTGAACTTTTTTCATTTGCTCGTCTATTGTCATAGTGTGGTGTACTCCTTACCATCAAATTTTAACGCACGTTTTCTGTTATTTTCTTTACTGATATATGAAACATGAATCCATCCACTTGAAGGTACATCTTTTTTAAAAAACTCTAATAAGACAGTATCGTATTCTAAGTTGTCCTTAATCCATACACCAAGCTCGTAGTTAGATACGATTGAAAGTTCAATATCGGTTGCCTGACCTTTAATGTGTTGTGACTTATCAGAGCTTCTTAGTTTTCTATTAAGCTCAAGACATCTATAACCACTAGTAGGGGAGATAGGTACGCCATAATGTTTGCGTATTGGTTCTAGTACGTTTTCACACAAGAGTATAAGGTTATTATAAATTTGTTTTTCTTGAACTGTGTTGTCTATGTCAAAACGATTTGCAATTTGAGATCTTTCAAATTCCCGCAATCTAAAATGAGGAGACAGCTTATCGTTGCTGTTAAACATGCAATTAATTAAGCGGAAACATTCCTGAAAGTACAGCAATTAATAAAGTTCCTACAAACCCAAATAAACCAAAAGTGGCCATTCTCATAGTGCGATTTATTTCAGCCATTTCCAGTTTAATATCAGAAGTTTCTGAGAAGATCGTTTTCCAACGCTCTTCGCAACGTACCTCGTGAGCATGCAGGTTGGCTGCTACATCTGAAGTTGTTTGTCTAAGTTTAGCTGCCATAACGATACTCTAATTCTTAAACTTAGCTGTAACTTTAGAAAAAAGTTCAGGTTTAAATTTTCTTACAGAAAATCCCAAGAGTACTGCAATAATTAATAACGGTATTAATATGTCCATATTAAGCTCCTTTAAAATATGCTGGCAATCCAATCATAGGTCTACCATCATATTTGTTGGTTTTGGCATCTTTGCCACTAGAGTTATTATAATGTAAAAATACCTGTCCACAAGCGTTACCTTCAAAAGATTTTCTCCAATGTTCTAAATCGCATCCTCGATACATTAACATATCACCAGCTTCGAGTTTTACCTCTATGCCATCCTTACCTTCTTCACCTGAAGGCTCTAGGAATATAGACCAATCATCTCCACCTAGATTCATAGTAGTAGATATCTCACAAGAGTATCTATCTTTATGTCTTTTTAACTCATCACCTTTTTTATATATTCTTGCGTATGAATAAGTTTCTGTAAGTTTAAGTCCTGATTTTTTTTCCATAACAGGCTTAACCTTTTGCAATAAAGTTTCCATTACGATATCGCTATAATGCGAATAAGTTTCAGGTATTTGTGGATCGTTCCATACCCCAAAGTATTCAGTAAACCCTGATATGTATTTTTCATCAAACAAGTGCCTTGCAACTGCTCGCTTGTTTAAAAAGTATTGATAACAAAAATCTGCTAACTCTGTTGATATAGCACTTTTAATTACTTGGTATTTATCTTTTTTAAAGCTCATTTTTTCCTATTGAATGTTAGCAATCATTATTAATCTTTTTTCATTAATAGCTGGTGGTTCAACACAGTGATTAAATTTGCCATCAAAGATAATTACACCATCTTCTTTGGGGTTTGAGAAAGATTTTTTATTATTTTTATCAAAAACTATCGTTCTTCCATTTTGAAAACTATTCAAATAAACAATAACAACTTTGTGTGGTAGGTTGAAATCAGTATGCGGTACACTTTCTTTTAAGGCGTTATGTAAAACTAAATTAAGATTCATTCTATAAACAACATCAAAATTTATATTATTAAAATCTAATATTTCTTTTAATATAAAATAACATCTTTCAAAATGATCAGAGTTAGGAATGCTAATAGCTGGTACTTGTATTCCATTGTTTTCGTGTTGTGGACTTCTTAACAGTTCGTGACTAAAAAAATCAATATCTTCATCTTTTGAATCAAAAGTAGTTTTATTTTGATAAAACCAACCCATTTGTTCTGTTAGTATAATATTTTTTAAATCTTTGTAATTTTCAGTTACAGGATTTTTTAAATTGGTAATCATCTAAATGGGTATCCTACATTCCAACACACTAAGGAGTGTCGTATTCCTTTGGTTACTGGTTTAACTCTATGCCAAACAAAAGAAGGAAAGATAATAACGCTACCTTTCTTTCTAATTTCTTCACATATTCTAGGCTGAGAGCCTTCATCTGTGTTTCTAAAATCAAACTCTAAATCTCCACCTTCGTATTCATCAGGATCAGTTAAAGATACAGTCATGCTAAGTTTTCTTAATTTACCATGCACATTTTGATTATCTGGATTCTCGTAAGGTTCTTCGTAGGAGTCACAATGCCAATCGTAAAATTGACCTTTTTTGTATTCAGTAAATTGACAAGATTCTGAAAAATCCCAATCAAAATTCCAACCAGCACTTGTATTTGCTTGATGTATGTAAGGTTGTATTTCTTTGTATATCCATCGATCATTCATCCAAACAACATCAGACTTGCGTTTCTTTTGGATGTTTTTAAGTTCTAGTTTGGTAAGATTGTTTTTATTAGCGTTGCCTGTAAGAGCCATTTGTTTGTCTTGATCTTTGCCATATCTAATAATCTCGTCACATATTCTTTCAGGTATTACAGATTGAAAGTACCAGTAGTAATATTTTAGATTCATCTTCTCTCCCTTGAGAGATTAGTATAGGTTAGATGTGTTTTAAAAGAAAGTTAAGTCCAATTACCTGCTTGAACTTGTCTAAATACAGTTCTTAAATCCCAACAGCTTGATGTGCCAGTAGCAACTTCTGGCTCTTTAACAATAACAATCCCTGAACCACCTGAACCACCTGCTGAAGATGCACTATTTCCGCCACCACCACCACCGCCTCCAGTATTGGCTGAACCTGCTGCACCTGTACCTGCTGCGTTACTTGTTGGATTACTTCCTCCTGCTGTACCTGCTCCAAAACCCTCTGCTCCGCCACCTGCTCCTCCTGCTCCTCCTGCTGTTACTCCAGAAGAATTATGTGTTCCTCCACCGCCACCACCTGCGTAAGTTACATCTGAGCCTGATGCAGTAGAAGGCGAACCTGCTCCTCCACCCCCCGCTGTTGCTGGTACAGATGGAACTGGACTATCATCTCCAACAAACCCTACAGCAGAAGCACCACCGCCACCACCACCAACTCCATAAGCTGAACCAGTACCACCGCCTCCTGCATTTCCTTGTGAGGGTGAAACTGGTGGTGTGTTTCCTGCTCCACCGCCACTAGATGGAGCTATAACTCCTCCACCGCCACCTGAACCGCCTGCTTCTGCTGCATCGGCAGATGGTGAACCTGATACAGCACCACCACCTCCACCACCAGTAGAGGTTAAAGGTGCAGATGCACCAAAAATTGAATTACTGCCAGGTGCTCCATTAGCATCAGGTGCTCCTGAACCACCTGCTCCTATTGTGACTGGAACAGAACTACCAGGGATCGGATGTGCTGCTATATCTCTAAAACCACCTGCTCCTGCTCCGCCACCAAGTTCTCCGCCACCTGCTCCACCACCTGCAACAACTAAAACTTGTGCAGTAGTAGATGAAGGTTGAGCAGTAAATGTACCACTAGAATTAAAAGTAGTAATTCGTTCTGCTTGAACTTGAGGGTTTAATGCTGCTCCGATTAATCTTGGCATATTAAGTTGTCCATGTTCCTGCTTTTACATTGTCGTAAAGTGCGTTCATATCCCATATTCCTGATGCTTTGTAAGGTCCAGCTGGTTCACTAACAATAACCACACCCGAACCACCTGCTGCACTACCAGCATATATGGGTGCTGGAAAACCTGCTCCGCCTCCGCCTCCGCCTGTGTTTACTGTTCCTGCTACAGCTGAAGAGTTTGGTGCTATTGCTCCATTTCCACCGCCACCTGCTCCACCTGTTCCACCTGCGTTACCCCAAGCATTCATAACACCACCGCCTCCGCCACCTGCTCTTGTAACAGATGAGCCTGAGATAGATGAAGCTGTACCTGCTCCGCCTGGTCCTGATTGACCACTTACTCCACCTGTTCCTACGGCACCTGCTCCACCACCGCCACCCGAACGACCACCGCCATCTGAAGCACCGCCAGTATTTCCTTGAGATGGACTGACTGGGGGAGTATTTCCTGCTCCGCCTGATTGTGAGCCTGGAGGACCACTTCCTGCTCCACCGCCTGACCCACCAGCAATACCATCTGAGTATTTAGCACCAGCACCTCCACCTGCAGAAGTTATAGGGGTGGGAGTTCCCAACACTGAATTAGAACCAGCAACACCATCCTGACCATTAGGAACTGGAACTCCAGCACCTCCTGCTCCTACTGTAATAGGGTAAGGTGAACCGCCTGATACTGGTGTTGGACCTGTTCTAAAACCACCTGCTCCACCACCGCCACCAACATACTGTGCACCACCACCACCACTAGCACCACCTGCTATAACAAGATATGTAAGAGTTGTTGTATAAGGAGTAGTTGTTAAAGTACCGCTTGAATTAAATGTGGTTATAGTTATAGGTTGTTCAACTGGTGGGTTATCTACACCTACTACTCCGCCATTAGAACTAGCCATGGTTAGACCTCATTCCATTGCAGATTAGTAGCATCCCATGTGTAATCAATTTTTGTTCCGTTTTCGAGCCAAGTAGAACCAAGCCATTGTAGATTAGCTTCATCCCAAGATATTATAACGTCTACTGAGTTTATTTCTGTAACAGTTGGATATGTAACTGGTGCTTGCCAATCATCATTAGAATCTAATGACCAAGATGGATATGGTTGCGGTAATATAAATTTATCTTTAGAAGAATCGTAAGAATATCCAATACCTGCGTATTGTTTTCTAAAATTATTGTTGTATGAAGTTTGTTTCCAAGCAACGCCACCTGTTCCGTATGGAACGATTGAAGCTACAAATGTTTCTGCTTGAGCAGATTCATCGCCACCATTGGCGTCTACATCTATGTTTGATATTACTATTACTTGTAATACTTTGTTGTTGTTATTAAGTTCTGCAAAGTGAGCCATAATTAAATACCTCTTTAAGCGTCATCTAGTTCTTCGTAACTAATGGTGTAAGTTAAATCGCCATTGGCACTAGCACCGCCCTCTAAGATATCTCCTTCTTCAATGTACATGCTTGAGTTCTTATCAATAAGAACCAAGGTAGCATCTGCTGGAACAGAGATAGTAGAAGCAAATAAAACTACTGAACCACCACTTTTAATAATTCCCATTGTTACAGTAGCAGCACTAGTGCCGTCAATGTTTGCAATAACGATGCTATTAATTTTAATTAACTTATTACTTGCACAAGTCAATAAGTCGGTTGTTACTGTATTAGTTAAAGCTCCGCATATACTGTTACCGTATATCGAAGTTACATTTACTAAATTTGGATTTGCCATAATATTTTCCTAATTTTATCCGAAAACCAAAGCCATTGCTATAGCTTTTCCTGTTGTTGCTGCACCTGAGCCACCTATATTAAGTGAAGATGCAACATTTAAATCTGTTAAAGCGTCTACCATAGCTCCGCTTCCTCCAGCTCCGTCAGAATAAATTACAGAGGTCATTCCAGTTGGAATAGTAACTGTAGCTCCTGAACCTTGTTTTATAATAATACTTTGAGATCCAGTGGTAGCATTTTCTATAATCCATACTTTTGAAACTGTATTAGGACCAATTGTAATTGTACAAGTTGAATCTAAAGTTCCAGTATATTTTAAGAACATAGCTCGACCTGCGTCTGCTGATCCGTCTGCTATCGTTGTCGTATGAGTGTCAGCGTTGGTTGTTATTCCTTCTGTTCCATAACCAAAAGCATCACCAATAAGTTCTAAATTGGTGTTAGTAGAATCGCCCCAAGTACCACTTTCGTCACCTGTTGTGATTTCTTTGAGTCTTAAATCGTTTGTGTAAGCTGCCATAATTTCTTCCTATATTGTATATAATAAATCAAAAACGATAAAGTATATACCTTTATTTTATGCTGCGATATTTCTCCAATTAGGTGTTTGAGTATCTATAACTGGTGACCAAATATTAAGTGTGCTAAGAACACCTGTTGCGGATAAACCTATTAAGGTGATAGTTGCTTCTGCATCTACCGTTACTGTGCCTACTGAACTTGTCGCACTCATTGATGGTACAGTAAAAACATTTGCCGTAACTGTTGTTATTGTTCCTACAGCACTTGTTCCTGCTAAACCTGTAACTGGTATATTGGCTTCACCGTCTACGTCTACTGATACTGAACCTAAACTTGACGTCAATCCTGCGACTGAAGCTACAGCTTTACCATTTACACCAACACCACCTAAAGCAGAAGTCCCTGCTAAACCTGTAATATTTAAAGTATTGTTTGATATTGTGGTGGCTGTACCTAAAGCAGATACACCTGCTAATCCATTAACTCCAATTTGTCCACCTGCTTCAACTGCAAGCCCACCATTAGTAGCGGTTAGACCTAAACCTGTAAGGGTAACTGTTGCTTCGGCATCAGGAATTACTGTACCTAATGCAGATGTAGCGGATAAACCACTAAGGATAACTGGTATAGGTTCACCCCATGTGAGTTGCCCCCAAGTACCTCGACCCCAACCGTTTAAATTAGCCATTTAAGGCTAGGCTATTCTAATAATAGCTGTCGATGCTGCTGCTGCTGGGAATACAATTGTGAAGTCTCCAGCTGTTGAAGTTTTGTCGCCACCAAAGTCAATAGTCGCAACTGATGGGTCTCCTGAAGCAGTATCGTTATAGATCATACAACCTCTAGCAGTAATAGTAGCTGTACCAAAAGTTAAATCAGAGAAGTCTGTGAAACCAGTAGTTCCTGAGCTTGTTGGATTTATATTTGTTAAAGCTGAACCACCCGAACTATAATTAGTACCACTGGCTTGACCAGTTGTAGTAAAAGCAGTTGTGGTAGCTCCTAAAGTTGCTGATGAAGTATACAAAGCTAATTTAAAAGAGTTACCACCTGACGCTAAAAAATTATGTTTAGCTTCTAATAGTTCTTTCTTAAAACTAGTTGTTAATGTTGATGTAATTGCCATGTTAAAGTTCCTTTAATATTTTAGCTAGGTCTTCGTGACCTTGTGTGCGTAATAGGTTAGCCATTGTACATCGCTCACTGTTCATTGCACATTTTATATGATAAAGTATTGTATTATAAATAGCTAGTCTATATTCTTCTGCTTGTTGACGAATATGACCTTGTGCATTTTCAGAAATACCACATATTCTGTTTGTACATTGCTCCGCCCAAAACTCAGGGCTATGACCTTTGTTCGTTTCTGTTTTTACTGTGATATCACCGAACGCAGAAACACCATCTGTAGGAAACACGCTAATACCTTCTAGCTTCTGGTGGAACAAGTACTGAGGGTACTTCTACTTCACCTTGTGTTAATTTTCTTACGTTTTCATCTTGAAGTCTTTTAGTGTATTCACTCATTGTACATTTTTTAAACTCTCCGTCTTCTACAGTCATAACAATTGGGTCTGGGAGTCTATGAAAACCATATATTCTTTCTTCTATAGGTACGTTAGTATCAAGTAACCCCGAACGAGCTCCTACACCAACTTTTATTCCGTTTTCTATGCATTTAGATAACCAAAATTCACAACATGCTTTTCCTGCTTCTGCAAAATGCAGATTACCTCTGTAACTAAAGTCTATTCCGTAAATACTTATTTGTGAAACTTCTTGGTACAAGGCATACGCAAAAGCAAAAGGTACTGTGTTGTTTAAATATGCACAGTCTGAATATTGTACTACTTCTTCTATAGGGTAAACTTCTATATTTGGTACTCTCTCATCTAGCTCACAACTATATATTGGACCTTTATAGTTTTTAAACATAGTCTTCATAATACCAGTCTGACTACCTGCATCATCTGAATCTAAAAATCTACTTGCAGGATCTAACATAAAAATTCTATCACATTTAGTTATTTCCCCCATGCAGTTTATTCCCCACACTTCATCGTAGTTATTACTATGAACACGAGATAAGTGAAAATCTAATTGGCTTTCACCCATAGCTACTATCGCAACATGCTTGCCCTTGAGTTCTGGTATTTTCATGCTTGTGGTTCTCTCCTTAGTTCATCGTACCTGTATTGGTCTCTAGTTGATTTACCTTCACCAAGATTTTTAAGTCCTAGTAAAGCCTCTTGAAACTTTTGTTCATACGTTGGTATAACTTCGTAGTTTTTTAAATATGTGCATGCTTCTACTAGACAACCGTAGAGCATAGCATTAGGAGCGTTTTCTGACAACCATGTTGTTTCACTTCCTGTAGTCGTAGTGAGTGATGCTGGTCTGTAGTAATAATGCAGTTCAACTTCATAGGCTGAATCTGAAGTAGGTGCGACTATAAAAGTATTATCGTCAAATTCTGCATAATATTTTGGTAGTCCTGTTGTGGACGCATTGGGAGTAAAATCCCTGATGAAAGAAACTTGTTTTAGCAATAGATAGTTATAGTTACTACTACTGTCTATAACAGCAAGACTAAACGGTGCTAAATAATCGGTTGGACATTCTAAATAAGGTCCAGAAGCTGTTAAATTTCCTACTTGATTTTTTCTAAAATCATCTAATTGTACATTTTTAAATATACGTTCTTCTGTTGTAGTAATAAACGTAGGTAGGTTAGTGACAAAAGTAGACTCTGTGCTTTCAAGATAGTCTTGTATAGCTGTTTTTAAATTTGTATATGTAAAACTCATGATGTATATATTATACCTCCCATGCCACTGTGATTAGTGCAATAATAGTATAGAGTTGGTGCCCCAACTGCGACCTCAATTTGAGTGTACGCTTCAGAACTTCCCGGAGTTCCATTAGTCGTAACCCCTGTAGTGTATTCTGATCCGCCTCCATGTGTACCGTTTGAAGTGGTTGACAATCTTAAAGGATGACTAGAATTACTGCTATCTGATTGATCAAATTTATATGTTTGACCTTCCGTTACTGTTAAAGCTGCAGCTCTTGAACTATCTATGTAAAAATAGTTAGCTCCTAAATAACTGGCTACAGTAACCGTGTAAGTTGTTGGGCTTGGAGTAGGACTTGGACTAGGACTAGGACTTGGACTTGCCGCCACACCAGATATTGTTACTTCTCCTACATCCCCATTTAATGCGGACATATTATACATAGAGCCTATCGTATCACTATTTTCTGCCCACATAATAGGGGAACTAACCCCCAATGAATCTTTAGGGTTAGAAACTATAGCGTAACCTTGTCCTGTAGTGGGCTCTGGGTTTGTTGGTCTTGGTTGTTCAAGTGACTCTGGGTCAGTTATTTGATGAAAGGGTTCTAACTGTGGTGATTTAGGTTCGTAACATTCATTACAAACTTTAAACCCAGTCCATTCTTTTTTTAGCTCTGAATATGCTACATCAAAACCACATCGGTCGCATATCGCTCGTGCGTATTTACCCTGGGCGTAAGCCATTAATAGAATCTCCTAGAAGGCGTCAACATTAGTGGTGCCCTATTTCTATCCTCATCTGCTGCTAATTTAAAATCTTGTTCGTATTGTTGTTTTAATAGCCCTGCTATTTGAGGGTTCTTTTTTAATGCAATGTAGTATGCCAATCCGCTTACCATACAAGGTATAAATCTTGAAGGAACTTCAGGATTTTCAGCAGATGTGTTTACATCATCAATACGTTGTATTCTGTAAGAAACTAGTTTGTAGTTAGAACTATTTGGTGTTGGCCATATAT
>Ga0209337_1002741_pt1 | contig 12620 bp, 13 predicted proteins | sample LinPmetageLP53_FD_184044 | JGI IMG/M metagenome (GOLD analysis project Ga0209337, IMG submission 184044) | Marine viral communities from the Pacific Ocean - LP-53 (SPAdes) (version 2) | ecosystem: Environmental > Aquatic > Marine > Oceanic | place: Pacific Ocean | collected 2010-02-08 | reverse complement strand
TCGGGATGATAACGGGATACTCGATAATCCTGGATCCGTCTTATATGAGATGCCAACGAGAACGGGCCAACGCGATTCGCACAACTGGAGTGGCGGACTTTCGATGCAAATGACCATCCCCTTAGATGGTGGTCTACAAGCACGATGTAAAGCAATGGTTGATGCCAACATCAAGCTGCATCAACAAGTAGTTGCCACAAAAAGACTTGAGTACGAAATTGCAAGACTCAAGAATTGCGGCGAACTAAAGCTCAAAGGCATTGAGTTTCACCCTAAGTCGCCTTATTTTGCTGTCTGCGCTGATGTAGTAATCAGACCCAAGCCAGGGCAAGTCCTACAGCACAAACACGCTATCCCTTCCGCTTTGCCCGTTGAGCTTTCCGGCGCTCCAACACCGATACAGGTGGAGCCTTTCGTCCCAGCATCTTTGACACCTTAGTCATTCCTTTCTTGACGGCAGGCTTGATTAGCTTCAACAAAAATGGCGTAGCTAACCCTGCCGCCACACCAACCGAAGCAGTAAGCGCAACAGTCGTTGCAGCCGGTAATGACGGAACAGCGTTTATCATCTGCTCAGGCAACTTGATTGATTCATATAGGACGACGCATTTACCGTCCTGAATCTCATAGCCCGAAATTCTTTTGTTCCCACCTTGAATAACCGTACCAACCCCCTTGGATCTCAAAGGAGGGCACCTAGGGTCCTCATCAACTGCCGTTCTCAATTTGGGAAGATTCGGCGTGGCTGGCGTTGGAGGTTGTGGTGTCTCAGGACTAGACGTTTTGGGCAACGGAGCGACTGGATCAAAAACTAGATTCTTTGGCCTGTAGTCCATCGAATCAAAGCTAGGCAGATCCACAATTGGAACGCCAATATTCACTGTTACTGGTGGAGCGGTTGGCACCGACGTCGGAGCTGGTCCGTTCCAACTCCGAATGCTGTTGATCCCAATAGTGCGAATCTCAGGCATTGCCCTGCAATCTTGCAATCAAACGATCCAAATACCAACTGGCTTTGCCTGCATCCTGGAGCGCATCACCCTTGTGCCACATACGCAGCAAGTACTTGAGCGTTTGACCCAGCAAGTAGCCACTGACAGCATCATCAGCGTCTTTTACTGAGTCCTCGATAATCTCAATCACTTCGACTCGGCCTTGGTTGTAATGGGACGGAGAGTTGATCAGATCTGACATCAAAAGGGCAACGCAGGACCGGTTTCAGTAGGCAACGCCGGAATCATTTCCTTGACTTGCCCAGGCATCGCACCTGTCACCGCTCCAGAAACTAACTCACCAACAAGAGTCTTGGCTTCATTGATTGCTTGTTGTTTCATCTCAGGGAACTTGCTGACGGCGTAGAAACTCATACCCACTAACGCTCCAGACATTGCAAACGACACGGCTGCAAGCGTGTTAAAAACTTTTTGCATAAAAAATTCCCTAGCAGTGTGAGGCTACTAGGGAACGCATCAGAAATTTAACTCAGAAAGCGTATTTTGCCCCAAGCTTGCCGCCGTAGCTGTTGTCTAGTTCGCCAGTGATACCAGCAAGCTCTGCATAAACAGAAACCTTGTCAGAAGCAGCAACTGAACCGCCGATCTTGCCGGAAAATTCCATTTCGGAATCAAGGCCATCCACTGACACGAAAGCAGGTCCGCCCTGCACGTAGACGCTGTAAGGGCCTTCACTGTGCTCAAAGCCCAGATGCAAGTCAGTCACGTTGCCTGTGTAGTCAGAACCAGCCCAGCCAGCATTGGCTTCAACATTCACATAAGGGCCAGCAACAGCAGCAGACGCTCCAAAAGCAAGAGCAGCCGCAGCGCAAGATAAAGATTTGATCATGAAACTAAGCAAAACCACTCAGAGTTTACTTGCCCTGACCCCTAAGCGGCTTCCTCCTATGGGACGGTTTGGAATGCTTCCCATTGCCCTGACGGGATTTCTTGGGCTTGCCCTTAATAAAATCAACCTCAGATGAGCCGCTTGGTTTAGCCATCAAGGCTCATCGTGTTGAAGTGCTTTTTCATCAACCCTGTGTAAAGACCGTGCATTGGATGATCCTTGTCATCACGGCCTTCGTACTTATACAAGGCTTCAATCCAAGCTTGTTTGTTTCGCATTGCTGGAACGTCTTCCGCTCCAGGCTTGCCAGGGATCATTGGGTCAGGACGGTTCATCTTTACGAGGATTGATTGCAAAAAGGCAGAAGCCCATCAGGTATAGAAACCCGAGACCGGCTAAGGCTGTGATGGCCATGTGATGTTATGCGGGAAGTCGTCGCCGGACGTTATGTCACGCAAAGCTTGACGATAGGTTTTCCATTCCGTCTTCTTGGCTGTGGCAAGTGGGCTGTCAGTCAGCACGGTCCAATCGCAAGCTGCAAGTTTTTGGTCGCGCTCTGTACGAACGTTTGCGCCCTGATCAGCATCCTTTGTGGCGCGGTAAGCCGCTTCGTTATCAGCAGCTGTAGTTACAGCACCTTTGTCGTCTGTAGTGTCAGTAAAAACTGGACCAGCGATAAACTTAGTAAACCACTGTCCCTTTACTTCTTCTACACCACTACGTGTACTAACGCCATAAGGTGCAGTTACCGTAGCTGCCGCACCATTAAGCACAACGTCATAGCCGAAATCATTGATTAACTCAGGGCTAAGAACTTTTGGGAAGCTGGTGTCAGGAAACTCAGCGCGGAACTGAGACTGAGTGATGATGGCGCCACTGGCGCGGTTACGAAGTTCCATGATGACTAGGCGATTGCAAGGAAGATGTAGGTGCCGCCACTCACGTTAAGGCCAGTAGCGCCCGATGAAGTGACGGTAAAGCCAGAACTCAACGGGTCGACGTAATCAGTGTTTGTTACTTGTGCGTCATTCTTATTTAAAAGTAAGTACGGGTCATTACCACTAACAATGCCACGAAGTGAGTCCCAAATATACCAGTTAGTACCACCAGTGCCTTGAATTTCGGTGTCAGTGCGTTTAATTAAAATAAACCTTGCGCCATTAGTGAATCCGCAATCAACGTTAATTGCGTTACCAGTTCCAGAGTAACTACCTACTTTACTGATGCCGGGTAGGGTTGCGAATAGGTAGGCGATCATGCCAACATTGTTGTGATTAGTGTTCGCGTAACTTCCTAAAGAAATTTGAGTTGACGTGAAATCTGAATTGCCCCACATGGTGCCTGCATTGGCATTATAATACTCGTGAGTGTCATTAATCTCCAAGTATTTTGTTCTGCCACCCGACTGGGTGTAAGTAGCCCAACCGTAACTACCGTTTTCTCTATTTTTGACTATCACAAGTTCTGGAACTGCTTCGAGATTATGATCTAATGTTCTCACTGAACCTGTCCCCTTATAAGCAACTACATCCATGAAGCCTGGGGCACGTTTGAACATATAAGAATAGGTAGTTGCGATACTGCCAGTCCCGAAATACCAACCATTTTGATAGTCAAATAGAAAGCTACTATTGCTACTTTCAGCACCATTGTTGTCAAATTCTAAGCGTTTACCACTAGTTAGTCTTGAACCGACCCTCCAACTTTGTGTACTATTGGAGGACTTAAAGAAACCAAAATCTACTGGAAACGATGCATTAAATATTGGTGGAGTGGGTGTTGTGCCACCATAAGTATCTATAGCAAAGACTTCCGTCCCTACTTCGGGCGGCTTATGCGGACGGCGGATTGCCATGTAGATGTAACTTTTACCCCCTTTATTAAAATCTACCGATGGAAGCGAAAAACCTGTAGAGGTTGGGTTAATATAATGACTTGCAAGTTCTGCATAGTTTTGGTTTGGGCGCAAAGAATTTTGATTATCACTTGTTTGGTTCCATCCGCGCATTGAATCAAAAATGTACCAATCGTCAGTTTCGCCAGAAGAAACCTTGATCAATAACCATTGGGGCTCAAAACCTAAATCAATTGACTGACTACCGTTATTGCCGCTATAACTCCCACATTTAATAATGCTTTCATCACCATCCGTGCCAAACGATGCGTCGTCATGAGCAAAGATGTAGGCGACATAATTGTCACCGTTTGCACTGTTGTTAGTTCCTACTGTAAATACTGATGCTGTGGGTGCAGTGTCATTCCAAGGACCAGAGTTAGTACCAGCCGCACTACTTTCATTAAGCTCCAACTTTTTGGTTGGACCAGTGCTTCTATGGTAAACAATCCAATTAGCAGCAGTTGAAAGGTTTTTTACAATAATCATGCCAGGAATACTTCCTAGGCTATGTGAAATGTTTTGTACTGAATTATTTCCCGTATAAGTAACTACATCAAAGAAACCAGGCGCTTTGCGGAATGTCCAGGAGGCGTATTTGTTAGAGCCGCTATTAAATCCACCGTCAGTGCCTACTGTAAAACCGTTACTGTTAAAAGAAGCAATACCAGTTGAGTAAGTAGTCGCTACTCTGGAAAAGTTTGTCTCAAGGACTTTAGTAGTTCCTCTTTCAGTATCTGTGAGATTATGGTTGTCACTGCCATCTCTTTTCTTAACCCAAACTAACCCACCTTCGCCTGCTAAATCAATCCCATTCGTAATCGTCTTTGTACTTCCTGTACCCGTATACAAATACGTACTAAAAACATCATCTACGTAAAGCGGACTTCCACCAGCTGCTGCTCCAGAGGCACCAAGGGCGATACGAGTAGAAAGAGGATCCATTGGTTATCAGGTTGTGTAGTTGGCAAGGGAAGCGCCACGGAATCTCGTGCCACCGTTATCAGTCACAAATAGGAACAGATGCGTCTTGGCGTCAGTCAAAGTGGGTGCGACATCCCCTGGAAACTTTACCGCCGCTGGCCAAGTAATTGCAGTGCTTGAGCCAGTGCAGTTGACCTCAACCGTAAAACTAAAAGCACGGCTGCTTGGCACGTTGCTAAAGGTAAAAGCACTAGAAGTTGAAATGGTCTTAGTAAAATAGTTGCCAGTGCTGCAATCAATGTTTAACGCCGAAACTGCAACCACGTTTCCGGCATACGTTCCAGAGACATCCAAGTCCACATAGCTTGCTGCTGTTGCACCAGTACCGACTGCCCAGCTGGTTGCATAAGTGACAGCTCCTGTTTGACCGCCAACGCTGCTAACCGCTCCAGAAGCAGAAGCAAAGCTCAGAACGCCAGAGCCGTTGGTTTGTAAAACTTGTCCAGTGCTGCCGTCAGCACTAGGCAACGTGAACGTTACGTTGCTACCAATCGTGGCAGCGCCCTGCAACGCCACATAATGGCTGCTGTCGGCGTCAGCAAAACGCACATCTTTTTGAGCATTTAGCGTGACGTCACCCGTAAACGTCGCACCAGCAAGCTTGGCTAACCCAAGGTTTGCAGCCGTAACATCACCGACCTCAATGAAAGCGTTATTAGCGCCGTTTCTGATTTTTAATAATGCCGGGCTAGAGCTGGTATCAATCCACAGTTGATATGCGTTAGTCGTTGTCGGCGCTGAGCTGCCGCTTTGCGCGCTAGACAGCGCAGCCAGAATCGAGTTCAGCTCAGTACGAAAATTTGCACCGCTCTGATTGGCAAGTGTGATGTCCGCTGACTGAGCCATCAGGTAATCTCCCGACCGTGACCTACGGCCTGATAATCAAAGGTCTTACTTATATTACTGCCTCCGTTCTTAAAGGTCACGGCAAAACCCGTACGAGTAATGCTACTCAATTGGAAGAAGTCGCCTGTATCCATGTCTTGCGCCGTAATCCCAATGCTTGGCGTACTGTAAAACGCAGACGGGAACGTGATTGTCTTGGCAGCTGCACCGCTTGTGATGTTCCGTTGCTGCTCTGTCCGGCGTTGCAGACTAACCCTTATGCCAAGCTGCTCAACAAGCGGCGTTTGAGCCTTGTTGCTCGTAGACAGGTCGCATTTGAACTGAAAGCTACGGCCTCGCATTACGTTGTTGACGACTGGTTGGAACGTCACCCCAGAGAAATTGGCAGGGAGCGTGTCAATTGCCGCTATGGCGTCAAAGTCAGCCACGTCATCAATGTTTCCAGTATTGGCACCGTTGATTGAACGGACAAACACCTGAACATCTGTGTCGCTTAGGTCATCTGCATCGATGTCGTTCCAGCTATCAATAAGTTCGGTCCGGTCGTTAATCGTGTCGTTTGGCTGGAATGTACGGATTTGCAGGATGGACAGAAGCTCTGCATCAAAAATTCCGCCAAGATCCACCGTGTTTTCAAACTGGTACGAACCGCTGGTATGAAGGTCGCCAAAGAAATCAATATTGGAAACATCATCGACAAGCGTGATCTCATCCCATTTTTGATTTGACGAGAACATCAAGCCACCTTCTTGGTCACTCTTGAAGACGTTTGTTTTTACGCCGTCAAAGCTCGGGTGCTCGTTAAAGATTTGAGCAACTTCAGTGTCTTGCGGAGCAGGTAGGTCAACAATGACTGATGGAATTGTTGCGGCAGGTGAGTAGTTTCCCGTACTGTCTTTTGCACGAATCAAGTAAGTGCCTTCTTTCAACGGCACCATCTTGCGCGTACTGCTGCCATTGACGGCAGGAACAATGTCTTGGCCTTTACCCCAAGTGGCATTTCCGTCAACATGAGGTGTGTGCCGAATTTCTACTGTTCCACCAATTCGCACATCAAGGTCAACTGACTGAGGCCAGTGCAACTCAGCAGTGTGCTGATCGATTGGTGCAATCGTCAGGTCAGCAATTGAGGCTGGTGCAGCGGTTTTGCCAGCCGCATTAAAAGTTAGCTCTGCAATTGGTGAGTTCTGAAAGCCAGAACTTTGACCAAAAACTTCAAACTCATACTTGCCATCTGTTGTGTTGAGGATCTCGTAATCATTAGCAAAAGTTGGAAACTCGTTCCAGTTGCTATCGTCATACCGCCAACGGACAATGCTGCGGGATGTATCCGTTCCAGGCTGCCAACTAAGGATGACTTTTGCAAATACTTGACCGCTTGATTCGTACAGAAGTTCTCTTGCTGTCAGGTTCGCCGGTTCCCCTGCTGGATTGTCTAATGCCGTTACATCGCGTCGTTGCAATGGCACGTCACGTTCCACAAAGTCATACTTACCTGGCTCATGCGTTAAAGCCGAAACTGCATAAGTTGAATCATCGCTTTCTGCAACGCTAATTACGCGCCAGAGGCTTGGGCGTAACGTGCTGACTCCAATAGCGTACACAGTGTTCGCTTCAGGCTCATAGTCCAACGACGTTGGTAAAGTCAATGTGTCGCCAAGTAGCTGTGCGCTGTTGATGTCGCCAACTGACACTTGACGCACAACGTCTAACTTTGCGGCCTCATCCCATACGCGAAGCATGATGTTGAAGTCAAAAGTGGCAGGCGCAGCATTGGGGAACAGTTCATCTTTTGTGCGGTCTAGTTTGATGACCCGAGAAGTTGAACCAGGCTTAACGCGACCACCTCGGAAACGATTGGCACGGAACGGATCCGAAACCTTGATAATCATGCCGGGGCGCACTTTGGTGCCCTCTGCAATGCGCGTTGTGAAAGAGCAGACTTCTGTTTCTCGGTTTTCTGAATAGAGAAGCCATTCCCCTAAACGCCTTGCCTGACCGCGAGAAGTGCAACCCACGGCTTTTATGCTTTTCTTGATAACACCAAACTTTTTAATCGCTGCTTCATCCTCCACTAACTCATAAGCGGTATCACGAATATCTAGGTCTAAGTATGAAACGCTTACGCATGTATGGCGTGTCTTAAGACTGCTGCCGCTATAACCAAAGCCCTCTTGTGTAACATTAGACTGCGTAAAAATAAGCTCTGGATCTTGCGGGCGATCCATCGACAACGCAAGCGCACCCGATGACCAATATGGCTGCGCCCGAAAAATGGACGCCATTTGATTGATCAGGTCAAACGCTTCTGTCTTTGATTGAATGCTCATGTTGCAGCTAAAACGTGGCTCTTGCCCGCCAAAACCATCAGGAACTAATGCAGCACAATATTGAGAGCAATCGTGAAAATTAAACTTGTTGAGCTGGTCTTCTTTTACATTCTGCCCGAAACCATAGCGTTTGGAAGTAAGTAAGTCATACAAAATCCAAGCCGGGTCAGTTGTCCAAGATGCAGAACCAAAGGTGCCGTTCCAAAGCCCGCTATAGATTAGTCGACCGTTGTTTACATCGACTGTTGCATTGTTTGGGATTTTAACTTTGATTCCGCGCACGCGATACTTACGGTCTGGAATCCTGCTGAATTGCTTTGCATCAATTACATGCCCGACAAGTGCGCTATGCGGATAAGTGAATTTGCCGTAAACGTGTTCTGTAAAACTTGACCATAACATTTCAGAATTAAATGTGTCGTCTCCGTCGCGACTTGAATCGTTTGCAGTAACACGAATAACCCGAATACTTACAGGTTTCGATTGCGTTGTGTCTAGCTCAAAATACTTTTTACGTTGGTAAAGGTCAACGGTTCGACCAGATACCGTGTCATTAACTATTTTTACAAAGGCGCCTCCGCCATAAGCAACATAAATTTCATAAGCGACTGACGTGCCAGTGACGTCGCCGTTCTTTTTAAATCTTTGCAGCTGCGGAAAGTTCAAAGTGACTCGAATAGCAGTTACGTTTGGGTCCGTAACCGTTCGCGTTACGGGAGAGCCTTCTTCAACAATTGTGCTAACTGCAACTTCATCCTGAACAGACTCACTGACTTCGCTAAGAGAACCTTGGACGCCATGCTCCGCACCAAAGCGCAGAGAGACTTCATATTGCTGAAAGTTCTGATCGGTGCTTGAGATACCAGAAGAAACATCGGCGTTTTCGCGAACAATCGGCGTATTATTAAAATAAATATCTTTTAACATCTCTCGGCTGTAGCGTTCCGTTCCACGGGTAAGGCCGAGCCGCGCAGGTGTTGCTAACCCGTCGATCTCGCCTTCGCTGATCAGATCAATAATCCTGGCAACCTGCCTGGAGTCAAGATTGTCCTTGGCAACGCTTGCGCTGCCTCCAGCACTTTGCTGCGAACCGCCGCCACCACCACCACCACCACCACCAACAATCTGAGTGCTAGTCATCTTGCGTATTGATACCAGACGATATGACCACGCTACCTACTAACGTCTCGCCGTAAACCACTGGCACTGGAACGCCTTGACGTGAAACGTTCTGGATACCAGAGAAACTGATCGGATTACTCCTCGGATCGCCTTCGCCGTCAATATCCGGCGTTTTTGGAACAGGCGTCAGCATTTGAGAGACACCCGACAAGATCAAACTGGCACCAATTCCTAAAAATGCAGTGCCTACCGTCCCAATTCCTGCAAATCCTCCCAAAGCAGCAGTTCCTGCTGAAGCGATTGCTCCTATCCCTAAAGAAAGCCCCGCAATAACAACTCCAGCAATAATGTAGCCCGTACCTCGACCGCCCGCACCACCAATCACCGGCACAATACTGATCGATTCAAACTCTCCCACTGGGTAGGCAAGTTGCTCGCCATTGCTGCCAGCCTGCAACTCAAGCGTTCCAAGTAACACCTTGTAATCATGCTCAGCCATGTGAGCCGGTAGCCCTGGAAAGTTTGACCGCAAAAAGCTAACCGCCTCAATGGGTGTCTTTACTACAGCGTGAAACACGCGCTGGCCTAAGAACTTGGCGAGGCTGCCGTAGACCTTAATGGTTCTCAACATCGTCAAAGCCTCGATTTATGACGTAAACAGCGACCGGTGTTCTTCAAATAATAGCCGTTTATGGCATCGCGTGAACTAAGCCGACCCCTTAAATGATGCAAGATTTGCTGATCTCCTAAGTACACCGCACAATGGTTTAAACCGCTCGCACCATCAATGTTCATCAGCAAGCTGTCGCCTTTTTGCAGCTGATCTAGCGTAATCTCTTCAAACTCAGCATCGACCCAGCACTCGTCAAAAAGTGGCTTCTCGTTAAATGTGGACAATGCTGGCCTATCCCAATCACGCAACTGAATGCCAAGCTCCTCTGCGTACCAGTCGCGGACAAGTGTCCAGCAATCGCTGACTCCCCACGTCCATTGGCGACCTAACAATGGCTGCTTGTAGCCAGAAGGGTTGATCTCAGTCCAAGCGTTTGTGACAAGGCTGACAATATGCCAAGGCAATCCGCTCTTTTCACAAGCAACCAAATCAGCTTCACTTGCTTCCGCTTTGGTAATTGGATGGCTATGAACAACAGCCATTACTTCGCCTCCGTCCTCAGCAACTGCATAGTCAACAGGGTCTAAAACAAACAACTCTTCAGGCGATTCCGACAAGTTCTTGCAAGGCCAATAACGCTCGCGACCTTTGATAATTACTAACAACCCACATGATTCTTGTGGGGCCTCAGCCTTAGCGTGATCAAGGGCATCAGAACGCCAATCAGTTGTCATAAGCTAGTGCCGACACCAGGGAATGAACCAAAGGGTAGCTCTGCGTATTGACCAAAACGTATCTTGCAGCTGTCAACACGTTTGCCGCAAACATCATCCAAAGGGTTCACCGTACCAGAAACAACCTGAGGTTCAGGAGTTCGCCCGCTATACGATTGCCACATAACGACAGAGCCCGAACCAAGAATCTCAAGGTTGCCACTATTCCTTAGAACTAAACTCGCGCCAAAACCAGTTGAAGTCGTCACGCTATAGCTTGCGCCAACCTTATAAAGGATTGTCCCAAGCCCATCCGTCCTATGTGCCCATGGGTTGCTAGTGCTAGTTATAATGTCGGCTTCAAAAGTTTCATGTTGTCTAAAATTGCCAGTCGAACTTACGACGGTTGCAGGAGCGGTAAAGGTGCTTGCTGGGTTTTCCCATCGACGCGTTACGCCAAGAACGCGGGCAGCATCGTCAGGGCCTAATTCTACGCTTTGCGCAGTGAATCGCAAAGTCACAGTTCTGCCATCATTCAAAGTAAACGCTTTATTTGCGTTCCTAATTGTGTTGTCAAAATTATCCGCATTGCCAAAGATTTCATGATAAAAACTTGCATGCCTGCCAGGGATTCCAGTGTCAGGAAGATACCCTAAAAAAGAAACAGCAGAAAGAGTGCCCGTGTACGCCGTGCCTGACTGCCAGACAACACCGCTAGACGAATTTAAAATAAACAAATCACCGTTGTTGCCCATATTGATATTTACGCCACCAATATTTGAAGTAGCAGTGCGCCAACTTACGTCAGTAATATTGGCTGGATTGTTAGCTTTGCTATAAACAAAGAAATCTCCTCGCGTTCCAAATTGCGCTCTATACCAACCATTACTTGAAGTTAAAAACTGCCCAGAAGTTAAAGACTCACCACCGGAAAGCACCTCATCGCCAGAGCTATATGAAAAATTGGTTGCCGCTACAGCGTTCAAAAGATTGTCGCTTTCATCGTAAAAACGAGCGTCATTAGTAGTCCCTGGCCGCCAAGGACAACCTTCTATCGTTCCACCAAGGCCACCCTTGTATTGCCATTGGCAAATGTTTGCAAGGCACTGACGCTTAGGGCCAAAAATGTTTTCAAGGTCTAAACTTGCTGCCAGCTCAAATTCAACAAGATCACGGTTTTCAATGATTTTACGATTTACAAAATAAATCTCTTGGGGCATCTCTTCATGCGTCAACGTGCCGCCAGCAGGGACATAAGGGTTGGTATTGTTTGTAAAGTTGATACCATCAAGGAAACGACTTAACGTCCGAATCCGAACTACTTTGGCGCCTGTCAGATCATTGCCGAAAGTTGTTTCATTTACATTAAACATCAATGCAGAAACAACGCTAAATAAATTGCCAACACGCAACGTGGGGCGTGGAAAGCCAGACTGTCCGATCTTGTATTCAAAGCCGTCTGCCTCGATGGGCATGGCCATATATGTATTGCCTTTATAAATAATTTGGCCTGTCTGCGTTTGAATTACGACGCCATTAAAAAAACGAAAGATTGTATCGCTCCCATGAATAGCTGCATCTAAATGCAACTCAAACAACTCGATGACTGCAAAAGGCGAACTTTTGAGTAGTTCGCCAAAAAGGATAACGTCGCTCACAAGTCAGCTACCTCCTGGAAAGTTGCTGTAATCGTGGCACGATTGGCATAAGGAATTGACTTTGACCACTTTTCGCAAACCCATTTATACGTTACAGACGACCCAGGCGGTTGCCAGTTAAAAAATACGCCGTCATTAGCACGAGCGTCTAGAAACGCTTCGATGGTGTCAGACTCTGTTTCCGTAATGTTTTGAAAAGTTAAAGACCAACTTTTAAGGTTTTGATTCAATCCAAAGGTGAGTCGTTGTTCGTAACCGTCACCAAATTGCATTTTTCGCACAACAGGTGTGCTGTTTTTCTGGGCGCCGTAATCAGGCGCAATGTCTGGAAAAGTAGCCATTAGCGGGTCAACAAGCCTCCAGGTCGTTTTTGCTTGATTAGCTCAGCTTGAACAGCAGCACCAATCGCTTTGCCAAGTTGCGAAGCATTGGGCTCATCGCCTTCGACAGAAGAACCCGAAGCATCAACGTTAACTACTACGTTACTTGCGCCACCGCCAGAAGCTTGAACACCTAACTTGCCACCAGGGCCGCGTTGCAAAGGCATGATCGCCTCAGGACCAGCTTCACCCATGAGCCCGAAACGACCAGCACCACCATTGGCGTAGGCAAACATCG
>Ga0209337_1002740_pt1 | contig 12621 bp, 21 predicted proteins | sample LinPmetageLP53_FD_184044 | JGI IMG/M metagenome (GOLD analysis project Ga0209337, IMG submission 184044) | Marine viral communities from the Pacific Ocean - LP-53 (SPAdes) (version 2) | ecosystem: Environmental > Aquatic > Marine > Oceanic | place: Pacific Ocean | collected 2010-02-08 | reverse complement strand
TATCCGTTTAAATATGGTATTGTTGGCATTATGGTATAAGTATAAATTCTATTGTTGCTAAGTCGTTTGGCTTATAGTCTATTTTATTAACTCTAAATTCTCTATTTTTAATTATAACAGTATCATTGAATCTAAATGTAGATATGTCTCCAGGAGTTAAATTAACTTTAATAGTCATAATTCTTGTGTTAGGGTCATATAATTCTGCAAAATATGGGAGCCAATACAAGTTGAAAAGATTATCAGCAACAGAAGCTCCAATTGGTTGAATTAATTGACATATACCAAAATGAAAATCAAGAGTACTTCCTGCAACAGTAGGTATACTTGATAAATGGCTAAATTGCAAAAATTCAGGTTGGTTCTCACTAGATAACCCATTTTGTTCAGGTATAAAATAAGTTACACTATTTTGTAAAGTGTGCACCCCATTATTATACATAATTCTAGGGCTGTTGTCAAATCCCTCTGAAGTTCCATCATCAGGATTATAAGAATAAAGAGATGGAATAATAAAGTCGGCAAATTGAGGCATTAATGGTTTTGGAACAGTCGCTGCAAATGGTTCTGCAATTATTTCTTTTGTTCCTTCTAATATTGTTGCCCTGCCATTAGAACTTATTGATGCATCCCATTTGTTGCTCCCATATAAATGATTACTTACTTGAAGTTTGTAATTAGTAAATGCCCAATCATCTTCATCTTCTACAAACTTAAAGCTAGTATTTTTATTTAAACTAGTAAAAGGTTCTAGCTTAAATTCTCCTACATCTATTTTATCTGTCCAATTCCATTGCTTACTATTTGAATTTTCTAAAAACACATCATTGTAAGGTTCTATTAAAATATGATTAGGGCTGCTTTTATCAGGAATACTCACCAAATTAAACATAGTCATTATTCCTTTTAGAAACTTCCATTGGTTTAATTCTCCCCTCAAAGTTTGTAAAAAAGTATTTGTAGTCATTAATACCCCACCAGTAGATGCTACTATTACATTCCCACTTAACGATTGTTGGTATTCCCCTGCAACATCTGATTTCCATTCTACTTGCAATGTATCATTTTGTGCAAGAACTACTTGTACAGTAACAAAATAATCAGAAACATTAGCTGTAAGATAATGATTCTCATATTCTTGTATTAATGCCCCTCCACTGTTTCTATGTGCAATTCTAACATTCATTCCACCTGTTGGAGTTCCTGTTGAAATAAATCTAATTACAGGACTTATATTATATTGGGTATTATTATTAGCTGCAACAAACCTATGATTTGCTCCATCATAATTTAAATCTGAAGAGTACCCACTAAAATCGTTTAAAATATAATTAGCAAAAGAAGTAGTAGATAAATGAACAGTAGTAGTATTAGTAAATTCTCCTGTTGTTGGTTCTAATGAATATCTGTCTGAACCCCAATTAAAGTCCATATACAATTTTTTAAAATCAGTAGTGTCAAAAAAAGCACTTTCATAACTAAAAGGGAAATCATCTTGTGTAAATATTCTATCTATTAAATATTTAATATTTATAAAAGGTCTAAATGCTTGTTCTAAAGAAGTAAGTTCAGGAAATCCATCAGTAGGTCCTGAAGCTCCTCCAGGATTGTTGGCTATAACCATTTGGTGATTCCAATCACAAAAAGGGTATTTTAATGTTGCATAATCCCTGAACCCTGAAGTGTTAGAATTAGTCCAGGTTATTCCTGTTCCTGCATCATTCCAACTATTTTTTATTTGTGTTTTGTTATAAGGATGTGCTAGTTCAGAAAAGTCTAAATCCCTAAATTGCCTATCTTTTAAAACATCAGCTAAAGCGATTACTTCAGAATATAGATTTACATTGTAACTTATTTCTCCTTGTTTGTCTTGTATGTCTATCATTTTAAGATAACCCTCAAACAATATGAAGCCATCTTGCTTTAATTTACATTGTGTCTTTACATAAGGATTGAAAATAACTCCATCATTTGCCCTTGTTATTGAGAATAAATTGTCAAATATTTTATTGTTTCTTTTTGTTCCTGGCAAGTTAAATGCCTTTGAATATGATTGCACCTTTTCTGCTACATTTTTAAAATCATCTACACTTAAGCTTAATGGTATATCTTCATCTTCATATAAATCACATATAACCTGTCCATCTTCCAAAGCCTGAATTGCTCCTGATGGCTGTATTCCTGTTGGAATAACTGATATATTATTAATTATATTGGTTGCTGTGCTGTAAATTAACAAAGTATCTGATGATGTTTGTGCTTCAAACTGAATGGTGCTTAATCCTGTGCTAGAAATTGGAAATGTTCCTTGCAAAACTGTACCTGAGTATTGTTGTAATTCTAATGTTGAAGCATAAGTAGCAACATCAATTGTAAAAGTATACATACCTCCTGCTGACAAATTAGACAATCTTTGTATGATACCTTTTGAAGCTTCAATTGTAATTGCTCCTGATATTTCTCTAACTTCTGAACCATCTCCACTAAACCTATACCAACTGTTCAAAGGTATAACTGACATATTACTTATAGCTGATGTGTAAGTTGGTACAGGTAAATTTAAAGAAGATGTTGATGTGTTAACAGTTGTAAAATTAATACCATCTACTATAAATTGAGATGAATAACCTGTAATAGGGTTTCGTGAACCATCAAAACTTTGTGGGTATACTATTAGTTGTATGCTCATTATACTGCTTGTGTTCTTAGTGTTTTACTCTTTTCTACTTCAAATGTGTATTGTATTAGCTTATCATTAGCTACTGTCTTTCTTGTAAAGCTTGATGTTGTAAGCCTTACAGGAGTTACATATTGATTTAAAGCAGCAAATGAAATATCAGTTTGATAATCATCTAACAAATACACTTCGGGACTGTTAATTAACTCTTCAAACATTGTATTATAATCTGCACTGACAAAATCTGTATTCATTATTATTCTTTCAGTAGCATTAACTCTAAATGCTTTTTTACCACCCCTGTAAGTGTCTATTCTGTACCTATTTTCATTCCAAGTACCTTGCAGCTGTTGATATGTAGTTCCTTGTGTAGATATATTTCTTATTGATTTTTGAGTAAATGTATAGTAATCCCAAACACCCCATTGATTCAACCAACAAAGTCTAATACTTTCATACCCTTTAAATTTAGGGCAATTTACATTAATAGTATATCTTCCTGAAGCCCTACCATCAGCCGCATCAAAAGCCTGAACTAAATAAGACCCTCCTTGTATAGCTTCTTGAAATATAGAGCTTTGCCAAGTAGCGTTCCAATTTTGTAAGTTCCCAGGAAAACAACCGAAATGTAATAATTGTTGATTTGCTATTGCATCATAAGTGCCATCATACGCTCCATTTGCTGCATTTACTAGTACCTGTTCATTACCAAGTGCCACCCCTGCAAAGCTTGTGTAAGTTAATTTAATATAAGAAACATTACCTGTAAAGGCTAAAAATGATAGTGTTCCATAATCATTAAGGAAAGCTTCTTGTGTAGTAGGAGCATTGCTTAAGAAATTTTTTGTTTGACCATCTAGTGTAAAGTCATTTAGACTATAACCAAAATTAGAATTAAAAATACCTAGTAAATCAGTATGCTTTAAGTAGCCATTAAATAAAATTAATTGAGCTGAATCTTGTTCTGTTCCTGTCGCCTTAGAGACAGCAGTAGGTGTTGATGCATCTGCACCTAAATATTCAGCATAAAACCTTATAACCATATACCTAACTGAATTATCGCTTAAAGAATATTTATCAATTATTTGTAATGGGTGTGGGGTATTATCAGTTGTTGATATTGTTTTGTAGGCACTTCCATTAGAAGCCATATTATCTGCTGACACATAGTTTTCTATAACATTTCTAAAGTCAAATATACCTACACCTGCATTGTTAGGGGTTGTTTTAAAAGTACCTATTAAATCACTAGAAATAGCTGCGTTAGGATTTGCAGGGTCATCACCACTTATATACACCTCTGCACAAAACTTCACTTTTGTTTCAGTAGAGACCAAAGGGGTGTTAGAAACTACAAATATAATTTCTTGCCCAACAGGTAGTTGGTCATAAAGGGGTGCTTGTTCTATTGTTGAATTTGAATATGCCATTATTTTACTGTTGTTAAACCTTCTATTATATCTTCTTTTACATTACTTAATAAATCCTTTCCAAATTGTTTAAGTCCTAATCCTAATGGTTTTTGAAAGAAACTAATTCCTTTAATTCCATCTCTTTTAATTTTTCTACCTATTATAAAAGCTAAAGACATATTGCTTATAAATCTGCCTGACTTTTTATCTCTTCCTTTTATTCCTTTTTTACTTATCCACTTAGCTAATAATCCTGGTGGTGGTTGTTTGGTAGTATATTTATAAGGACTTGTAATAACTTTGCCTTTATAATCTTTAAATTTCTGTTGTTGTTTATTTCCTGAAACACCTTTATCTACAAATGTTCCATAATCTGCCATATAGAATTGTACTGTAAAGCCATCATTATCAGTAACAATTTCAAAACGTATTGACTGTTCTAAAGCCGTTCCACCTCCTTTAGCTTTTTGAACATTGCCTTTTGCTCTATTTACTACTTGCTTGCCAAAGCTATTTAAGTACCTTTCTATATTAGCGGTTTTCATTATACAAGACCTGCAAACACTTCTACTTGCACATCAGTTGTTGCTGCGGGTCTTACTTGCACAGTAACTATATCTTCTAATGTTGGAAAAGCAGGACTTGCATCTGTTTCTCCTATTAATGCTTCTTCTGCTTGAAAAAGTATATGTGAACCACCTGCCCTTACAGTTACTTGATAATTTGTGTTAGCAGTAACTAAAGCCACTTTCATATCTTGATCTGTACTTAAATTTGTTATCCTTAAATACTTACAATTTTCTACATCTAAAGCCCCTGCTGCTCCGTGAGGTGTTGAATTAAAAACCGCTACAGTTGTTGTTTGTGAATGGGTACAAGTTAATATCCTTTCAAATACATCTACTATTCCTGTTGTTGTTACTGAGTTTGATGAACCTCTTACAGAACCATTTAAGGTTACACTTTCTGATAAGGTTGTTACTAAATCTGCCATAATTATATTTTTATTGTTATTTTAAAAAATCCTATTTCTATTCTATATTTACCTATTCTAAATTTCATTAGTACCCTGCTCCTAAATCAGTTACAGGAATTATACAAGTATCAAAGTCATTCATAACCTTAACACCTATTTGAAACACCCAACCGCAACAAAGATTGTCAAACCTCTCTTGGAATGGCTCTATTGTAAATTGGTCTTGTGTAAAGTATAATGGTGCATTAATATCATTTGTACCCTCTTGTGATTGCCTTGAACTATGTCTTAACATTCCTATAAAATCTGTTGCTATATCTAAGCATTGATTAAATACTTCTTGCTCATTACTTTTAGTGTCTATTAACTTAGTTAATTCTGAATGTTGTTTAGTCTGCCAATCATTCTTTTCACTTACCATATCCATTATAAATAGTTGAAAGTTATATACTAACTGTGAATCTCCTGTTGTTACGCTTATTGGATTTATATGAAGCAAAGGAAACTTCTCTAACTTTTCTAAGTTAATATCGTATATATCTCCAATAGATACTGTTGATATTTGTTCGTGGTATTGCCCTAGTCTAGCTATTGTATTAACTACGTTATTATATGTCTTATTGCTTACTGCCATATTTTACTTTATTTTGTGAGTTTAAATCTGTTTCATAACTTAGCCAGGTTAAACATTCTAACAAGCTAAGATTTGTTATTCTTTCTAAGTTTACTATTTCACCATTTGTCAATCTATACATTACTCCAAACCAACCCCATTTTTCTGCAAAGGATTCTGTTGCGACTGCATCTTCATTTCCTTGAGCCGATCCATCAAATATGATGGCAAAGTCGTTAACAATACGTTCCCTAAATGATAAAAAAAAACCAGTGCACTTTGCACTTGCTCTGCTGACATTTTCTTCATTTGCTCTGTCCTAATCCGTATATTACCATCATAGGCTGCAATAGTATATACACCATTTTCTCCACGTTCTGTTATTGGTCTATAAAGTATTGCCATCAATTCAGGTAAATGCTTTTGAATATCATTCTTAATAAATGTTTCTATATCTGCATATTCTCCTAATGTTATACTATCTAAATCAGGATGAAACCCATACTCTTTACCCTCTACCTCTATTATCTTTTTTAAAGAACTATTCTGCTTCTGTTGTAACTCAGCAACTCTACCCATTATAACTGCTACATCTTTTAATTCCAGTTGCTTTATTAGCTTCTTAGGAATATCAGACAAAGCTGCTATTGTTTCTGTTGCTTCACTACTCTTACTTCCATTATGAAAGTCTATTAATTTTAACCATTTTTCAAGAGTTACATCTGACCACTTATTGATTAGCTTGAACTCTTTTACTTTGCCCTGCTTCTTAATTTTGACCTTCATATACTATATAATAGAAAAAGTTGATATTTAGTTTAAAATGTTTATATTTGCCACGTTTTAGTTGTGAATCTTGCAAAAAGGGGGTGTGTATTTATTACCACCCTTTTTTTATTGTACAAAATATTTACCAGCATTAGGATTATCTAAATGGTATATGCAATTATAACGGATAGCATCAATTGAATGATTGTAATTGTCTACATATAACTTAGAGCCTTTATCTGCATATATATAGTTATTCATTTCTTTAGCTATGTTTGTTGATTCAGGAGTTACTATTAACTCATAATCTAACATCCTTGTTATTCCGCTTTCAATAGTTCCTTTCTTTACAGGCTTTATGTTAACTCCTAAATGTCTTAAATCTTCTATTAGTCTTGGTTCTGCTGAATCTGCTATTATAAGCTTATCACCTACCTTATCTAAAACTATCTTAGCTAAATCGTGTGATTTTAAACCATTCTTATATATATGTTCTTTTAAATATATCTTCTTATGCTTTTTATCAATAGCTACTTCAACAAGACTATCAGGATCGACTGAGAAACCAAAATCCATTCCGCAAGATGTTTGTAAGTTATTAGGATTAAATTCTCCTATACTCCAATTCTCAAACACAACACCTTCTGCTTTATCTAACCACCCCCCTAATATCTTATGCTGATACTTCTTAAAGTTTCTATGCTTTATGTCTTTAATACGTTCTAAGAAGCTCTTAGAGAGATTATCTTTGTTGTCTAGGTATGTACTATGTATATAGCATACATTGTCTTTAAATCCATTAAAACCTGCTTCTACACCTTTGTTCTGAAAGAATCTATTGTATATCCAATGTTCTTTTGTAACAGGATTCAGTATAAGTATAATCCTATTCTGTATGTTCTTTTCTCTAATACTTAAGTCTATTGTGTCAAAAATATCTTCATCAATAAGTTCTTCTGCTTCATCAAGAATCCAATTAGAAACTCCTGTTAATGATTTTAAACTAGCTGTCTGATTTCCTGCTGATGTTTTAATACCTCTAAATAGTATATCACTTTTGTTTTTAGTGTTTACTACTTCAGACTTGTTTATGTTAAATACATCTTCATATCCTAATAACCCTATCTTTTCCAGGAACTCAGGAATGATTGATAAGTGAGCTGAAGTCATTGTGTACCTTGTAAATAGTATTCTTATGCCTTCTGTCATTGTAAGTAAAGTAAGAAAGACTGTTACTGCAAAAGACTTACCTGATCCTCTACCACCTGTTATTATAAAATAACGTGCATCAGATTGGAATAGTGGATTATATTTCTTACTCAGTTTCAGGGTCTATAAATGTTATAAGTGGCATATTAAGACTTTCTTCATTAGTTGTAACATCAACTCTTTGCTGAGGTCTACCATAGAAGTATTCAAAGAATAACTTAACTGCCCATTGTTCCTTTTTCTCTAATCCTTTTTTTAATGAATCTAAAGCCATTTCATTCATAGGTGTTAAATTCTCTATTAGCTTTTGTTCTTCTGCTTTTGCCTTTCTACCTGCTCCTGTTCTTTTACCTCCGTGTGTATTCATTTTGAAATAATTTGATTAATCAAGCTGTACTATATAATAGAAATTACTTGAATTCATTTGGTAGCATTAGTCTTACACCTAGTTCTGTTAAAGCCCATATCCTTATTTGATCTGCATACACCTCAAAGTCTTTTGTGTTCATTCTTGCCGTACTGTTTACTGTTTGAAGTCCTATCTGTTTGTCGTTTATCTCTATGCTTTGCCATTCACTAGCAAACTTTACTTTAAGTGTATCGTGCATTTCATCAGGAAAGTAACCTAGCTCTGATGCTAATGGCTGTACTATACAAGCCCAATAGTAATTGTTCTGCATATTGCTTCTATTGTTTCTTTGTTTCTTTACCTTTACTATATAATCAGTTCCTAACTCTTTTAAGTAGCTGAATAATGTCTGCTTGTCTTGTGTTGTGTTTACTACAAAGTTCATTAATCAAATGATTCATTAATTCCTCTTTCTCCTACTAGCTTTTCTTTAGCACTATCCCAAAGTCTATCTCCTTTTTTCTTTTTACTTAATGATGCTTCTGTTCTTCTTATACTTGGCATACCTTCTTCAGGCTCACTTTCCATCCATAAACCGCAAATGCATTTAGCTTGTATAGTTCTCCACCTACCATCTCTTAAAGCTATTGTAGTTTTTCCTATCTCTTCTTCATTACCGCATTTACATTTGTATAGTGTCATATCATTCTATTATCTTTAAATCTCTACCTTCATCCTTAGCTATTCTAATTATAGTTTTAAACAACTTTCTTCTTTCTAAATTAGTTTCACACCAAATGAATTGAATATCGTTCATTCCATTTAGTTCTAATTTTAAACCAAATCTAGTGCCTTTGTTTTTGCTTTCTTTATAATTATATCTTTTTACTACTTGTTTCCAACTTACAAGTTCTATTGTATCTTTACTAATCATTGTGCTAATCCTCCTGTTCTTGTTTTGCTTTGTTCATAGAGTTTGTCTAATTCAAAGTGTAGTACATTGATTGCTTTCTGTATATCTTGCTCAGGTGAGTTTCCCTCTTTTTTACCTGCTCTTAATATGTATTGTACTGCTTGTGATGTCCAGGCACTAAGTTGAAAATCATCTACAATGTTCTTTGCTGAATAACCATAAAGCTTTCCTGTGTAATAGCTTGGTTCAGGACTTTTTTTGTAATCTTCTTTCTTTGTCATTTTCTAGTATTTTTATTAAACCATTTTGTGTATGTAAAGGTCTAGCTTTTTTAAACTTTCTATATTCTTCAGGACTGTAAATTAATTTCACTTCCCTAACTAAACCATCTTCATTTGTTTTTACTATCCACCTTTCTGAGTGGTGCATCTTTGTTCTCTTTAAGTGTGCTAGATAACTCATTCGCTGTATTTTTTATATAGTTTTTTAATTCCATCAAAACAAGTAGATATACAAGAACCGCAATTAGTACCTGTTTGATAATTAGTGTTGTAAATTGTGTTGTATGTTTCTATCATCTTTTTCTTGGCTGTTACATCTTTAGCTCTACCTGTTTTTAAGTCTTTCCACATATCTAATATTTCATCTATTATTTCTTTTGGTAAGTCATCAGGAGCTTTCATAACCTCTGATGTTTTATGCCAATACTTTTGAGGACAAGATTGGTTAGCTATACGTGCCTTGATTTTCATAAAGCACATACATATCTTACAGCTACCTGTTGGCTTGTAATAGTAAGTACATCCTTTACAGATTTCTATTCTATCTTCATAGACTTCATTTTCTACAAAAAACCTATTCATTTCTTTTACCAATTAGGACTTTTAAAGCCAAACATCATCACAAAGCTATCATTTTTTACAGGATCATATATCTTCATTTAATTCTTTTTTTAATATTGTTCTTACTTTATCTATTGTTGTGAATAAACTGTTTCTACTTATCTTTGTTTTATTAGCTAAACTATCTAATGTTTCTCCTGAATAATATAATTCAAATATCTTCTTATCATACCACGTTTGTTTGTCTAAAATTAAATCTATCTCTTCTAATTTTGTCCATTGATATTCTTCTTGTTGTTCAGAAATATTTGATAGATTCTTATAATAAATAGCATCACCTCCATAATCAATATTAGTGATAGACTGACTAGCATTACTATTAAAACTATCAATATGCTTATAATATTTTTCATACTTATAGTAAAAATTACTTCTTGGACTTGTTAAAGCTCTTCTTAAAACTACTGCTCCATAACGTATTATCCCTGTCTTTCCATCTTTTTCCCATATACTTTTTAATGTATCAGGATTCATTTGTAAAAAATACAGCATTAACTCTTGTACTGCATTATGTATTTTGTTTTCATCAGTAGTTATGCCAAAACACATTGTTCTAAATTTATCAGTCAATTTAGATATTTCAGTATATATATCAGTCATTTGTAGGTTCTATATTATCTATCTTTTCTACTGATTCATACAAAAGTTGTTCCAATATAACTTTATAACTTCTAATAGTGGCTGCATTTCTTTTTGTTTCTAATCCTGCAAAAAACCCATTTATAGCTACTGATAGATTTATTGGTATAATCATTATCCAATCATAAAAATTTCCTTCTTCTCTCATTCCTTTTCCATAGTTATTATGGTACTCTATTATTGTGTCTATCACATCTAAAAAATTATGGTATTTATGCTTATTGCTAACATCTTTAGCGAACTCCTTACACATATTAATATATAGTTCTACAATAGCCTTATGCTCTTGACTGGAATATATAGGTTTAAGCATATTCAAAATTAATAGAAATGTTTACTCTAATCCTTTTTCTAATTTTAAATTATTAACAATATTTTTATAATAACTTATATCATCTTCATATTCCCATCTTGCTTTTTTAAATACTGATCTAGATAAAAGTTCTAAATCTTCTGAAGTTCCTTGTCCATATTTTAAATCTAAATTAAGACCGAATTTCCATTGTTCGCCATAATTAAAAACATTACATTTTACACAACCATTTTGGCAATTTTGTTCATTCCATCTAGTTGAATGATGCTTACGACTTTGAAAGTGAGAATTTTGCATTTGTTTGTAATGCAATACCTTTCCGCAAGTGAAACATTGACATAATCCTTCATCTGTTGCTTCTCTGATTCTGATGTAAAGACTAAACCATTTGTCTAGTTCTTTTTTTAATTTACTTATTGTTTTCTTCATATCCTAGTTTTTTACGCCATTCATTTTGATAAGTTCCTTTTCTCATATAATATTTTTTACCTCTAAATTCAGGTTCTTCTTCCTGGAGTTTTGCTCTTGCTCTTTTTATACTTGGAGCTAATGTAAATTTACCCTTAGCATATAATCTTAAAAAATCTGTTGTGTTCTGTTTATATGGATCAATATTCATAGCTTCTATCTCTTTAAACCAAATGTGAGTACATAACCTATTATCATCATCTTTCAAAGATGGTTTAGTTTTTAGTAATTCTCTTACAATTTCTTTTGTTTTCATTTTAATAGTTTTGGTTCAGGTCTATAATATAAAATTTGCTTAGGATCTTCACCACTATCAAACTGAGCTCTAGCTTCCCATATTAATGATTTATGACTTTTTAACCATCTAATATAAATAGGAATATTAAAGTGTATAAAATCAGTTTTTATGTCTGCTCTTATCCCCTCATAAAAAGCATTTTCAGCATCTTCAAAATAAAAGTTTTTATAAATTCTTTCTAAATCTTTGGCTAAGTCTTTTGACATTATCATTATTGTATCTTCTTCTACATTGTTTTGTCCTAAACCTATGTAAGTCTTGCTAACTAAATCTACTGAACACATCAGCAAATCTTCTTTTGACATTGTTTTAATTAATCTCATTTTTTAATTGTTTTTTTAGTTTTTCTTTTACATTCATATTTTTTTGTAAATGCTGATGTATTTTACTCATTGATTTTGGCTTTTTTACTTCTTTTCTTTCCCAAGTTCTTACTGCTGATTTCCAATCCTTCATTTTATTTTTACCAATCATCCAACCTTTTGATTCATAAAAATCTATAAAAGCTTCTGCATCTATATTATTATTCCTTTGTTTACAATAATCTTGAACTTCTAAATTCGTTGGCTTAATAAAATATTTATTATGTATTGTTATTACTTTATTCTTATTAATAGTTGTGCATTTTGTTAATGACAAGTTGTTAAGAAACTTCACAACTAGTTGTTCATTTATTTTAAAGTATTGTTTAGCAGGTACACCTTTACGTTTAGTTTCTATTATTTGATGCTTTTTAAGTGTTTTAATACACTTTCTTTGTTGAAATGGTGTTAGTGTAGTGTCTTTTTGAATATTAGCCTCAGTATTAAAAAACCAACCATCAGTCATTCCGTTTACTATAAAATATTCTTCTTTGCTTATTAGATCAGCAAGTAGGACTGATTCTTTCAATCCTATTTGCCTTGCTAATTCTTTATTCAATACTAAAAATGCTGAACTACTTAAAAGGTGTTTCATATAATCTTGACTGTATAGTGATAATTTTGCATTGCAAGTTTAACATTTTCTACTTGATTAGAAAAATCAAAGTAAGAAGTTTTTATTTTACACGTTACTTCTCCGCTTTTTATCTCTAATAAAACAT
>Ga0209337_1002739_pt1 | contig 12621 bp, 12 predicted proteins | sample LinPmetageLP53_FD_184044 | JGI IMG/M metagenome (GOLD analysis project Ga0209337, IMG submission 184044) | Marine viral communities from the Pacific Ocean - LP-53 (SPAdes) (version 2) | ecosystem: Environmental > Aquatic > Marine > Oceanic | place: Pacific Ocean | collected 2010-02-08 | reverse complement strand
TCATTATTTTATTGTAGCTTGATTAAACAGTTTTAATAATAGATTCTTTAATATAATTTCGTTTCATATCGTCTACAAAGTCCGACCAATCTTGCATGAGTCTTTTTCTTTGTTTCAGGAATGTTCCTCTACGGTATGTATCACCTAACGCACCTTTGACTGCATGATTAACTGCCATTTCAGTTATTGCTACATTTGTTTCTATTTCTTCTTCTTCACAAATTGTCATAAATGAAGAACGGAAACCATGTATTGTAACTCTGTCTCTACCATAACCGCGTTGTCTGATTTGTTTCATTAAAGAATTTGGATCTAGGTGTCCTGACTTGCTATAACTAGCAAATATATATTTCTTGTTACCTGTAAACTTCTTAACTTCATTTAGAATCTCAATGGCTTGTTTTGATAAAGGTACTATATGGTCATTCTTTCTTTTGGTATCAAAGTATTCTAATTGTTTCTTCTTCCAATCTACATTAGACCATTTCATATTCAACATAGCACCCTCACGAATAGCAATATGGATTAGTAGTCTTATACAATATCCACTTATGTTTGGAACACTATCCATTGAATAAATAAATTCACCGTACTCTACAGGGTCTAATATTGCCTCTAGGTGTTTAACATCTTGTTTTGGTAATGCTTTGTTTAATCTTGTTAGCGGATTGTTTGTTATGATTCCGTTATCTACCGCATAGTCCATAATCTGAGATAAGTATTGAGCTGACTTCTTTGCTGATTCAGATTTATCATTCCAGACTTTCACAAAGTATTTCTTAACAAATGGATATTCTATTTTCTGTAGATCTATTTTCTTCAATAGGGGATACATAATATTATTTAAATAACCTCTACAAGCATTAACTGTTCCATGAGCTTTATTCTTTTTCCATATCAGAAACCATTCTTCAGCTATTGATTCAAAATTAACTTTGTTTTTCTTAACTTTAAATTTATCTACTTTCTTTTCTTGCTGAATACTAATACCGCTTTTAACTTTTGCTCTTAAACCCGCATGAATAGTTCTTGCCTCATTCAGAGATATAATCGGATATGTTCCAATTGAATATACTTGCTCACGGTAATTGCTTTTCTTGCTCTTATCGAATTCTTGATATCTGTATTGCCATGATTTAGTACCTGAGGGTAATACTGTAAGGTATAAACCCAATCCGTCAGAGTTGCGATATTGCTTAGCTTTCTTCTTAAGTTTCTTAATTTTGATGTCTGTAAGGTTCCCCATGACTAAATCAACGCCCCTAGAATGCCCGTAATCGCATTTAAAATAATTGAGTGATATATCGCATAACCATTGGAATCTACTTGGGTAATGAGTGAATTATTTATATAAATTGGGTAACACATAATTCTATTACCCAATAATAACACTAGATAGTATTGTAGTCCATTGAAGTCTATAGGTCATATATATCAATGTTAATAATGGTATTTGTATAGATTTGGCAGGTAGGTTGAAGTGTATTATATTGGAATCCGTTGGAGGCGGGGGGAATCGTACTTATCCTAATATCCTTTGCTATTGTTAGCTTTCAGAGTTAGAAGTTTTTCCATTACCCAAGTTGTTACCCAAATAACACCCTTATTTACCTCATTATCAGCTTATTCTATCAGGGATAGCATCACAACCCCCAACCCCCCCCCTATACACACAGGAGCGATAGTATATATATTCGTACACTCACCGTAGGGGAAAAATAAGTTAGAATATTTATATGAAAACATCATATGGTTTAGAGGGCTTTCTTAAATTCTCATTAGCAGTATGGGGAGCGGTTTTATTTTTTGGATGGGCATTTGCAGGTTATCACAACGAATGTTTAGTTAGAGGTTATTATAGAGATAATCATACATCAGGGTATGGCGGGGGTCAGCGTTACGAATGGGTAGAATACAGTAATGATTTTGTATTAAGGCAAATAGAATTTCATAATAATATTTATGTAACTACTTTTTTACTTGGCTTAATTTTTTTTATATTTTTCTCATATAGAAAATTTAAGGGGCAAGGTCAGAATGCTAAATTGTTATCACTTTATGCATTTCTTGCTTCACTATTTTGGTCTATACAAATCTTTATAAGATGTGTTTAATGAATAAATTTATAACTAATTTAAATTTTAAGAAGCAATTTATAATTAAAATAAGATTGTTTAGTTTTTATTACTTTCTTTTTAATACATAATTTTTTACACGTTCAAAATAAACTTTATATGAGTCGTAAAGTTCACGCACTTCATCATTATTCTTATATGCTTCACTATTTTTAAAATCATAATCTTCTGAGTCTATAGTTTCAGCCCATGCCTTTGAGTGGAGCAGTTGATTCCAAAAACTTAAATATGATGTATAAAAATAGACTGACTCGCCTTGTGTACACTCATTAAAAATACCCTCATTATATAATTTATAAACACTATAAATAGCAGCAATTGTTATTAACACTCTTAAATCATTTATTGGAATATATGTACCTTCGAGAGTTGAAGATTTATACAGCAAACCATTGGCTGGATATATTGAGATAATATACATCAACCATTCATTAAGATGGCGAGATTCGATTGCCTTTGGTCCTGACCCAGCTCTAGTATATCCATCATCGTGGTATTCACGTTCGACAGTTAGATCATGATTATCGTCTAACCACGCCTTTACTAAACTGTCACGCATGGGACCTGTTAAATCTAATTCAAATGGCTTTTTAGTAAAATAAGGGACATATGGTCCTGTTGCTGTAAATATAATTGAATTGTTTATAGCGACATTATGTTTATTATTATTTTCTTCATCTACAGTAGTACTTACTCCAAGGTTTATCATTAACTCTCTTGTAACATCAAATACTGCTCTAGCTTTTTTAGTTTTATCATCAAATGTTTCTTTAAAAAATCCAAACATAACTATATTTTGTCATGACAAATAAAAAAAATATATAAATAGGGATTATTTCGTATGCAGTCGCATTTAACATGCTACAATAGAGCATAGATATTTAGTACTGAGTATGCAAATAAATCTAGGTGGAAAGATATCTAAGACAAGACCCTCAATCGAGAAATTGTCGTCTGAAAGCAAGACCCTTGATGTGATGGCTCACACGAGGATTGAAACAGAATAAATATCCTACAATTTGAAAACCTATCTTTAGGAACACCCTCAAGACAGACCCTCATTTTGAGACATGTCAGAGAATTCTAGCTAAACGAGATGTTAACTATTAATGCTTAATTGCAGAGGTAACTGACATGGCTAATGCTGAATCAGTACAAGAAGTAATAGATCATGGCATTTCGTATATGCGAATGTCTGATATTAAAAAATTAATCCCTGTATCTAGTGGCACTTTATACAATTGGGTTAAAAAAGGAATGCTAACACCAATCAAAATTACTGAAGGTTGTACTGTCTATGACCGTAAGCAAGTAAATGATTTGTTAGATGTAAACAAACCTGAGGGAACGGAATAATGAAGTATTATAATCGCCCCTCATGGTTATGTAGTTCACCTGAACTAATGAAATGTTTTGAAAATGATAACATACCTTTTGGTAGAAATGTCTTTAACACTATCGCTGACCTCATAGCTCAAAGATTTGACTATGGTGATTGGTGGAAGAATGGAAAAGTACAAGTTCCTTACGGTATGGATATTATGAAAAGACAACTTTATTTTGAGTTAGGAATAAATGATTCACAGATAGATGATGTTGTATGGATATTAGGTAGTCTTTCTGAGAATGGAATTTTTCACTATGAAGACAGAGGAGAATCAGTCTGGATTGAATATCCTGACATGATGAAATATGTCGATAAGTATAACTCAGATAAAGCAACGGAAATATTTGGTACAGGTAAATCTCTGGAAGAAAAAATGGAGATTATCAAATCTGAAGTTGAACTGAGTAGTGACTTAGAAGTTGAAGATAAGATACTTATCAACAGAATAGATGATAAGAAATCTAATAAACTTAAATCATCTTACACAAACGAAAATAAGTGTATTGAAGATAAGTCAAAGAAACCAGATATTGAAATAATTGAGGATAAAGAGAAAATCAATTATTCACAATTAACTGATGAAAATATTTCGTATGCGAGTGATGTTGATATATGTAAATTGTATCATTATCACTTTTCTGAATTGTCTAAATCTCAACAGGTATTAGTTGAAGAGAGATATCAAGAGATTAACAATAAGGAAGAGAGCATATAATATTTTGGCTTGGTTAGGGTGGAAAAAATTTTTCACCTTAACTGAGCTACTAACAAACTGAGGTATTATGAAACTGAGGATAACTAGAGAGCAATTAACAAGACTTGCAAGAGTTACAGGTTTAAAGGAAGAACAGATAAAATCAGGATATTTAAATAAACAAGAACTACAAACATTTGAGATAGCTTGTAGATTCGTAAAGGTAGAGCAATATGAAGAGACCAGATATAGAAAAAGAAACTAAGTTTGTTGAGTTATTTGCTGTAACAGGCAACGCAACAGAATCAGCAAGGAAATCAGGATATACAAACAATCCTAGTCAAATGGGATATTACTTAAAAGATAAACTGAGAAATGAAATAGAGAAATATAGAGCAGATGTTTTATTTGATTACTCTGGAAATGCAATTACTAGACTTAAGCAATTAATGGATAGTGAATCAGATTCAGTTAAGTTAAATGCTTGTAAGCTGATACTTGATATTACAGGTTATTCAGCAGATCAAAATATTAATCTTAAAACTTCTAAATCTGAATATGATGATATGTCTGATGAACAATTAGCTGAGAAGATTGTTGCACTTAGTTTACAGAATCCATTTCTTAAGAAAAAACTGTTGGATAGTTAGCTTTAATATAAAGTAAAAAAATCTGATCCATGGATTGTAATAGTATTTAGCTTAATACAATTTGATATAAGGGATTACTTTAGAAAGACTATACTAGTCACACGCACTCACGGTCTATGAGTATTTGTGCCCTACAAAGCAAGAAAGTATGCTTTCAGCTAAAGATTACTACTGCCAACTCTTTAGGATTTAATCATGTACTGCTATACTTTTTTATATGCAAGTAGATGTAGCTAAATATAAGGATATTTTTAATAGGACTAAATATGAAGTTCCTGATTATCAAAGAGGATATGAATGGAAAGATGAGACTCATGTTACAGATTTTTGGCATGATATAGAATTACAAGCAAAAGATTTTTCTAACGATAGTTCAGATGAAACAGAATTATTTTTAGGAACATTAATCGTTCAAAAAATAAAACAAAATAAAGGTAAAGATATATATGAAGTAGTCGATGGACAACAAAGATTAACCACGATTACGATATTACAAATAGCTCTAAGAACTGTATGTTACGAGCTACAATCAATCAAAGAGAGTGACTTAGTAGATAATATAGATTGGAGTGCACTAGATCTTGAGGGTGTGGCTGCCAATTTAGAAGAAGACATGACACAAAGGTCAGTTACTGGAAGAACTCAGGAGGTTAACCTAAATGCAGAGAAAAATATCAGACCTCTAATTAATGATATGTGTAATCGTGATTGGGATGGAACATTTAAATATAAACAACGTAAAGCCCAAAAAAATGTAGCAAAAGTCTATGGGTATTTTTTAAGAGAAATAAGAAGATTCTGTTGCATAAAAAACATTCAAGAGGAAGAAACATATGACAATATTAATCTTCAAAATCTTCATAGCCTTACTCTTGCATTAGAGTCTATAACTTTTATTAAAATGGAAGTTAAAGATAGAGTTGGGGCATATGAACTATTTGAGAGAACGAATGCAAGAGGCAAAGAATTAGAGGTTGCCGATCTACTTAAAAACCATCTTTTTGCAAAAGAGGTAACATTACAAGGGAGAAATTTACTTGATATCTGGGAAGAGATATTGGAAAACTCAAACCAGAAAATTTTGGGACTACTAAAGTATTATCACTGTGTAAGAGGAGGTTACACTACAAATAAAAAACTATATAGAGCACTAAAAAATATCTCTCAAGCGATCTCTCCATCAGATTTATTACAAGAGTTATATGAATATTCTAAGTTTACTAGATACATTAATTATTGTTCAGAAGAAGCAGATACTGAAAAATATATTCATGAAGCATTTAGTCAGAATAATAATTTCAATGAACTGACTAAAAATTCAATTAGGAGAATAACAGAAGCAATAAAAGGGCTAGACCTGTTTGGAACAAAACAATACCAGCCAGTTTTTTATTCAATATTTTACAAATTTAATGAATTAAATATAGAAGGTAAAAAAATCAAAGAATACCTTCCACTAATAATTGAAAACTTTGAAAACTATCATTTTGTTAATACAAAGATCCTAGGACAGGTGGCACACGACATCGAAACTTTGTATGCTAATTCTGCTCATGAAATTTTTTTAACTAAGAATGAAAATGATTTTTTTACAAAAATTAATAATTTATTTTCAACGATGGCATCAGAGTTAATTGGAACAAGAAAACAATTTATTGCTACATTCAGCGACATTACTTACGGCGTTGATCCTCATTCATTTATCTACTATGTTTGGGATAGAATCAACTCTTATGATTTTGAAATAAAATCTAATAGAAATAATACTTCCAAAACACTTTATACAAAGAGAAGATCTAATGACCTCTGGAATGAAATTTATAAAAAAGGATCAAAATATAAAGATGATGTTTCATTAGAACACTGGGTTAATAAAAGAGATCAAGACAAGTATGAGAGTATCAATAAAATTGGGAATATAATTTACTTACCACTTTCTGTTAATACTGGAAGAAAAAAATACAATCAATTAGAGTCTCCTAAAGAAAAGTCTGAGTATTTCAAAGAAAACCCAGATTATGTAAATTGTTCATACAATTCATACTTCTTAAAAAAATATGATGCTGAGTTTGAAAAATGGGGTGAGGAAATGATAAATAAACATGGTGAGCACTTAGCTGAACTAGCATTTGATCATATTTGGAAGTTTCACTCTAAATCTTTCAATTAACTAGTTACTTCAATTATTAATAGTAATTTATTCATTATTTTCTTTATCTTTATTTATTACTCTTATCAATATAGATTCGAGATTCTCTAAGCTTTTTACATATATATAGATAAGATGAATATCTATTATCAACTTGATCTGTATCAAATCTAGCAATTTTATCAGTCAACAGTAAGGAAAATCTAATCCATTCAAAATCAGCTACATCTGTATCTAGAAAGTATCTTTCAACTTTATACTTTTTTTTTGGAGGTCGTGACCAAGGCTCGGTATATTCTGTTACGTCCCCCCATTTATAGCTACTGAATAAGTTAGATTCAAAATCTATATCACCATCACTATCTATTCGAAATAAGTCTATCTCTTTATCTGCTTGAACTCTCCATATGGCAACAATGAAGTCTTTATATTCAACGCCATTAAATTCAAAAGGCTCGTTATTATCATTCATTGAACATTGATATTGATCATCAGACAAATACCATTTAGCTGGAACTATTTTATCTCCATCGAAATAAACATAAATAGCCCCGAAAAAAATTAAAAAAGGTGCTAATTGTCCGACAGCAGAATAACTTGAAAAGTTTCTGAAGATAATTTGCCAAGCAATATATGTGAAAATTACTGTCGCTAAAATAGGTAGCATATATCAATAATAACAAGAAAGTGTGTGGCTAGAGTAGTCTTTTAGCTCAATATTATGGAAAGTAATTTATTCATGTTATTTTTTATAATGCATTTCCAAAATAAAGCACATAAAGTATTCCAGCTAAGAATAGAACATTATCATGCTGATCTTTAGGTACAATCTTATTAGACTTTAAGAACTCTTTAATGATATATAACATGCCAACCCAACCAAGAAATAATATAAATAATTCCTTCATTATTTTATTGTAGCTTGATTAAACAGTTTTAATAATAGATTCTTTAATATAATTTCGTTTCATATCGTCTACAAAGTCCGACCAATCTTGCATGAGTTTTTTTCTTTGTTTCAGGAATGTTCCTCTACGGTATGTATCACCTAACGCACCTTTAACCGCATGATTAACCGCCATTTCAGTTATTGCTACATTTGTTTCTATTTCTTCTTCTTCACAAATTGTCATAAAAGAAGAACGGAAACCATGTATTGTTACTTTGTCTCTACCGTAACCACGCATTCTGATTTGTTTCATTAATGAATTAGGGTCGAGATGTCCTGACTTGCTATAACTAGCAAATATATATTTCTTGTTACCCGTAAACTTCTTAACTTCTTTTAGAATCTCAAGTGCTTGTTTTGATAACGGAACTATATGGTCATTCTTTCTTTTGGTATCAAAGTATTCTAATTGTTTCTTCTTCCAATCTACATTAGCCCATTTCATATTCAGCATAGCACCCTCACGAATAGCAATATGGATTAGTAGTCTTATGCAATATCCGCTTATGTTTGGAACACTATCCATTGAATAAATAAATTCACCGTACTCTACAGGGTCTAGTATTGCCTCTAAGTGTTTAACATCTTGTTTTGGTAATGCTTTGTTTAATCTTGTTAGTGGATTGTTTGTGATGATACCGTTGTCTACCGCATAGTCCATAATCTGAGATAAGTATTGAGCTGACTTCTTTGCTGATTCAGATTTATCATTCCAGACTTTCACAAAGTATTTCTTAACAAATGGATATTCTATTTTCTGTAGATCTATTTTCTTCAATAGGGGATACATAATATTATTTAAATAACCTCTACAAGCATTAACTGTTCCATGAGCTTTATTCTTTTTCCATATCAGAAACCATTCTTCAGCTATTGATTCAAAATTAACTTTGTTTTTCTTAACTTTAAATTTATCTACTTTCTTTTCTTGCTGAATACTAATACCGCTTTTAACTTTTGCTCTTAAACCCGCATGAATAGTTCTTGCCTCATTCAGAGATATAATCGGATATGTTCCAATTGAATATACTTGCTCACGGTAATTGCTTTTCTTGCTCTTATCGAATTCTTGATATCTGTATTGCCATGATTTAGTACCTGAGGGTAATACTGTAAGGTATAAACCCAATCCGTCAGAGTTGCGATATTGCTTAGCTTTCTTCTTAAGTTTCTTAATTTTGATGTCTGTAAGGTTCCCCATGACTAAATCAACGCCCCTAGAATGCCCGTAATCGCATTTAAAATAATTGAGTGATATATCGCATAACCATTGGAATCTACTTGGGTAATGAGTGAATTATTTATATAAATTGGGTAACACATAATTCTATTACCCAATAATAACACTAGATAGTATTGTAGTCCATTGAAGTCTATAGGTCATATATATCAATGTTAATAATGGTATTTGTATAGATTTGGCAGGTAGGTTGAAGTGTATTATATTGGAATCCGTTGGAGGCGGGGGGAATCGTACTTATCCTAATATCCTTTGCTATTGTTAGCTTTCAGAGTTAGAAGTTTTTCCATTACCCAAGTTGTTACCCAAATAACACCCTTATTTACCTCATTATCAGCTTATTCTATCAGGGATAGCATCACAACCCCCAACCCCCCCCCTATACACACAGGAGCGATAGTATATATATTCGTACACTCACCGTAGGGGAAAAATAAGTTAGAATATTTATATGAAAACATCATATGGTTTAGAGGGCTTTCTTAAATTCTCATTAGCAGTATGGGGAGCGGTTTTATTTTTTGGATGGGCATTTGCAGGTTATCACAACGAATGTTTAGTTAGAGGTTATTATAGAGATAATCATACATCAGGGTATGGCGGGGGTCAGCGTTACGAATGGGTAGAATACAGTAATGATTTTGTATTAAGGCAAATAGAATTTCATAATAATATTTATGTAACTACTTTTTTACTTGGCTTAATTTTTTTTATATTTTTCTCATATAGAAAATTTAAGGGGCAAGGTCAGAATGCTAAATTGTTATCACTTTATGCATTTCTTGCTTCACTATTTTGGTCTATACAAATCTTTATAAGATGTGTTTAATGAATAAATTTATAACTAATTTAAATTTTAAGAAGCAATTTATAATTAAAATAAGATTGTTTAGTTTTTATTACTTTCTTTTTAATACATAATTTTTTACACGTTCAAAATAAACTTTATATGAGTCGTAAAGTTCACGCACTTCATCATTATTCTTATATGCTTCACTATTTTTAAAATCATAATCTTCTGAGTCTATAGTTTCAGCCCATGCCTTTGAGTGGAGCAGTTGATTCCAAAAACTTAAATATGATGTATAAAAATAGACTGACTCGCCTTGTGTACACTCATTAAAAATACCCTCATTATATAATTTATAAACACTATAAATAGCAGCAATTGTTATTAACACTCTTAAATCATTTATTGGAATATATGTACCTTCGAGAGTTGAAGATTTATACAGCAAACCATTGGCTGGATATATTGAGATAATATACATCAACCATTCATTAAGATGGCGAGATTCGATTGCCTTTGGTCCTGACCCAGCTCTAGTATATCCATCATCGTGGTATTCACGTTCGACAGTTAGATCATGATTATCGTCTAACCACGCCTTTACTAAACTGTCACGCATGGGACCTGTTAAATCTAATTCAAATGGCTTTTTAGTAAAATAAGGGACATATGGTCCTGTTGCTGTAAATATAATTGAATTGTTTATAGCGACATTATGTTTATTATTATTTTCTTCATCTACAGTAGTACTTACTCCAAGGTTTATCATTAACTCTCTTGTAACATCAAATACTGCTCTAGCTTTTTTAGTTTTATCATCAAATGTTTCTTTAAAAAATCCAAACATAACTATATTTTGTCATGACAAATAAAAAAAATATATAAATAGGGATTATTTCGTATGCAGTCGCATTTAACATGCTACAATAGAGCATAGATATTTAGTACTGAGTATGCAAATAAATCTAGGTGGAAAGATATCTAAGACAAGACCCTCAATCGAGAAATTGTCGTCTGAAAGCAAGACCCTTGATGTGATGGCTCACACGAGGATTGAAACAGAATAAATATCCTACAATTTGAAAACCTATCTTTAGGAACACCCTCAAGACAGACCCTCATTTTGAGACATGTCAGAGAATTCTAGCTAAACGAGATGTTAACTATTAATGCTTAATTGCAGAGGTAACTGACATGGCTAATGCTGAATCAGTACAAGAAGTAATAGATCATGGCATTTCGTATATGCGAATGTCTGATATTAAAAAATTAATCCCTGTATCTAGTGGCACTTTATACAATTGGGTTAAAAAAGGAATGCTAACACCAATCAAAATTACTGAAGGTTGTACTGTCTATGACCGTAAGCAAGTAAATGATTTGTTAGATGTAAACAAACCTGAGGGAGCCGAATAATGAAGTATTATAATCGTCCCTCATGGTTATGTAGTTCGCCTGAACTATTGAAATGTTTCGGAAATGATAACATACCTTTCGGCAGAAATGTCTTTAACACTATCGCTGACCTCATAGCTCAAAGATTTGACTATGGTGATTGGTGGAGAAACGGTAAAGTGCAAGTGCCTTACGGTATAGATATTATGAAAAGACATCTTTATTTTGAGTTAGGAATAACTGATTCACAGATAACAGAAGTTGTATTGATATTACAAAGTCTTTCTGAGAATGGAGTTATTCACTTTGAAGATAGAGGAGAATCAGTCTGGATTGAATACCCTGACATGATGTCCTTTGTCGATAAGACTAACGCAGATAAAGCAACGGAAATATTTGGTAAAAACAAATCTCAGGAAGAAAAAATAGAGATTATTAAATCTGAAATTAATAACTCTGAAGTTGAACTGAGTAATGACTTAGAAGTTGAAGAGAAGAAACTTATCAACAGAGTAGATAATAAGAAATCTAATAAACTTAAATCATCTTATACAAACAAAAATAAGAGTATTGAAGATAAGTCAAAGAGACCAGATATTGAAATAATTGAGGATAAAGAGAAAATCAATTATTCACAATTAACTGATGAAAATATTTCATATGCGAGTGATGTTGATATATGTAAATTGTATCATTATCACTTTTCTGAATTGTCTGAATCTCAACAGGTATTAGTTGAAGAGAGATATCAAGAGATTAACAATAAGGAAGAAAGCATATAATATTTTGGCTTGGTTAGGGTGGAAAAATTTTTTCACCTTAACTGAGCTATTAACAAACTGAGGTATTATGAAACTGAGGATAACTAGAGAACAATTAGCAAGACTTGCAAGAGTTACAGGTTTAACGGAAAAACAGATTGAATCAGGAATATTTAATAAAAAAGAACTACAAATATTCAATATAGCTTGTAGATTTGTAAAGGTAGAGCAATATGAAGAGACCAGATATAGAAAAAGAAACTAGGTTTGTTGAACTGTTTGCTGTAACAGGCAATGCAACAGAATCAGCAAGGAAATCAGGTTATACAAACAATCCTAGTCAAATGGGATATTACTTAAAAGATAAACTGAGAAATGAAATAGAGAAATATAGAGCAGATGTTTTATTTGATTACTCTGGAAATGCAATTACTAAACTTAAGCAATTAATGGATAGTGAATCAGATAGGG
>Ga0209337_1002738_pt1 | contig 12625 bp, 13 predicted proteins | sample LinPmetageLP53_FD_184044 | JGI IMG/M metagenome (GOLD analysis project Ga0209337, IMG submission 184044) | Marine viral communities from the Pacific Ocean - LP-53 (SPAdes) (version 2) | ecosystem: Environmental > Aquatic > Marine > Oceanic | place: Pacific Ocean | collected 2010-02-08 | reverse complement strand
TAAATTTGATTTAATTATTCTTAATGCTGGTATGTTAGGAGAGGTTAATACTACATCTAATTTATCCATAAATCAGTTTAATGAAATATTTAATGTTAATGTTTTAGCTAATAAAATTATTATAGATACTTTATTAAATAATAAAATAACTATAAAACAAATTATTGGTATATCATCAGGAGCAGCTTTAAAACCCTATCATGGCTGGTCATTATATTGTTCATCCAAATCAGCTTTTAAACAGTTATTATCAACTTATTCTTTAGAATATCCTGAAATAATATTTACATCTTTAGCACCTGGTATTATTAAAACAGATATGCAAAATTATATTAATAGTCTAGATGAAAGTAATTATCCATCAGTTAAAAGATTTCAACAAATATATGATACTATGGACACTGCTGATATTGTAGCTAAAAAATTAATAGATAATTTATCTAAATTATCAGATGGATATTTAGATTTAAGAAATATAAAATAATTTATAAATGAAAACATATACATCAATATTAAAAAAAGAATTAATTAAGTTAGATTCTTGTGAAGAAAGAATTGACTTTTTAAAAGATAAATATCAAGGAAAAACAGCTGTTATTATATTACCCGGTCCTTCTTTAAATAATTATGATTCTAATCAATTGAGGAAAATATTTTCTACTAGAGAAGATCTAGTTATTATACCTAATAAAGGAGCATATGATATTTCTTTAGAAACAAGTGATTTCCATTTAATGAATCCCTGGAATATAGATAGAAAAAATCCCATAAAATATATTAAAGAAGAAAACACAATTCCCTTTTGGAATGTAACAGCAGCATTCCAAGAGGAACATATACAAATGATATCTAATAATAATCATCCCTGTGATATTTGGATCCCATGTTTTACAGAACCATGGATTAAAAAAGAAGAATGTATACATAGTACTTGTAATTTTGATCAATTTTGGATGTTAGGTAAAGAATATAAAACAATATGGGGTACTCCTATATTATACTCAACTACTATTCCTTTAGCATTACATTTAGGATGTAAAGATTTTATAATAATGGGATGGGATACTCATTTACTTCATAAGGGAAAAGAAGGTAATACCCATTTTAAAGAAGATGGAACTTTTAAAAAAGATATTAATGTTTTACTTGAAGAAGAAGAAAAAATAGTAAAATCCTCATATAAATTATATGATTGGTGTCAAAATAACAACATAAATATAAAACTACTAACAGATATTAGTCCTATTGATCCTAGATTTGAAAGATTAAAATCCATAAATGATATATGAAAAAAAATGTAGTATTTATTCCTAATATTGATTTAGGAAATAAGAGAGCAACACCATATCATTATTCAGTAAAAAGTTGGAAACATTGGTGTGATAAGAATGATGTATTATTATTAGAATGGACTGAACCTATAATGGATTCAGATGTATTTCCTATAATTATGCAACGGGAATGGGTATTTGATATATTAGAACATAATCAAATTAATTATGATCAGGTATTAATTGTTGATGCAGATACTATAGTACATCCTAATTGTCCTAATTTCTTTAAGGAAACAAATCATGAATATACAGCTGTATTAAATAATGGATGTTATGAGTGGGTAACCAGAAGTGTAAGAGATTGGGGATCATCATTATTTCCTAATGAGCCATTAATAAAAACATATAACTACTTTAATACCGGATTCATTATAGCAAATAAAAAACATAAACCTTTTTTTGATTCTCTAAAAGAATTATATATGAATAGAGGTAATGAAATAAAGATATTGCGTAATAAAATAAAAGCTAGTACTGGCCAAACAATTGTTAATTTTATGTTACAAAAGCAAAATATAAAAACAACAGTGTTATCAGAAGCATATAATTTACAAGATTTATTTAAGAAAAGTTTAATACATATTCCTGGTCATTCCTGGTATAGTGATGATCTTCATTTCTTACAAGCAGGATGGATATATCACTTTAATGCAATCCCACCAAATGATAGAGATGTAAGTTATTGGATGGAACGAACATACAAGAAATTATATGATTAAAGTAGGACAAATAGGAAACGGTAAATTCGGTAGAAAAATAATATCCAAATTAAATATGATGGATAATGTGAAAGTTATGTGGGTATGTAATTCTAAAGATGACTGGTGGACAAATGTAATAGATCTAGATTGGGTAATAATAGCAACACCTAATGAATTTCATTATGAACAAGCAAAACATTTTCTACAAAAAGGTATAAATGTATTTTGTGAAAAGCCTGGAACATTATCCTCCAAATCCTTAGAACATTTATATTATTTTGCAAAGACTAATAAAGCAAAATTGTATGTAGATGATGTATTATCTCATCAAGATACTGATCCTAATATAAGAAATTTTTGCTATAAAAAATGGGGACAATCTGGTTCTAATATAATTGATAGAATAGCTTACCATCATTTTTATTTGATTTATGACCAAATTGGATATCAATCTTGTAAAATAAAAATTAATAATAATTCTATACTTAATAAACAATTTCAACTTATATATGAATTAGATAATGAAACAATCAAATATGATTTTGACTATAATTTGCAGTGGTATGGTGAGAAGGTTGATTCTGTAAAATATGAAGATGATGATGCTTTGTTTCAAATGCTAAGGAATGTATTCAATGAAACAATTAATTTTGATTCAAACCGTAATAGAAGTATATTTGCTACAGATTTAAGTGAATTTGTAAAAGAAAATTTATATGGTAAATGTGCAGTTGTAGGAGCAGGAATATATGGTATTACAGCAGCTATAAAATTAAAAGCAGCAGGATATAATGTAGACCTTTATGAAAGAGAAGATGATATAATGAAGGCAGCTTCAGGTATTAATCAATATAGATTACATCGAGGATATCATTATCCTAGAAGTAAGGATACAATAGATTCATGCAAAAGAGGTTATGATTCATTTATTAGTTATTATGGCCAATCAGTAATTAAAGATACAGAACATTATTATAATATAGCGTCAAAGGAAAGTTTGGTATCTCCTGAGGAATATCTTAAAGTATTAGATGAATCAAAATTGGAATGGAAAATAGATGAACCATTACCAGGATGTGATCTTACCATTAAATGTAATGAAAAATTATATGATCCGAGCATTCTTAAAAATATATGTTATGAAAGATTAGAAGGATGTGGAATAATTGCAGATCTTAATACAGAGGTTAAGAAATTAGATAGTGATAAATATGAACATATTATATACGCAACCTATGCCGGATTAAATTCTATTACTAAGATAAATACAAATTATCAATTTGAATTATGTGAAAAGCCAATATTCAAATTACCCCCACAATATAAAAATAAAAGTATAGTAATAATGGATGGACCATTTATGTGTTTTGATCCATATGCTAATACTGATTATCATGTAGCAGGAAATGTAGTACATGCAATACATGTAAGAAATATAGGCACAAAACCTGAAATACCTTCAGCATATAAGGAATACTTAAATAAAGGTATAATTAAAAATCCTAAATATACAAATGTAGATAGATTTATTGAATCAGCAAAAACATTCTTTCCTGATATTGATTCAGCAGAACATATTGGTTCAATGTATACTATAAGAACAGTATTACCTAATAAAGATACAACTGATGAAAGACTAACTATTGTATCTAAAGAAGATAACAATTTTATTTTGTTTAGTGGTAAAATAGGAAATTGTGTTGATGCAGCAAATAAAATAATTAAGGAATTAGTAAAATAAAAATAAGCTTAATACAATCAGGATTATGAAAACTAAATTAAAAAATAAATATATTATAGGAACCCATGTCATGTTTTATGAAATTGAAGCACTAAAAGACATGGTTCAAAGTTATAAAAATGCTATAGAAGAAGTTAAAAATAAAGAAAATATAACCTTTGAATTATTCTTTAATCTTTCAGAAGTATTTGAAAGTATAGATACTAATCAAATATCAAAACAACAATTATTAGATAAATTTAATAATATATGTGATGATTTAAAATATTATGGCTATCCTATAACCAAAATAATATATGATAATGAAAAACCCTATACTATAGGAAGTTATAGAAGAGATTTAAATAATAAAGGATGTATAGATAATGATTTTATTATATGGGGAGAAACAGATATGTTATTTCCAAAAGAATTATTTCAATCAATTGAAACTGTAAGTGAATATTCATCTCAACAGAATATAAATAAATACTGTCTAACATTTTCAACAAGAAAAATGTGGGGTAATGATTGGAGAATATTAGAGCATAATGATTTTATTAATAACAAATTTACTGAAATGCATGATAATCTTTGGCAAAATGATCCCTCAAGTATATGGTATTCTATGAATATAGATGAAATGAATAAGATAAATGCTAAATCAAAAGAATTTGATATAAGCATAATAGATTATCCAAGATTTGATGGATCTGGATTAGTTATATCATCTGATTTAATTCAAAATGGTATTAATATTCCTTTATCTTGTTGGGCTTGTGGGGAAGATACATCTTTACAAACTATGATTAAATTAGTTATGGGAAATACCTATAAACAGTTTATAATAAAAAATATTCTTAAAGTTCATAATAGAAATCATCCTAATAAAAGAGAATATGTAAAAGGAGAATTTTCTATGAAAGGTAAATCTGTAAAACATAAAAGAAATTCTAATAAAAAATGGAATGAGGTTCATAAACTAGCAGAACAAAATTTATATAATATAGGACCCAATCAAAATAAATTTAATAAGTTTAATAATTTAACTAAAATATAAAAAAATGAAAAGAAAGTACTTACCTACATTAGCAGAATTAGTAGACAGATTATCTATTATTCAATTAAAAGAAGTTTTTATCACTGATCATAAGAAAGAATATGCTAAAGAAATTAATGAAATAACTCATGATATAGAAGAAATTCTTAAAGATGACAAAATTAGACTAACTGGGAAAGATGTAAGAGCAATTATAGTATTATCACAAATGAATCTTCATATATGGCATAATGAAACTAAATATAGAGCAGGAACTGGTGATGGTAATTTAGGATTAACTCATGGTCTTAATGGTATTAGAAATACAGCAAAAAATAAAATCCAGGAACATGGAGATGGTAGAAAAGATTATAAAATTGATTGTATAGCCGCTGAATTTAAAGACTGGGAAGTATCATGGGAAAAATAAATATATTAGTTATAGGAGATAGTTGTATAGATGAGTTTATTTATTGTGATATTGAAAGAATATGTCCTGAAGCACCTGTACCTGTTTTAAAACCTATTAGGAAAAAACAAAATCCAGGTATGGCTCTAAATGTAGTAGAGAATTTAAAATCTTTAGATGCTAAAATAGATATAATCACTAATAAAGATGTTATAAAAAAGACTCGTTATGTTGATGCTAGATCAGGACAAATGGTATTAAGAGTAGATAAAAATGACTCATGTAAAAGATATAAAGGATCTTATATTACTTCTAATTATGATGCTATTATTATATCAGATTATTGTAAAGGTTTTTTAACTAAAAATGATATTAAGAATTTTATAGAAAATTCAAAATGTCTTACCTTTTTAGACACTAAAAAGCAGTTAGGAGAGTGGTGCTCCCGGGTTAATTTTATAAAAATTAATGAATTTGAATATCAAAATAATATTAAAAATATATCTAATAACCCTGATTTAAAAAATAAATTAATAATTACTAGAGGTAGTAAAGGATGTGAATATAAAGATAAATTATATCCAGTCCCTAAAGTTTCTATAAAAGATGTTTCAGGAGCTGGAGATACTTTCTTATCAGGGTTAGTAGTTAAATACTTAGAAACAAATAATATAAAAAAATCAATTAAATTTGCTAATGAATGCTCTACTATAGTAGTGCAAAAATCAGGTGTAGCCATAATTTAAAAATGTATTATTAGTTTATAATAGAAATTATCTAGATAAAATAAATTATGAAAATACTAAATCAAACTTAGTTAACATAGAAAAAATTAATATATTATATGACAAAAGAAATAAAATAAAATGTGTGAACAAAATTGTATAAATTTATTTAATCTTAATTATAAATCCTTAACTTGGAAAGACGTATGGAAGTAGCATTTTTTACAGAAGGAAACTATCAAGGTAAAGTATCTAGAGATAATCTTAATATGAGAACTGACTTAGCTTGGATTTGTTCTTTAGAAGCAGATCATTGGAACATAAATCAGTCTCCTAACCAACAATATGATTTAGGTATAGTTATTATTCCTAAAAAAGATCCACAATTTGATTTAAATAAGATAAAACAATATTGTAGTAAAATAGCTGTGATGCAAGAAGGACCTAATTGGTACTGGCAAGATTATCCACTCCAACAACAAATATGGTATTTTAACACAATACAAGAAGCTGATTTTATGTTTGTCCATAATGAGTCAGATAAAAAATACTATGAAGGATTAACAGGTAAAGAATGTAAAATTTTACCTAGTTTAATGATTGAAGATTCTATTAAAGATTTATCCCAAGTTAAAAGAGAAAATATAATAATTGGGGGTAATTTTTGTAGTTGGTATAGTGGGTTTGATTCCTATATAATAGCTCAAGAAGCAGAATGTCCTATCTATATTCCTAGTATGGGGAGAAAAATTGAGGATGAGGAACAAATGTCTAATTTAAACCATTTACCTTATATGAATTGGGTGGAATGGATTAAAACCTTAAATAATTTTAAATATGGAGTACATTTAATGCGAACACATGCCGCTGGCACATTTGCTTTAAATTGTGCCTATTTAGGTATTCCTTGTATTGGTTATGAAGGATTAGATACACAAGAAAAATGTCATCCTGATTTAACAGTTAAATTAGGAGACTTGGCTGCTGCTAAAGAATTACTTATATTATTAAAAACAGATCAAAGTTTTTATAATAATTGTTCTATTTTATCACAAAAAAATTATACAAAATACTACTCAGAATCTAAATTTAAAATATGAAAATACAATTTATAATAGTAGGATGGCATTATGACCAAATAGAATTTTATGAAACTCTTAAGGAATTAAAAAATAATAATAAAGATGTAGATGTTTTTTGGAGTTGTCATAAAGAACCTACTAACTTTATTAAAGATAATTTTGAATATAAATTATTTCCTAATTTAGGAGAAGAATTTATAGCTTATCAACAAGCTATAGAATATTTAAATATATCTGATGATACCACATGTTTTTTTATGCATGATGATATTGTTATGAAAAATTGGGAGTTTATAAATATATGTGTTCAAAAATTAAATCAAGGTTTTAAATTTTTAGGTAATTGTTTAAATTATCCTTTACCTAGTTTCAATCCTACAAAGATCTATCATGATGGAGTTGGAATAACTGAAGAGTTTGATAATAAACCTATCTCTAATTATGCCCTAGATAAAACTAAACATTGGTTTGATAAAGAATTATCTCCTGTAGCAGTAATAAGAGGCAGTTTTATTTGTTGTAAATATAAAGATTTAAAGCATATTCATGGATTTGAACCTAAAAAAGAAGCTTGGATAGCTCTTAAATGGGATGTAGAAAATCAATGCCATAGTTATAGAGGAGGAGCAGGACAATCTCGATATGGTAATTTATTTATGTTTATGTTTTCTTATAAAATTAATAGAGTATTTGGTCCTCAATATATTTCCTATCTAAGCAATAGATACCTAGATTCAGATTACCTTTATGAAGAAGCCAGAGGTCATCATGATGATGCAAACCCAATGTTATAATATGAAAGTATCAGATATAGATTTAAAATCTTCACTTAGAGAACAAGGGAAGTATGTGACTCAAATTTTTCACTTTGTTGGGGGGATTAAAAGAACTTATGATGGGATAAAAGTAGATAGTATTAGACAAGGTCAATTTACTAAATTTAAATGTAAAAATGGAGCTATGGTAATGATAAATGATGTCAATGTTTTAATGATAGAAATATTTCCTGAAGAAGAATTAATATCTTAAAAAAATGATACAATTATATTCAAATAGTTTAGGCAAAAAAGAATTAAAGGCTATAGAAGAAGTATTTGATTCTAAATGGTTAGGTAAAGGACCTAAAACTGAAGAATTTATTAATAATTTTTCATCAAAAGTTATTATAGATGATTTAAAAAATCTAGAATCATCAAGTCCTACCCCTTCAAATTTTATAACAACTACTTGTTGTACTGAAGGTATATTTCAGATAATGGATTTATTAGATATAAAACAAGATGATGAAATTATTTTACCATCAGTTAGTTTTGTGGGGGTGGCAAACGCCATAATGTATAAAAATGCTAAACCCATTTTTTGTGATGTAGATAAACATACACTAAATCCAACAGTTAAAGATATAGAATTAAAAATCACTACTAAAACTAAAGCAGTAATTGTAATACATTATGCCGGGGTACCTTGTGATATAGAAAACATAACAAAATTATGTAAAGATAAAAACATAAAACTAATAGAGGACAATGCAAATAGTCCATTTTCCAAGTATAAAAATATAAGCACAGGTACATTTGGTGATTTAGGTGTTTGGTCTTTTGATGCTATGAAAATATTAGTTATGGGGGATGGTGGGTTGATTTATTCTAAAAATAAAAAATATATTAATAAATTAGAACGTTTAACATATTTAGGATTAGAAACCCCTAGTGGATTAAGTAGTAATATAGATAAAAAGTGGTGGAAATTTGAAGTATCAACTGCTGGTAGAAGATCTGTTATAAATGATATATCCTCTGCTATAGGGGTAGAACAATTAAAAAAGGTAGATGGATTTATAGAAAGAAGGAAAGAAATCCATGAGATGTATAATATAGGTTTAAAAGATTTAGCTGGAGTAAGATTACCTATTATACCTAACTATGTTAATAGTTCATATTATATGTATCATATTCAAGTAGATAATAGAGATGAATTTGCAAAATATTTAAGAGAAAAAGAAATTTATACTACTTTTAGATATTATCCTTTACATTGGGTAGATTTTTATCAAAATAAAGAAATATTACCTAATACTGAGTATGCAGCTAATCATACTTTATGTTTACCACTACATCAAAATCTAACAAATAAAGAAGTAAATTATATTATAAAAACAATTAAAAAATGGAAATCCTAAAAATATTAAATAAATATCATACTGAAAATAAAAATAATAATGCATTAGTTAATTATACTTGGGCTGGGACTCGTGATAGAACTCATTTTAATTTACAACAAAGCGCAGAAAGAGCTATGGGAATGATAAATGATTCTAATACAGTTGAATTAATACATGCAATATCTTCAATGTTAGAAAACGGACTAATTCCTGAAAATTTTACTATATTAGATTTATTTGGGGGGACTGGGATAATAACTTATATAATAAAAGAAAATTTTCCTAAATGTACCCCTATTTGTTTAGATTTAAAATACCATAATAGTTGGGATGAAATAAAAAATAAATATCCTGATTTCCATTCTTTCCAGATTGATTTTTTTGAATTAGAAAAAGAATTATTACCTTTAAATTTAGATATATTAGTAACTTTTAATACATTTAGGGGTTGGGATAATAGTGCAGGTCCTCTTATAAATCAAAAATATACTAAAACACAATTTAGTAATTGGGTAAAAAACAATACAAAGTATTTTATCACTGATAGAGGAAATGTACAAGATTTCTTTAAATTATTACCTCTTGAATCTACCTTTAAAAACTTAAAAGTAGCTTTAACACAATAAAAAAATAGTAAATAAAGAAGTAAATTATATTATAAAAACAATTAAAAAATGGAAGTAAATTATACTAAAGAAGACTTATTAAAAATATCTAATATGGCTTCAAATTTAAGAGAATCAATTATCTTAGGAGGAACTATACCTTATATGTCAACCTCTACATCTCAACACCCAATAATGCCTGCTACTGATAAAAGACCATGGCATTTTTCAGATGTATATGAATCTTTAGGGTTAGATAGAAATGCAGAGTATAAATTATTAGAAATAGGAAATAGATGGTGTGGAGCTTTATGGGGGTGGAGAGTATATTTACCATATTCTAAAATCTATGGTCTAGACATTGATCCAAACACTCAACATTTCCAAAATAATAACCCAGATATAGGAATTAAAGTATATGAGGGAGACCAAACAAATATAAGATTATTAAATCAAATCCACCATGACTCTAAAGGTTTAGATATTATTATTGATGATGGTGGTCATACTATGACTCAGATAAATACTACCTTTGAAACTTTATGGCCTTTATTAAATGATGGGGGGGTGTATATTATAGAAGATATTCAATGTTGTTATTGGCCTAATTTTGAAGGTGGAGTAAAAGAAAAAAATTCTTCAATGGAAATGATTAAATCTTTATTAGATAATATTCATGCTTGTTATTATAAATCTGAAAATAAAGTAAAATCAAAAAGAGCAAAAGATAAAATTTCATATGAACCTTCTAATTATTTAGATAAAAGTATAAGTAGTGTTCATGTATATGATTCAATAGCTGTAATATACAAAAATGTAAAGTCTAAATTAGTACCTACTTCTTTAGAAGGAAACTTTACTCAAGAAGTTCATTTATCTAAAGAAGAATGTGAAAAGGGTAACATGAATTCTTTTCTTAATGATGAAGAAAGAGAACATTATAGAAATTTATTTTCTAAAGCTTTATTATCTTTACAAACTAAATTATGAAAATATTAGTAACTGGAGGAGCAGGTTTTATAGGAACTAATTTAATTAAAAGATTATTAAAATATAGATATAAAGTAACATCAATAGATAATTACAATACAGGTTTAGAATCAAACCATCAAAAAGGATGTACTTATTTAAACTATGACATTAGAAATATATATGATTATGATTTTATAAAACCTGACATTATATTTCATATGGCTGCTATAGCTAGAATCCAGCCCTCATTTGACAACCCAAAAGATTACTTTACAGTAAATGCTAATGGTACTATGAATATAGCGGAGTGGTGTGCTAAGAATAATATCCCCTTAATATATGCTGGTTCTTCTTCTAAACATAGTGGTAGATTTAAAAATCCTTATACTTTTAGTAAGGACTTAGGAGAAGATATTATTACATTATATCAAACACATTTTAATTTGATATCAACTACAGCCAGATTCTATAATGTATATGGCCCATACCAATTAACAGAAGGTGGTTATACTACCTTAATTGGTAGATGGCTAAATAATATTAAAAATAATATCCAATGTGAAATTTATGGAGATGGTGAACAACGTAGAGATTTTACTCATGTTGATGATATTATAGATGCCTTAATTTCAATCATGGAAAAGAAAGCTTATGGTAATGAATTTGAGTTAGGTAGAGGTAAAAATATTTCAATTAATGAAGTAGCTAAAATGCTTAATATAAATCCTATCTATAAAACCCCTAAACCTGGAGAGGCAAGAAATACTTTATGTGAATCTAAATTAGCTAAGAAAATTTTAAATTGGCATCCCCAAATTAATTTATTAGATTATATAAAAAAATTATAACTATGGAAATAAGTTTTATAATACCTAGTAGAAATAATAAAAAATATCTTGAGTGGGCTTACAATTCAATTCGTAAAAATCAGGGTAATCATAAAGTAGAAATTTGTGTTGCTGATGATTTTTCTGAGGATGGTACAAAAGAATGGTGTAAAAAAATAGCTAAAACTGATAAAGAATTTAAATGGATAATAAATAAAGGTCCTGAAAGACAGGGTTTAGTAATACTTAATGATAAATTAGTCAATGAAATTGCCACAAGTGATATTTGTATGATTTATCATGCAGATATGTACTTATGTCCTGGAGCATTAGATGAAGTTGAAAAACATATGTATTCAATAGCTGCTGATGGTTACTCAACACATAATGTTAAAAATCCTAAAACAATTGTATCCCTTACTAGAATTGAACCCTCTCTACACCCACCAGGACCTGAAAAAGTATTATTAGATTGTGGTGTTGAGCCTGAGGAATTTGATGAAGGTATGTTACTTACTCAAGTAGAAAGATTAAAGACAAAAGGTAAAGTAACTGAAGGTATATTTGCACCTTGGGCATTTTGGAAATCTGATTTTCAAGAAATAGGGGGACATGATATTTTATTTGCCCCTCAATCCAAAGAAGATAGTGATATATTTAATCGTTTTCATTTAAATGGAATTAAATTCATACAAACCTGGGAAGGATTTGTTTATCATATGACTAGTAGAGGTAGTAGATTTAATCCCTACTCTGGAGGTGCTCCAGGTAAGAATTCTCAAGAATGGATTGGTACTTCAACTCGTAATACTAAAGAGTTTATTCGTAAATGGGGACATATGATTAAACATGATCCTTTAATGAAACCAATTGTTCCACCTAAATATGACCTTGGGTTTATGATTAAAAATTGTACTCCTCAATTACTAGAAGCACTTGAACCATGGTGTAGTACTATTTATACTGATTTAGAAGAATTTGTTTTATATGAAATGAAAGAACAACCAAATACATCATTTAATCTATCAGATAGACTTAAATCCTATGATA
>Ga0209337_1002737_pt1 | contig 12631 bp, 10 predicted proteins | sample LinPmetageLP53_FD_184044 | JGI IMG/M metagenome (GOLD analysis project Ga0209337, IMG submission 184044) | Marine viral communities from the Pacific Ocean - LP-53 (SPAdes) (version 2) | ecosystem: Environmental > Aquatic > Marine > Oceanic | place: Pacific Ocean | collected 2010-02-08 | reverse complement strand
AATATAGACAGCGTAATTGTTGACAAACTTACACTTAATGAATTAGATAGAATAGGCGAAGTAATTAACAAGGTAACAGACCCCGACCAAAACAATCAAGAACTTCAAAAGAAGATTGACTACAAAGGCAAGCGTTATGGCTTTCACCCTAACCTGTCAAAGCTAACGGTAGGCGAATTTGCTGACTTAGAATCTTATTGCAATGGTGGGTACTTTGAGAACTTGAATGAAATCATTGGAATATTGTATCGACCAATCGTAACCGAAGGCGGTGATTTCTACACAATAGAAGACTACGATGCTGTTGTTTTTCCTAACTATTGGGACGACTTGAAGATGGACGTTGTATTAGGAGCAACCAATTTTTTTTTGTCTACCGCCGAAACCTTAACGAACGCTTTAGTCAGCTATTCAATGGAGGATCAGGAACAAACATAATTGCGGAAAAGTGGGGGTGGTATTCTATTATTTACAATTTAGCAGGGGGCAACCCCTTAAAAATAGAAGATGCAACCTTAATTGAAATAGAATCGGCCTTTACATATTTAGCTTATGAACAAGACCTAAACCGACAAGACAAGTCACCTGACGCAGAACAATACCGATGAAATCTTATATCCAAATAACGAACCTACTTCAAACGATAACGAACAATCATTTGATGCTTCAGCACTTTGCCGCTGGACCACTAGACCAAGTTGATATTGAAAAGCTAGGTCAAACCGATTACCCGTTTTTGTATTGTGAAATCCTTGGCGCAAACATCGACAATGGCGTTATGAGTTACGACCTTGAATTGTTGGTTGCCGATATGATACAACCGGATTTGACTGACAGGAATCAAGTCTATTCGGACACGCTTCAAATACTTCACGACGTATTGAATCAATTCATTCAATCACTGGCTACAACCAACACAACGGTTGCAGACGATTACAAAGTGGAACTACCAATTACTTGCACACCATTCACGGCAAGGTTCGATAACGAATTGACCGGTTGGAGTGGATCACTAACCATTGAGGTATCGAATAAGAACGACCTTTGCATTGCACCCTTTAGTTAATGGCTAAACTACAATTCACAGTAGGTGGAGTAAGCTATCCGGCAACGCACACCAAGAAAGCATTAGAGTTCATCGGTAAGCGTTGGCGTAAGAACGCAAGGACATCGCTGAAGATGCAAGGCCGTATTAACACGGGTGCGCTTTACAATTCAATGAAGGTGTTTGTAGGTTCTAACCAACACGCGATGTATGTAAACATAACACCTGACGTAGACTATTGGGAATACGTTGATAAGGGAGTTCAAGGTGCTTCAAAGAATATCTTTCCTAAACAATCAGAATCGCCGTTCAAGTTTGGAAGCGGAAGGGGCAAGCCGGGACTTAGAGGGGCTATTGACCGATGGACTACACAAAAGAACATTCAAGGCACACGCGACGCACAAGGTCGGTTCGTCCCACGCAAGTCGATAGTGTTTGCGATAACTAGGGCGGTATGGACGAGGGGCTTGAAGCCGTCGTTATTTATAAGCGGAACGTGGAAGCGTTTTAGAATTAAAGCCCTTAACATTTTAGCCGTTGCAGTTGGTGAAGATATGGCTGAAGCAATCAAACAATCATTACAAAAAAACCCTAACCTAGACGTGAAATGAGTATGACCGTAAGACAACGCCCGGACACCGCAGATGTACACGGCGTATTTGAACAACAAATGTATGTGATATCTTCAACCGAATATTCCGGTGGTTCGTATTACAAATTTCGTTACATCGCTGAATGGTATGTTGCAGGAACTAAAGTCGCAACGGTAAAGATATTCCCTAACGCTGAAGGGTGTGGTGTCTTTAGGGTCGAACAAATAGTGCAGGACTTTATGTCGATAACTAAAGCCGACCAAAACGCTACAACAAATCAAATATACAATAAGACACTTCACCTTCTAGGTCTTAACGTCGTTGCCGATTCTTGGTCACTAAGCAATGGCGAGAACTACCGAAAGATTGAAATGCGTTTCAAGCAAGAATATTCTGCCACTGCAACAGGCGACCCCGTTGTTGACCCTGTTAATAAAATAGACGGCGAATATATAGACTACATTATGACGGCCGGTTTAAGAAGAACTATCAAAACCACACCCGCCACTTGGGACACGGGAATACCGCAATACCTATCCAACGAAAATTGGATTGATGAGTATATTCCACTTAATTCGTCATCGTTAGTTTTAAGCGATCGTGAAACCGATAGCAGCTTTGTAAGTACAACCGCAAGTAATGTGAGTGTTGTACATCAAGACGTTACTCTTTATGACGTTAGAACATTGGGCGTGTTAATGGATGGAAGTGCGCCAACAGGGTCAACGGCCGTATCGGCGTGGATAGGAACATACAATTCGAGCAACGTCCTTACAGCGTCGGGATTTATAACAGCCGCTTCGTCGGGGGGTACTGCACCCGGTTCAGTTAGTAACGATAAAGAACGTCAGCAATACGTTGGTGTTGGACCGGTTAATTTGGCACAACAAACATCAATCGCGGCTGTTGCTTCGGCGTTCAGTGCAGACCCAAACCTTATTGCATATTATGAAGTTTTCTTAATGAAAGATTCAACAACCGTACCGGCTAACGGAACGACATCGGATATGGCTTCTTATTGTTATCAATTTTCCGTTAAGGATGCTAATTGTATGTATGGTGTTGGTGGGTATAACCCAATTACTTTAACGTGGCAAAATTCTCTTGGGGCTTGGGATTATCAAAGCTTTAACTTAGTAAGTCAAAAGCAAACAAACCAAATCAAACGCAAGACGTTTGAGCAAGTTCCGGGCAATTGGGACACCGCTGATGCTTCACAAGACTTTAACTATCGTGGCGACCAAGGCGGGCTTAGGATAGCAAAAGTAAACGCACACCAAGAATACACCGCACACACCGACTTATTTAACGAAGACGAGGTGGACTTGCTTGAAGCATTGATGTTGTCACCTAATGTGTTCTTGTTGTCCACAGGAGCAGATACAATAACGCCGATTGTAATAACAGACACAAGCTTTGTCTTCAAGAAGAACGTTAATGAGCGCGGACCTTTCTTATATCAAATTAAGTTTAAGAGCGCAAAAGAAAGACCAACAACTAAAGGTGGAACATATAGAGGTTACTAATGATTGAACTAATTGCATACGAACAAAAGTCGTCATTGGCTACCGATGTGGTGGGCGATCAATGGACGCTTGATATAACACAACCGGGCGGTGTTTCTTTGTCCTATCAAGTAAGTAAAGGCAACGACGTAATGGGGCGATATAGTCCTTTCTCGCAGACCTTCAGACTACCTTTTACAAATCATAATTCTAGATTCTTTGGGTTGTATTATGATGTCAATTTAACAGGTGCTTCACTTGTCTTTGACATTCACAAAAAAACATATTGTGAAATTCGTGTTGATGGTGTTCCAATTATCACGGGTTCGCTTCAGCTAAAAAATATCCACACGAAAAGCGAAGAATACGAAGTTGCTGTGTTCGGTGAAGAAGCTAACCTTTTCCAAGAAATCCAAGACCGCAAGCTAATTGACCTATTCATCAACGACGCTGGAGCAATGGACGTTGATTATGACGTTACTTTGTCGGGCGTAAACATAATCAATTCGTGGGACGATACGGAAGACGTTACTATAGGCAATGTTGGCAACGGAATAATTATGTTCCCACTTGCTGATTATGGACTTGCTGGCGAAAATAACTATATCTATTACGGCAATAACAACTTAACAACCGCAGGTCTAGGTTCTGACAATTTTCTTGAACCATATATGTTAAAGCCTGCAATCAACATTGCACATTTATTCGAGAAGGTAATTACGGAAGCGGGTTACAGCTTGACCGCAAGTAGCTTTTTATCGTCAGACGCTTGGACTAAGCTATATATGACGCTCGCAAGTGATAGGGAATCGGTTGCGACAAGGGGTGTTCTAGGCTTATCCGTTGGTCGAGACTATACTGACCCGATAGGAACAACGGGGTTCTTTGGACAAATAACAGCAAGCGGTTCGGGAACTAGCTTGTATTCCCAAGAAATGTTGATTCGGCTTAATAAGGATAGTGGAGTAGGATTTCTAAACAACCCACCAGCGATGTTTGACGTTGAAGATAATTGGGATACAGCAAACTATTGGTTCACTGCACCCGATACTGGGACTTATTACGGAACACTTTATTTAAGCTATAGATCCTTATTAAACACTAGCGGTGCTTCAAGCGGTGGCGGAACGATTAAGTATGGGGTGAAAAAGCTTGGTGAATTTGGTCAATCAAATTGGCAAGTGATGGTTGCTAGTATTCAAAATTCTCAATCGACAACAATTCCCGTTGCACCGGTTCACTTTGCTTATGAATTGCAAGCAGGCGAAAAGTTGATTGCTTTTTATCAAGCGACCTTCACTAACACATCTGGCAATTTTATAAAACTTGCAACGTCAGGAACGTACCTTACAATCCACGCAAGTCAACTTGCAAATGGTATTGCACAAATGCCTAACAATATGCCCGACATTCAGCAAGGCGCATTTGTAAAAGACTTATGCGAAAGGTTTAATCTTTGTGTGGTTGCAGACGCAGACGACGCAAAAAAATTGATTATACAACCTTGGCAAGACTACCTTAATTTAGGCGACCGAAAAGACTGGACGGATAGGTTGGACACTTCGAAAGAATTTACTATCAAATCAACTGATTCAATTCGCAAGAAGTTCATTAAGTTTTCTGACGCTGAAGACGACACCCTTCAAAACGCTAACTTTGAAGAAGCGAACAACTATGTAATCGGAGAATATAGACAAGAAGTAGGTCACGACTTTACTTCGGGAACACTAAGCAACAGCCCAGTTTTTGCACCCTACCAAGTTTCGGTAATTCCAAACCAAAATTGGACGGACGTAAGCGAAATAGGTAACGTCTTAATACATAAGGGATATGGTTCGGACATCAATGGACCAATATCAAGCGCAAAGCCAAAGTTGTTTTACTACAATGGACTGGCGGACATCGATTCGGGATACAACATAAAGGTCGGAACGGCTACAACAATAGATTATAAGTATGGGTTATGCCTACCCTTTTACAATGACGGCGACCCCATTGACGCTGATTCGCCTTTGGCTTTATGGAAGTGGCAACCGACGAATTCTTTTTCACACCCGGTATATGGTTCAACGCCAAGTGGTGAAGGTTACTTCGCGCGATACCATCAGCAATTTCTAATGAGTATCTACGGCAACGAAGCCCGACTTGTAGAATGTCAAATTATGCTTTCGCCTACCGATATATTTAACTTCCGATTTAACGACGAAATCATTATTCGGAACACCGCTTATCGAGTTCTAAAAATTGGCAACTATCAGCCATTTGCGAATGTTCCTTGTAAACTGACTTTGTTGAAAAAGCTAGATGCCTTCCACGGCCAAAACCTTCCACAACCCGAACAGGATTGCGCTTTGATTGTAACGGGATTTCAACAAAACGGCAATGTAGTATTCACCGATCCTACGGACGGAACTACATCAAGCGGAACGGAAGTATGCTGTAACGAAAATGGATACAATTGGAACACAACACAAAACGCTTGTATGTGGAATATCGGACCAACGGGAACGGGCAACGGATTGAATGACGGCGTTCTTCCGGGGACACCTTATTCAGAGGGCAAAAGCTTGGTGACTAATTTGGGGGGCATACACGCACTGAAGACCACAACAACTAAGAACAACAACCCCATCATTGGTGAAGTATCGATTCAAGGAATTATCAATTCTACGGGAATACCAACAACACAAAAAAACGTTGTGTTCTACGCGACATCATATAGTGACACAGCGGCAACAGCTACGCCAACGGGTGACGATGCACAAAGCGGGTACTTGAATTTACCACCGGGAATGATGGCACGAATGGTGATTCGTTCTCTTTCGGTTCAAACTGACAACTATTCAGCAACGTCAAGCGTGGGTTCACAAGGTTCGACTTCGTTCAAGGTTTATACGTTTATGGCCAAAAACTTAGACGGCGTTATTACCGTGACGGGTTCTGAACAAACAGACTTTGCACAAGAAGACGCAGATGCTGGGACAAGAACGATTGCCGTTGCCGGAACAAAAGGAACAGGTGGTTTTGCAGACATATCGAAGGGCCTAATCATAAGCGTAACCGCTTCAGCGCAAACGGTGGTTAATTGGAATTTGGATTGTTCCATTACGTTTATGGACATCACTACGCAAAGCATAGGATATGACGACCATCTTTTGCTTGAAAGTATGGGCTACATACTTGCCGAAACAGGCCAACCACTAGGACAAGAATAAAGAATGATTGAATACTTAAACAGCGTCGGAAAGACAATTCCGAACACACTACAAATCGCACGTCAATACGAGGTGATAAAAGATACATATACGCTTCAATTATATGGTTATTATGAAGACACGGGATTCCGTGGATTCTTTAAGAAAATACGTCAAGGAATAAAAGCGAGAAAGAATGGCTGAAAAAATCGAAGTGGGTGTTGTTATCACAGGGGCTGATAAAGCCACACAACAAATAGATGGTATTGATAAAGCAACTAACGATCTAGGTACAGGAGTTTCGTCGGCGACTGGTGCGCTTGATAAATTAACCGGCGGTGCTGTTAGTGGATTTAGAAAAGCCGCACAAGGAACGAAAGTTTTTATCAAAGGTCTAAAGCTTACAAAGGTTGCATTGATAAGTACGGGTATCGGTGCTATCGTTGTGGCTGTTGGTGCTTTAGTTGGGTTCTTCTTGAAGACAAACAAGGGTGCGAAAATGCTGAAGGTCGGCTTGGCGGCATTGGGTGCAATAGTAGAAAGGGTGACTGGGTACTTCCAAGCGGCGGGTGCGTTTATCGTTGGTCTATTTAGTGGTGGTGTAACACAAGCACTAGACGACTACAATGCCGAAATGGAAAAGCTTCCGGGTTCAATGATGGACGCTATCAAGACAGCTATGGAGTTAGAGCGTAGAACGCAAGCACTAGCCACAGCACAACGTAATTTGTCGGTTGAGTTTGCAGAAGGTAGAGCTCAGATAAAAGAGTACAATATGATTGCCGAGGACGTTACACGTTCTTTAGAAGATAGGCTTGTCGCCGCACAAAAGGCAATCGATATAGAGCGCGAACTTATGTCCGAACGTCAAAGGATAGCACAAGAAGAATTTGATATAGCACAACTACGGGCGGCGCAAAGCGATTCTAGTGAAGAAGACCTTGATAACCTTGCACAATTAGAAGTTAACTTAATTAACATAAGAACGGAATCCGCAGAAATGCAGACGACGTTAAACAACAAACTAAACATTATTCGTGCTGAAGCAAAGCGAAAAGCTAATGAAGAAGCGCAAGCATTTAGAGCCGCAGAAAAGGAAAAGCAAGATGCGATAAAAGAGACGAATCGATTATTGCGTGAGGAAGAAGAAAAGAGGATTGAAAGCTTGCGTGAGTATTTAATGTCAGAAGAAGAACTTGAACTTCAAGCATTCCAAGAAAAGGCCGACCTGTTGTTGATAGCTGAAATGGAAGCTATGATGAACGGCGAAGAAATAAAAGGTAATCTAAGACAGCAACTACAAAACGAACGGAATGCAATAGAGGAAAAGTACGAAGCCCAACGCCAAACTATTGTTGATAATGCAAACGCCACCGCTAACGCTAAGAAAGACGCACAAACAGCAATAGAAGATGCGGCAAGGGATAAGAAGGTAGCGCAAGAACAAGCGGCGGCGCAAGCTATTAAAGCGGCTAATATGGGCTTAGTACAGGCCGGCTTTCAAGCTTTGCAAGCTATGGCGAAAACGGAAGAAGGACAAAAGAAGTTGGCTATAGCACAAATCTTAGTCAACCAAGGCATTGCCCTTTCAAATGCAATAGCCAACGCACAAGCTTCAGCGGCGGCAACTGGTCCGGGTGCGGTAGCCGCAGCCCCTGTTTTTACAGCTACATTGATTGGACTAGTCTTAACTTCATTCGCACAAATCAAAGGCATAATGAATCAAGCTGGTGCGGCTACGTCGGGACTAGACACAACAATGCCGTCATTGGGTGGTGGTGGTGGAAGCGGTGGTGGTGGCGGAGGTGGCGATTCACAACTTGCATTGACACCTGATCTTGCACAATCGTTCAACCAAGCTTTAGGCTCACAATCAATCCAAGCTTACGTTGTTCAACAAGAAATAGCAGACGCAGACGCTTTGGCCGCAACCTTACAAAACCAAGCATCACTTGGTGGTGGTTAAAATAAACAAATTCAGACACTATATTTTTAATGATATGAGAAAGAAAGTAGAACTTCTAATTGACGAAGAAGAACCAATCAGCGGAATTGAAGCTGTAAGTTTAGTTCGATTCCCGGCTATTGAAACCGACTTTGTGTACCTATCAAGTGAAGCCGACAAGAAGATGTCGTTTGCTATGGACGAAGAAAAGCAAATGTTAATAGGTCCGGCTTTAATACCCGACAAGTTGATTATGCGCCTTGACGAAAACGACGAAGAATACGATGTGTACTTTTCGAAAGATACAGTCCGTCAAGCGATGGAGTTATTTATGGTTGAAGCAAGAACAAACGAAAGCACACTTGAACACGCTTCAAAGATTGACGGCGTTACTGTGGTAGAAAGTTGGCTTGTTGAAGATTCTAAGAAAGACAAGAGTGCGTTGTATGGATTTGACCTACCTGTTGGTACTTGGATGATTGCTTCTAAGGTTAACAACAAAGACATTTGGGAAAAGGTAAAGAAGCGCGAAGTCCGTGGATATAGTATTGAAGGCTACTTCACGGACCGCCTTGTTGAAATGAAGCGTGGAAAGCTATGCAAGAATTGTCCTGAAGACGAACAAATTATCGAAGAACTTAAAGCGATAATCTTGGAAGAAGTTTCACCATCGGGCGAACTAAACGGACAGCCCCTATTTAAGAAGGCGCAAGACGCACAACTTTGGGGTGAAATCTTTTTCAATAGGACGGGATTCAATGCCGTTTCGGTTAATGGTGAGACACTATTTAGCGCAAAGGAAAGCTTTGAATCGTACCCTTGGGACGAATGTATTCGCGACCAAACAAACCGCTACGGATCTAAGGAAGTAGCTGAAAAGGTTTGCGGAATGATAAGGTCAAAATATGGTTGAAAATAAACACCTTAAATAGGTTTATATATATCAGTGTAAAATATTTTAATTACTAGTAATGAACACAGTTGAAAAAATCAGAAAGGCACTAGGACTTCCACAAACGAAGTTATATGCCGAAGCTCGTCTTGACGACGGGCGTGTTGTCGTTACCGAAGCCGATGCGATGGATGTCGGCGTTGAAGTAAGAATCCTTGACGATAGTGGCGAGGCATCATTACTTGACGCTGGAACGTACACGCTTGAGGACGGAACAAAAATTATTGTAAGCGAAGATTCTCGTCTTGCACAAATTGGTGACGACGAAATCGAAGTTGAAGTTGAACTTGAAACAATTCCCGAAGCGGAAGAAGAAGGTTATCGTGATGGTATCGACGACGAAAAAGAAGACGTTCGTGAAGATATGAACTACGATAAGGTTCGCGACGCTTTAGACCAAGGATTCCCGGATTTAGGTCAAGACACTATTGACGCTATCGCAACTTTAGTTTCTGCTATCTACAACGAAGAAGAAGTTGTTGTTGAAGCAAACGAAGAAGAAGAAGAAGAAAAAGAAGATATGTCTTTAATTCTTGAAGAAGCATTTGCAAGCATCAGCAAAAGACTTGACGCATTAGAGGACGCACCCGCATCAAAGGGGGTGACGCACTCACCAAACAAACTATCGGCTCAGCACAAGTCGGTGGATTTATCTAAATTAAATAGTGTAGATCGTGCGCTACACATAATCAATTCACACCGATAATATAATGAATTATCTAACTAATAAGAAGTACAACTTCGACATTGACGCATCAGTCAATACTTACGCCGGTGAACTTGCATTGCCTTATGTGAGCGCGGCTTTACTTGGGGCAGAAACGATTGCTAAAGGTCGTTGTCGCTTTATTGAAGGCATCGTTGGCAAGGTTGTTATATCAGGACTTGCAGTTTCGGACACTATCCAAGCGGCAAATTGTTCTTGGAATGACGGAAGCAACACAGCTTTAACTGAGCAAGTTCTTAACCCAGCAGACTTAGCTGTTATGGAAGAAGTTTGTAGAAAGACAATGTACCCAACTTGGATAGCTGCTAATGGTAGAATGGAAAGAAACGGCGACATACCTGTTGCTTGGACTGACTTCCTTCTTGGAGCAGTTGCAGAAAGAACAGGAACTAACCTAGAAGAAAAGCTTTGGGTAGGTGATGCAGCCGGAACTTTCGGCGTAGGATTCCTTTCTAACGATGGAGTTGTTGACGATGCAGGTATCGACGCATCAGCTTGTAAAGACTTCACGGAAGCTACAGTTGCGGCGACGTTCACAGCGGCAAATATCCTTGCTCAAATGGACATCGTATTTGCGGCGGCGGCTAACATACCGGGCATTCTTCAAAAGCCGGGATGTGGTTTCTACGTTTCTTATGAGGCATACGCTTTCTTCTTACAGGCTATGGCTACTCAGAACACTGGACCTGGTTACAACCAATCTTTCGAAGGTGCTAACTACCTTGGATATCCTGTGTACCCAACTCACGGAATTACTAACACTGCCGACGTTATTGTATTCACTTACCCTGACAACCTTGTTGTAGGTGCTAACAGCTACACGGCTGACATTTCTGCACAACTAATTCCAACATACGCTTACGATGGTTCGGACAACGTTCGCGTTGCTATGCGTTTCGCTTGTGGAGTTCAGACCGCAGTTGGTGCTGATGGGATTGTTGGATTTAACTTTGCTTAACCCTTAAAATAGAATAATATGCCTTGTTTAATTTCAGCCGCTAGAGGAATCGATTGCCGCGATGCAATCGGAGGATTGAAGGCAATTTATTTTTGTAGTAATTACGCTTCTAACATACTTGCTTCGGCGACGGTTTCGGCTACAACATATACTATCACAGACGCAGACTTTGCGGATTGGGATATATATGGAACGCCAACAACCGATAAAGTTCAAGTATATAAGTACAATTTAGTTACTGACCTTTCTAACTTTACAACAGCTATTGAAGCTGATAAAGCGACGGGTTCAGTAATGTACAATCAGACTTTGAACGTAGTATTACATAAAGTGGTTGCCGCAGACTTATTTCAACTAGGACTTATCGCAAAGAATCGCGCACAAATCTTTGTTCAAGATTCAAACGATAATGTCTTCTTAATGGGAATAAGCGATGGGTGTTACCTTACAGGTGGTGATACAATAGCAACAGGAACAAGCCGTTCAGATATGAATGGCCTGACGCTTAATTTCACCGCTAAGGAACAAGACCCATTATACATACTTGCCGCACCAACGGTAGGAGGTACGAACTATCCATTCGATGGATTGGACGATTCCGATAAGATAGCAATTACAACAGCGTAATAGTTGATGTGATTTAATAGAAAAGGGTGGGTGGCAATACGCCGTCCACCTTTTTTCATTCTAAACAAATACCTAGTCTTTATATATTCCATAGATGCTACAAATAAGGAACGCAAATAACACCACGAATACCGACGTAACACAAAACATATACGTCACGGCAAACGATTTGCAGACTATTGCACAAGCTAGTGTGTATTACTTAATTGAATTAACGTCCTTGGGTTCAAAGAATTCGTTGTATTTTATACCGACTTCAGTAAATAGTGACGACCTTCCACGTTATGTTCGAATGACTTTTACCGTAATAGACAAAGACGAAACCGCCTCACCGACAACGGGACGAATCAAATTCTACGATGCAACTGGAAAGCTTGACACTTATCCGATGGGATTCTACACATATAACATATACGAGCAAACAAGTAACTCAAACCTTGACCCAGCGAACGCGACACTACTTCAGGAAGGTATGGCATACGTTCGTGACTATTCCGGGAATATGGAAGAAGTAACCCCCGACTTTAGTGAGTACAACGCTTCAACCACACAATACGTTTATCCATAATGAACAAACACGACTTCAGCGTTATCAATTACACGGACCAAGAAATTCCGTGCTTCCAAGAAAAGCAAGGACAAAAGTTCGTAAGCTATGGACACGACGACCTTTATGGTGACTACTTGCGTGATCTATTCTTAGCGAGTTCAACTAATGGTGCAATCATTAACGGCGTTGCTGATATGATTTATGGTGGTGGATTAGACGCTACCGATAGGGACGATAGTGACGCCAAGCGCGAACAATGGCTTCGCCTTCAAGACTTACTTCGTAAGAGTTCGGACGACCTACTTCAAAGAGTTGCTTTTGACGTTAAACTTTACGGAATGTGCTACGTCAATGTGATATGGAATAAGCCAAGAACACGCATCGCTTGTTTGAAGCACTTACCCGTTCACACAATGCGTAGTGGTGTCGCTGATTCTGAGGGGGTAATAAGCGAGTTTTATTACAAATCCGACTGGAAGGATAGGAGAGAAAAAGAAAAGGCCATAAAAGCGTTCTCTTTAGAAGACCGAACTAC
>Ga0209337_1002736_pt1 | contig 12637 bp, 18 predicted proteins | sample LinPmetageLP53_FD_184044 | JGI IMG/M metagenome (GOLD analysis project Ga0209337, IMG submission 184044) | Marine viral communities from the Pacific Ocean - LP-53 (SPAdes) (version 2) | ecosystem: Environmental > Aquatic > Marine > Oceanic | place: Pacific Ocean | collected 2010-02-08 | reverse complement strand
TTTTCCTGCTTTTTGCGGCAAACCAGATATCCACCGCTACCGCTGACTAAAAGAAATTTCTTGCATTCTTTCTTGGCTTCTTCGCGGACTGTTCCAGCGTAGTCCATAGCGCCGAAATTGAACATGGGGTGGCTCCTATCGAGGTTGCCGGGAGTGTACCTCAGTCTTCGCGGGCCTACAACCCGGCAAGCTCTGCCGCTGCGCCGTAGATCCACTCAAAGTGTTGGGTAGGGTTGCCTGTATCCGCGAGCTTGAACGCTTCCCGCCAGAGGGCGTATTCAGTGAGATCCACACGCTCCCCGAAAGGGGTAGACTCAGAGCGCATCGTCCGTCCGCGCTGACGCTCTTGCATCCCGTGCAGCACTTCTGCTCCGCCCTCCAGAGCCTTCATGATCCGCGAATCCCGAGCACGCGCAGCGCGCATCCCCTTCTCCGCGAAAGCCTGCTGACGGTGACGCTGGGCGCGGAGAGCCCGACGATAGGATTCCTCCACTGTGTTCTCGTTGATCCAGACGGGTAGTTCGACATGTGCGGCCATTTTACTTCTCTTTCCCTCTAATTGTCTCACGCAATGACTCTGCCAGAAAACCGGTCACCAGACCAGCGATCAGCAAAGGCACGACTCGCGTAGGATGCAGTTGTTCCTTAGTTTTTTCAACAATCTCTTGCCACAGCCCCGGCTTTCCCCGGAGGACTGTGACGCCGTGGCCCTCTGCCGCTGCCTCGACGCCAGATAGCTCCGACATGACCGAGCCCCCGCCACTGTTGACATGGCTCACCACATCCCAGCCCAACGGCTTCTTCAGCGTGGGCTCTGCATAGCGCCAGACTTTCGGCTTGTAGGGGTCATCTCCGACCATGAGGTAAATGTGCGACCACCTCGCCCGCTTCCGAGGCTGACCCTCCACCCACCGGACCAGCTTCCCCGACCCGTCTTGCCCAGATAGGACGAAACGCCAGGGTAGACGGATGCTTTCGTACATCGCGCCCAAGAGCATCGCCAGATCATCACAGTCGCCATACGGCTGACGCAAGCTGAGAGTGTAGATCGGATCTTGGAGCCGTTCACCGGGCTCCGTCGCATAGAAAACATTGTCTTGGACCCACTTGAGCAGCACCGCAGCGGGCTTTGCTCCCCGAGAGGACTGAAGACCAGCCCCCTTCAGAATACCGACTACGAACGTAGCCATACGAGGATCGCGCCCCGCCTTCATCGCAGCTTGCCGCAAAGCGGCTACCCGAGCAGGATCATCCTTCGTCTTCCAGGTCGGCAAATGAAAGACTTTCGGGCCTGAGTTGAGATCGATCCGGTTAGCCGGATAAGCACCGAGATTCCTCATTTTTTGCCCTTTTTCCGGCTGGTAAACACAACCCCGGAGACGCCAAGAAGCAGGATGAGCCCCCCAACGACGGAAGGGACAACCCACACAGGACGCGAGGTTGTCCCCGCGAGATCGGAGACTTCAGAGAAAGCCGATGGCTGAAAGGAAGCGTGTTTCATGCCCCTTATATGGCATGAAACAGTACCTCAGTCAACATCACTCCGCCGAGGCTTCGCTGTCCTCGATGATACCGGGCTCCTCGACAACAGCGGGCTTATCGGGCTCCGGGGCTTGCTCCATCCAGACGCTCTCCCCCAGACCCAGGCTCTCCAGCAATTCGTTTCGCGCCAGCACCAACCCCTCTGCATAGGACGTAGGGGCCAAGTAGCGCACCACTGACTCGGTGAGAACGGGCGTGTAGTCGGCGCTCTGTTCCAGGGCAGCAAACTGAGCGGCGACTTGCATTTCAATGTTTCGCCGGTTCTTTTCCCGCTCTTGTGGATCTTCGATAGACTCCATGATCCCGGCGACCAGCCCGATCTTGGCCTCGACCAACTCCACGTACAGCGGATTGACGATTTTGCGGGATAGCGTGACCTGGATCCAGTCTACGGGCGCATCGTTGTCGTCCTCTCCGAGACTCGCGCTATCCAGTTCATCCTCACTGGGAGCCACACCAGACAGAGCACAGACCAGTCCCTCATCGTATTCGTCCATTACTTCCTTCCATTTCGTGATTTTGTGAGTGTGTCGTAGTAGTCTTGATCGTACTGTAGAGCGTCCGAAAAACCGGGCACGCCAGTAGCCGACGACACCGACACGATGTTCTCGGCAATTGACCTACAGAATTGCTGCGTCCAGTGATCGGGCGCTACCGTCCTGACCGCGCGTGTCAATCCCCGAGAATACTCGATAAACGCCATTATTAGCGTGAAGTAACGCAAAGAAGTCTCCAGCAACGCAATGCGATCCGGCTGCCTGTCAGGATCGCCGTCTGGACCGAAATTGACCCCCCACCCGTTGACCAGATCCGAGAAAGCAGCCCATCCTTTCTGGATCTGCTCCTCTGTATAAGCTGGGGGAGGAGCTACGTCGTGCGTAGCGTCGGGCTCCGTGTCTACTGCCTCCAGCAGTGGAGCGGGCTCCAGCGGAGGGGCGAATGGCGCGCCCTGTAGGGCTTGGATGAGCGCGACGATCTCGCCGCCATCCCCCTCAATCTTCAGCTTGATCATGCTCCTGCCCCATAATTAAGGTCTTCCGGCACCAGCGGGGAACCCTTCAGTGCTTCCACCAAAGCCTCCACCAAAGCCGCATTTGCCCTCGCTTCTGTGAGAGCGGCGCGCACCGTGACTGCATTGACGTAGTGATAGATCGCAGGCTCGCTGGTGATCGATGCTGCGATAAGAGCCTCCCACTTGTCGCGGTCAGCGTTGACGACCTGCCTCACCAAGCCCCTGAGAGCCCTCCTGGCGAGGTTCTGCGCCTTCAGGGGCAGTGCCTCACTGCCCTCAAGTGCGCGAGGTCTTTGAGGAGCCCCTGGCGCTTGCGGGGGCTGGGGCTGGGCCTGTTCCGGCTGCTGGGGTGGCTGAATAGGGGGTTGCCCCGGCTGCTGTTGTGGCTGCTGCACCATGGGCACTTGCGGCATGAGCGTAGGGGCCACGAAAGCGGGTTCAGGGCGACGAGCTTGCGCAGCGTCGGCCTGGACCTTGGCTTTTGCGACTTCACCGATGCTGGTGAGGGTTTTTCCTGCAAGGTCTGCCCACTGGCTGCTGTCCTCTCCGCCCGACGACGGGGGGTTGAGGAAACGCTGCACCAGTTCGTTGGGCTCGACTCCGAGCATCTTCAGCGTTGAAGCACCCTCTTTGATCATATCCTTAATACCCTGCGCAGGCTTCTGAGCGTTGACCTGGGCTGCGATCTGCGCCTGCTGGATCTGCGCCATCTGCTTGTCGTGCTCACGCCGCTGCTCTGCCTCGATATCCAGCATTTTCATACGCATCTCATGCTCACGCTTGCGGTCAGCCTCCTTCCGGTCAGTCTCCTCTTTCTCGATCCGGCGCTGACGCTCCCACCGCTCTTGCTCTGCTCGACGGCGCTCCGCTTCTTCTGCTCGACGGCGCTCCGCTGCCCGCTCGCGCAGACGCTCTTTTTCGGCTGCTTCTGCCTTCATTTCCAGCATCTTGCGTTCCCATTCGTCGCGGTCGCGCTGGCGTCTACGGTCTTCCTCGTCGCGTTCTCGTTGCCGTCGCACCTCTACCTCCTCTCGCTCGCGATCCCACCGCTCGCGATCCGTCTCACGCTCGCGCTCCTCCCGCTCTGCTTGTCGCTGAGTCTCTGCGCGCATCATTTCAAGCTGGGACTGGAAGAAAGCCGCCATTGAATCACTCGTTTGCTGGTTTCGATCTGCCTCTGTGCGTAGGGCAGACTCCCGACTCTGCCGCTCTGTCTCCAGCAGTCGCTCAGACATTGCCTGGATCGAGCTTGCCGCGCTGGACGCAAGGTCGATGCGCTCTTGCGCCATCTGGTGCATGAGTTCCCTCGACCGCTCGCGCTCGCCGTCGAGCGATGCGCGGGTTTGATCGATGGAGCGGGTCATCAGAGAAAGCACTTCAGACGGCAAACCGGCATTGGAGGACATCATCGGGGCTGCTCCCATGGCAGCAGCGGACGCCGACCGCTTCATCTGCTCCAGCACTCGATGATGCTCACCGATGATCGTCGTCGCCTCAGTGCCCATTTCGTTGCCGTCTACGTCGATAGGACGGAGCTTGAACACAGAGCTTCCTTCCCCCGCTTTCGGCATGGACGACACGAACATGCGCACCAAATCATCCTCGGAGGCTTCCGCGTCGATTGCGCCGAGTCCAATGGGCCTGCCGTTCTCGATTTTCCAGACCCGAAGCTGCGTAACAGTAGGATGGCCTGCCGCTGCCGTAAACAGACGAGGAGAGACAGACCTTCCGCCGATTGTTGAGGCGGAAACGCCATGAATGTCCGAATAGCTCCCCATACCACCGATCTCAGGCGGCGGCGGAAGATTCTCCACTGGAGTCTGCCCCGCACCCGAAATCGGACGTTCTTCCTCGTCATAATCATCATCGAAGCCCAGATCAAAGTCCGTAGCCATGCACCCTCCGTTTTTTGCTTTGTGGAGTATAACCACCCTTGTCGGGGGGTCAACGGGGGTTTACACTTCACCCTATTACAAGAGGAATCTCCAATGTCCATCCTAAAGAAAAGCAAACGATCACCGATGCAGTTCCGTCAGCCATTTGGTGCATCCAAGGCTATTTCTCCCGCTAAACACACGCCTGAATCACCCCCTCCCAATCAGCCGAAAGAGAAGCCAAAGAGAAAACGGGAGCAGGTGCTGACTCCACCAGATCCCCCCATTCAGCAGCGAGAGAATCGAAGATCGAAGAAGCAGGCAGAACAATTGGCGGCAGTGCGCAGTAAACCGGCGTCCACCACCCGCAGTAAAAACCCGAAAAAGAGCCGACCAAACCGTAAAGTCGCTACTCCGAGATCCCTACGTGTAACTTTACCGGTGTCGGCAGAGGAGAAAGCCTTGATCGTCGCCAGCGCCGAAAAGCGCGGACAGCCCGTATCCCTCATGCTACGCAAGCTCATCTTTGACGGGGACCGCAAAGGGCTCGGACGACCTCACCCCGAAGTGGTGCCCACCCGCAAGCAGACCGCCGACAAGCGTTTACCGGAAAAGTCAAGGCAAAGGCGAACAAAACGCAAGAAATAAAAAAAGGCCGCCCCCCTCAATTTGGTTGAGGGGGGCGGCACCACACGGAGAAGTGATGCGACTACCACGACAGCATCGAGGACACAGTATCGGGTATTTGCCGCTGTGTCCACCTCAACCCACGGGACAACGACCGCACATGAAAGATTTCCCCATCACTGACTACCGCTCCGCCCTAAAGATTGCTTGGGACGAGGTGTTTAATAGCGCGCCTGTTCTGGGCGATTTACCCCCCTCCGCCGACTACAGGACCGGGGTTCGTCTGCATGGGCGAAACCTCGCCATTGCGAAATACGTTCAGGGCTGGGTAGTGGGGCACATGACTCCCTCGAATGAATTTCAAGCTGCGACCCCGCCCACGGAGACGGTAGAGGAAACCATCGCTGCTCTGATAGGCATCGTTGCCAACACCAAAGCAATGGCGATACTCTACTGCATGGATGTACGGGAATAGCCGTAAAAAGGAGTCACTGTGCCGGAATATCGCTGGATGACACTGGAAGCTGTTGAGAAGGCTGTCCCGGCCATGGAAGCAGAGTATGTGTCTGAAGTAGCCCGAGGAGCCAAAGCGTCTACTGTCACCAAAGAGGGCTTTGTCGAGGCTTATCGGGCTACCAAGGGCTCTCCCGCAAAGATGAAGAAGCGGCCAGCGACCACAGGCACCTCCTGGGCAAAGAGGCGGCAGGAGTTTGTCAAACGGCACATGGGGCAGATCCGGGAGAACGGCGAGCCTCTGTTTCGGGAGGGCGGCATACCGACCCGCCGACACCTGGGGCTCATCGCGTGGGCCTACACGCCTCCTGAAGCCGTTGCGCGGCTCCGCCAGTGGTACGACGCTGGCGCTCCCTCCTGGCCCGAGAGAACCCGTCGCAACGCCTCCCAGACAAGTATGGGCTTCTCCGCTCCCCGCCCCTCGCCAGAGCCTGCGCCCGATCCATCCACGGTGATCCCGCTGCCCGACGCTGAACGGATGCTGCTATCACAGGTCTACCGGGCAGAGGTAGACCGAAAACGCGCACTCCAGATCCACGGCAACGTGCAGACCAGGACAGCGCGCGATCTTGCACGCCGGGGCTACCTCAACATCGACACCCTATATAGAGCGGGCACCACCGTGCATGGAGAGGAAGCCGCCGACCTCTCCCTGACCCGGCGCGGACGCTCCCTCATGCGCTCGATCCAATCCGCCCGAGAGGCTGCGAGCGCCCGACGACAGACCGGCCTATTCGGCAACCCCCGCCGCAACGGCGCTCCCGGCTACCGCAGCTATTGCTGGACGCAGGAGGACTGGAGATCGGTCAAGGTCAGCAGCAAAGGCGCGGTAGACTACAGCCAGAAGTGTGGAGCAAAGGGCACTAAGACGAAATCTGGCAAGCCCCGGCTGTGTCTCCCTCGCGTAGTGATCGAGGCGCTGCTCAAAGACGATCCTGACGCCCTGAAAGCTCAGGCAAGGAAAAAAGCACGCGCCGCCAAAGGAAAAAGAGTACCGTGGCACCCGCTGATTAAGGAGCTTCACCGTGAGCTTCTGCCGGACTGCACCGACGAGCCCGAGTGAGACTCAAACTTTTTTAGTTGCGCCAGTGGACACTTTCTCATAGGTAGTTGGCATGGAGGCTGAACGAGTCAGCCCCGCCACCCCGGAGAAACTACCATGACCCTGCCCCGCAAGATCACCCAGAAAGCCGTCCGCGCCCTTCTCAACGGCGGTACTTTCCGCTCCGGTAACACCGTTGTCGGAAACGGTGTTCTGAGCCTTCACGGATCAAAGATCGTCAAGGTCGAAGACGGAGCCGTCTGGATCCGCACTGGCGGCTACGAAACCCAGACGACAAAGGAGCGCCTGAACGGCGTTCCTGGTGTCCAGATTTACCAGCAGCGCGGGCAGTGGTATCTCAACGGCGAAGCCTGGGCGGATACCTCCGCTTGGACCCGCATCTAAACCCCCGAACCACAGCCCCCTTCGGGGGGCAACCAACCACACACAATGGAGACTACCATGACCCTTGAGGCTCTTATCGCAGACATTAGCGGCCAGATCACCCACGCAGAAGGGCTCATCCACGAGCTTCAGGAGGCGTTGGAAACCCTCGCCTCCGACGCCTCCGAGGCAGCAGAGTTGGTCGAGGCAATGAAGCCCGAGGAGCCCGAGGACAAGGACGAGCCCGAGGAGTACGACTACGCCGAGAACGAGGAGTACGAGGCGGCGATGGAGAAGCACAAGGCGGCAACAGCCGCCAACAAAAAGATCCGCGAGCGGATCGAGGCTCTGGAGGCTCTGGAGAGTCTACTACGCGACCTGGAAAACGCCGACCACCCCCGAGATCTGGAGGTGGACGAGTGCGAGCTTGAAGACGCCTTCGCTGCTCTCAACGAGTAGCCCCCAGCCCTCCCGCTTCGGCGGGAGGTGACTCCGCAGGCTCGACCCGAGCGAGCCTGACGAGCCACCCAAGGCAACAACCAACAACGGAGCAACACCATGACCCTCAGCAACATCGTCAAGAACCTCACCGACCGTGCTGCTGCCTTCCAAGCAGCAGCAGACGATGAAGCGCGGCACACCTTCATTACGGGCACGCCTTACGCTGTTGTCGATGGCTCCCTGACGAGGGCTGTGCTCTGCGAGCAAGACGCATACGCTCCCGTCGAAATCAAGCCGAATATGTGCGGCTTTAGCTGCTTCTCCCGAAAGGATGCTGAGGAGGTCGCCGAATTTTGCGCCAATAAGCACGCGGCTGCTGGCTGGCATGTCGCCCTTGTCCGCGACCTTCCCCAGATAATTGCAGACGAGACCCGCAAAGGGCTCTCTTACCTCCCAGCGCTGGCCTAACCCCCACAGCCCTCCCCGCCTCAGCGGGGGGTGACTCCACAGGCTCGACCCGAGCGAGCCTGACGAGCCACCCGGCAACCACACCACACCGAGAAAACTACCATATGCCCAACTTCACCGTCTACCACGCCGACCACGGCATCACCCCCGAGCAAATGAGCTTCGCCAAAGGCGAGCTTGAGACTCAGGCTGACGGGTTCTTCATCCGTCAGATCACCATCCCCGCTGCACTCGGCACGGTGCCGTGCGGGCTTTACGGTCCCTCCATGGGCGATGAGCCCATCGGGGATGAGAGCGTCACCCTGGAGCACCGGGGTGACCGTCCCTGGGCTGACAAGCTGCTTGTGGGGTGGCCCATGCGCCCCGTCAGCTACGTCCAGTGCATCGGCATCCGGGACGGAGACAGCTTCACGCTGTTCACCGTGTACGGGGGTCCGCTGGCCCCGCAGAACCCCGCAGACCCAAGCTGCAAGGATCCAGAGGCAGCCGCCGCCTTCTGGGCAGCACACGCACTGGCTACCGGAGAGACAGCATGACTTGCCCAATGTGCCGGAGAAGATTCGACGGAATGTTCGGCACCTATTGTACCTGCACCCGAGCGGACTGGGACCGGTACGACGCGAAGCTCAAGGCAGAGGAGGCAGAGGCAGAGGAGGCAGAGGCAGAAAAAAAGGTCCAGGCAGAAACTGACCGCAACCGATTCCCCGGCTGACCCACACCACACCACACCGAGACTACCATGACCCCCATTGTCGAAAAAATCCGCAAGCTCCTCGCGCTGTCTGAGGGCAGCGCGGGAGCGGAGGCGGCGACTGCTGCCGCCATGGCCCACAAATTGATGCGCAAACACGCCATCGAGCAGAGTGCGCTTGATGAGGCTGCGCTGCTCGCGGAGGATCCGCTCACCCGAGTCCACCTACCCATCTCCCGCGCAAGCTGGACGGCTCAACTGGGCTGGGCACTCGCCACCCACTGCAACGTCCGCGCTCTGCGCGGATCTCGAAGCTTCGACCCAGAGACAGGCCAGTATTTCAGCGGGAAGCAGCAGTATTACCTCGTTGGCTACGGGCACGCATCTGACCTCGCTATCTGGGAGTACCTGTATTCCGTCGCCCACCGTGAGATCGAGCGGCTGGCAAAAGAGTATATCAAGGCGGAGAAAGAGCGGTACGGCTACGTCACCCGCACTGAGATGAGCGAATGGCGCGTGTCTGCCGTCGCTGGACTCCGTACCAAGCTCTACCGGATGCGCCGGGAGGCCAGAGGAGAGCCCGGTGGAGAAAAGACCGCCCTGGTGCTCCAGAGCCGCGCACAGCGCGCCCTGACCTACCAAGAGAGCCGCTGCACGGCTGGGAAAAACTACCGCACCACCGTGAGCGCAGGAAGCGCCGCAGGGCACGCTGCTGGCTCCTCCATCAATCTCCGCTCCGCGATTGCTCGCGGACCCTCTGCCACCAAATACCTCAAGGGCTGACCCATGAAATCCAGAGCAACGAATCACGACGGCTTTCTCAGACTGATCGAGGACAGCCGAGGGCGAAACAACGCCCCTACAGACTCCATCCTGCCCATCCTCGACCCAGACGGCGTTCACTTGTGCTGCGAAGCGACTCCGCACCGAGACGGGGCCGAGATGCGCGGGCAATGGCTGCTGAAGATCCGCGCCCATGAGGAGCCAATGAAAATGGTGATGGACAATGATCACAGCGTCTTTATGGCCGCGACGGTGCCCGTCGAGGTGATGGCACAGGCAGCAGCCGCCGAGTAACGACGATCAGGCATCGGCCAGACTGGTGCCTCTTTGCCGTTACTCGACGGATACCCCGAAAAACCACGGAGAAAGACGATGAGCGACCAAGCTCGATGGACAAAGGCAGACGGGACGGTGCAGACCGGACCCGCCGAGAAGATGATGCGCGCCTACTGGAACGCTGGGCAGGACGGCAAGCTGGAGCCGATTCGGGAGATATCCGAGTGGGGCAAGCTCATCGTGGACCCCGCTAAGGCTCTGGAGATTGCTGAGAAGGTCGTGAAGCTGCGGTCGTTGGGGTTCTCCATCCCCGGCACCATGTATAGCCCTGGCACCCGTATGGTACAGACGGGCGTAAATGAATATCGTCGCAGACATGCCGAGTGGGCGGATCGGCCCCTGTTCTCTGACGTAGCGGCAGAGGTGCGCGACCGGATCAAGGCCGAGGACCGCCGAGACATGCTGGTCAACCTCTCCGATCTCCTTATGAGTAACGACGGGCAATTTTACCGCAAAAGCCAGCCCGGAAAAATGAGTCTGCCCCTGGAATTGAGCGCCCTGGAACGTCTGCTCTCCTATGCCACCGAGGTCATGCCACAGTCTAAGCGTCTTTTCCCCCTACTTGACCCCCGTGTACGCGCAAAAGTCTGGAATTCTCAGGTCGTCAAGCTGACCGAAGATACATGGGTCAAGCTGGGCATTCGACGGGATGAGAACCGAGAATGGAGCATCTATCGGGTAGTCAGCCCCAAATACAGCGCCCATGCCGGAGCGGGCGTGATTCTGGATGCGCTGATCTCTGCTACCCAGAATCAGCAGCTACGCGGCACCGTCAGCTATGATCCCACCACTACCATCGTCACCTTCGACGCTGCTGTGACGGCTGACCCGATCAAGCTCGATCCCGTCGTGGGCGATCTGTTCCGCACTGGACTGCGCGGTATCACGGCAGACGGAGCGCAGTACGGATCCATTTCGATCAACCCTTTTGTCGGTCGGATCGCCTGCATCAATTGCACGATGATCGACAGCTACGCGCCAGGGCTGCGCATGATCCACCGGGGCGATCTCCCTGGGCTCATCCCCGGCATCCGAGGGGTAGCAGCGGAAACGGCGAAAGCGGTGAAATTGTTCAGCGACGACTGGAAGCTGCTCCGCAGCACCCCGGCGACCGACCGGCACGCACTGGCTGCACTGGGACTGCTCAAGAAGGAGCGCGAGAAGGCAATCAGCGTACCCGACGTACTCTCTGCACTCACCCGTCAGAGGGGGCGCAATCTCCCCTCAGCGGAGTCCCTGTCAGCCGCCTACGACGCCGAGCCCGGCGAGTCCCTGGCCGACTTGATGAACTCGATCACCCGCGCCGCTCATGAGGGTCTGCTGTCCGATCTCCAGCGATGGCAGGCAGAGCGGGAGGCTGGTGCGCTGATCCCCGTCATGGCGACCGCGATCCGCACCCGGCAGGGTGTCACCGCCTGAGCGCCAGAAAAGCGGTGGACACTTTGAATCTTTTTTAGTCTCCGAAAACGTAGGGTAAAAGTGAGCCTCTGGCCTATTTAGGGTCAGGGGCTCAAACTTTTTTGTATGTCCGAGTGGACACTTTCTGAGGGACAGCCTAAAGTGTCTACATCGAGCCGGGAAACACCGGCCAAACCGGAGACTACCATGACCCAGCAGTATTTCATCGACCAGGAGACGGGAGGGCTCTACGCTTTCCCCGGCTACTACCGGCGCGAATTGATCACCGCCGAGGATATTCGCGAGGACGGCAACATTCAGCCGGTGGAGATCGGCTGCGTGGAAGCAGAGGAGCACTCGCTGGGCGTCTTTCAAAGCCGCCTGCTGGAAGGCGAGGCCCGCTGGAGCCTGTCCGACATCAGGGGCGCGGCACGGCGCTCCAAGCCCCACTACATGCGCAGCCGGGACACCCTGCTGGCCCGCCTCCAGGCCGCTGGGCACGCCTGCGAGATCGTGAAGGTGTTCACCCTCACCCGCCGCTGGCAGCTTGTGCTGCTGGTAGACGGCTGCGCTGTCAGCAAGCTCGACTAAACCCCGCTTGTCGGGGGCAGAGTATTCCGCTACTCTGCACCTAAACACCCCTCCCCAAGATACAAGGAAAAAATCCCATGGCTGTTTCTCAGAAGACCGTCAAGCTCCTCGCCGCCGAAACCGGCAACGACGCAGAAGATGCCGAGGTCGGCTACGCCGACAACATCATCGAGTTCTACCAGAAGGAATACCTCGTCTTCCCCTCTTACAATGCCGCAGAGCGGTACGCCGTCAACTACGTCAAGGAGATGCTGGAAGACGATCCCAGCATGTTCAACCAAGACTGGCTCCAGTATTACATGAAGGCGAATGATACTCACGCCTTCGCCAGCGATGCAGGCGATTCCGCCTATGAAGATGCCGAGTACAGCGGCGAAGATCCCGACGAGGCATATGAAGAAGCATACAACCGGGTCGAGTCAGAGTTGAAGCGCGATCCCGTCAGCTACTTCGCAGACTTTGGTATATCTGTCACCGACGCCTACGAGAAAGGCTGGCTGAGTATCGACACGCGGAAGGCTGCTCAGGGTGCCGTCGATACCGATGGTATCGAGCACTTCCTGGCGAGCTACGACGGCAACGAAATCAATCTTGCCAACGACGCACAAGCCTACCGCATCAACTAAGGACAAACCAGCATGAGCAGCGCTCCCCGAAGCTTCGACCCCGACTTTTATTTAGCTTATTTCCGCGATGAAGCCTATCAGTACGGCATGGAGCAGGCACAAAAAGCCGTGGATGCTGGCGGCGATATGCACGACTACTGGGACGCTCTCAACCTGCACGAAAAGGCTGAGATGAAGCGGCTGGTGATCGAAGAACGGGAGGAGCTTGCGCGCCAGCAGCGGCAGAGAGAGTACGAGGACGCACAGGCCGATCCGCTGCACGAAGCTGCTGGTGATAGAGCGGGATGGGCCGCATACACTTTCTCTGAT
>Ga0209337_1002735_pt1 | contig 12640 bp, 11 predicted proteins | sample LinPmetageLP53_FD_184044 | JGI IMG/M metagenome (GOLD analysis project Ga0209337, IMG submission 184044) | Marine viral communities from the Pacific Ocean - LP-53 (SPAdes) (version 2) | ecosystem: Environmental > Aquatic > Marine > Oceanic | place: Pacific Ocean | collected 2010-02-08 | reverse complement strand
CAGACGGACAAGTACTTACTTCAACAGGAAGTGGAGTAGGTTGGGAAGATGCAACAGGTGGTAGTTTTGACCCAGACGGAGCAGTAGTCTTTAATGAGTCTTCAGCAGACGTAGACTTTAGAGTTGAATCAAATGCTTTAACTCATGCATTATTTGTAGACGGAGGTACTAATACAGTTCATGTAGGTAACTCTAATACTTCAGCCGATGGCTCGTTTAGCAATATGATGATTGGTACTGGAGCAGGTAATGAAGGTATTACAATTTTAGGAGCTACCAACGGAGCATCGGGTGTAGCTTTTGGAGACTCTGACGATGCTGATGTTGGAAATATACTGTATGACCATTCATCTAACTTCATGAGATTCAATACGAATGCAGGAGAACGCATGAGGATTGATAACCTCGGAAATTTATTAATAGGTAGCACTACTTATAATACAGGTGCTTTTGGAGGTTCTGCTAGAGGTCTACAAGTTGCTGGTACACAGCCACAGATTTTATTACACGAAACTAGCAACAATAAAGATTCTTTTATAGGTATGGCTAATGGCATAATGTTTATCAATACTGCTGATGCAATACCTATACGATTTGGTACAAGTGATGCAGAACGCTTGAGGATTGATAGTGATGGGCGATTACTTCATAACAATACTGGCTCATACCCAACAGACAAAGTATATGCAAGGTTTGGTGTAACTAATGAGGTTACTATACAGGTTGGTGGCTATGGTAGCTCACATACAATGATGCAATTTTTAATGTCAGGCAACAATGTTAAAGGTTCTATCGTTAGCGACACTTCTTCAACAGCCTACAACACCTCCTCAGACTATAGACTTAAAGAAAACTTAGTAACTGATTGGGATGCAACCACAAGATTAAAACAACTAAACCCATTAAGATTTAATTTTATAGAAAATGCAGATAAAACAGTTGATGGTTTCTTAGCACATGAAGTACAAGAAATAGTGCCTGAAGCTATTACTGGTGAAAAAGATGCTATGACTGATGAAGTTCTTTATGTTGAGGGTGATGAACTACCAGAAGGAAAAAGCATTGGAGATGTTAAGACAGCATCAGTGCCAGACTATCAAGGCATAGACCAAAGCAAACTCGTACCACTACTGGTTAAAACAATACAAGAACTAGAAGCACGAATCACAACACTGGAGAACGCATAGATGGCAATATCATATAACTGGAACGTCTCAACTGTAGACACTTACCCAACACTAGATAGCAACGCAGACGTTATCTATAACGTTCATTGGAAACTTACTGGCACAGACGATGCCAACGATGATTCAGACGGTAACGCTTTAACTGCAGATACCTACGGAACTCAACCCTTAGACACCTCAAACATTTCAAGCTTCACAGCTTTTGCTAGTGTTAACGCTACAACTGTACAAGGTTGGGTAGAGACTGCAATGGGTGCTGACAATGTACAAGCTAGGAAAAACAGCATTGATGCTCAAATAGCTTTACTTGTTACACCTACATCGGTGACTAAAACTTTAGCATCTTAACATGGAAGTCTCCGCATACGTTATTTGGAACGTCTTAATAACTCTTATCATTGCTCCTATCTTTTACTCGATTAGACAAAACACAACAGAACTAAGAAGACAAGACATCCTGTTAAATAAAACACGGGAAGAGATTGCAAAAGATTACGTAACAAAAACAGAACTTCGAGACGACATGGGATTACTCATGGATAGAATAGATAAAATTGGTGAAAAGCTTGACAAACTCTTTGAAGTTAAGTAAAATAGGTATATAACAATGACAAAAAAAATAACAAATAAACTTAAAGAAAGAGCTAAATATGCTAGAGGTAGAACTGTAGTAGATAGAGAAACTGGTGAAGTTGTAGAAGACTTTGAAGCAACTCCTGTTAGAAGACCTGCTCCTACTAGAGCACCAACACCTGCTCCTACTAGAGCACCAACACCTGCTCCTACTAGAGCACCAACACCTGCTCCTACTAGAGCACCAGCACCTGCACCGGTTGCAACTACAGCTCCAGTTTTGCCTGAAGTAAGAAGTGTAAGTACTCCTACCACCGTATCAACTGCTCCGCAAACTCAAGTTCAAAACCAACAAGTTGGAGAAGTCACACCTGCACCAACACCAGCACCTAAAACTCAAGCACAAATTGAAGAAGAAGCTAGATTAAAAGCAGAAGCAGAAAGATTAGAAGCAGAAGAAGCTAGATTAACAGAAGCACGTGCTCAACTTATTAGAGATAATACTGCATCTAGAGAAAGGACTGCTCGTATTGAAGATACTGCTGATACTATTACACAATCTGCACAAGGTGTTGTACCTGAAGCTGCAAGAATAGCTGATGTTTCTACTGAAGCTGGTACTAAACTTGACACTGAAATTGATAGTCAAACTACAACAATGGCAGACCCTACAACGGTTACTGCTGCACAAGCTGAACAAGTTGCACCAGAGACAGTTACTACAGGTGGTGTAACAACTGCACAAACTCCACAAGAGATACAAGCTGCACAAATGACAGCAACCACTATAACTCCGGATGCACAAGTACAAGCTGCAACTGGACAAGTATCAACCGATGCTGTTGCACAAGCTGCAGGTGTTGAACGTATAGACCCAACTCAATCTGCAACCATTGATATTCCCGAAGGTGCATTAACTGAAAGAGTTATCGGTACGTTAAGTGAAGGAGCTAAATCAACTGCTGCTATGAACGTAGGTAGTTCTTTATCACGTATTACAAGGGCTAAGAAACAACTAGCAAACGCTGGACTAAGCGATGCAGATATTACAGAACTTGGTAACGATCCAGAAACTTTAGAAGCTAGTCTCGCAGATTTTAGTGAAGAACAAAGAGGTATTATTGAGGGTCTTCCGGAAGAAGCTTTAGTTTCTAATCAATTAGATAGTTTATTAAAGGGTATTGAAGAAGGTGAAATTCCTACGTGGGCGAGACCTGCTGTAGCTAGTGTAGAATCTATGTTAGCTCAACGTGGTATGGAAGCTTCAACTGTAGGTAGAGATGCCTTGTTCAATGCTATTATAACATCAGCTATGCCAATGGCTCAGTCTAATGCACAGGCGATACAAGCTAGTGTAGGACAACAAAGAGCTATAGAAGCTCAAGAATCAGAGTCTAATGCTGCAAGAATACAACAAACAGCTTTGACAAATGCTAGTAATGTTTTTCAAATGAACATGGCTCAATTTAGTTCTGACCAGCAGATAGCACTTTCTAATAGTAAGTTTTTACAAACTGTGGGTATTACAAATGCTACAATGGATCAACAAACTATTATACAAGATGCAGCATTAATGTCTCAGGCTAACTTAACTGAAGCAGACTTTAATCAAAGAACTCAAATACAAAATGCTCAAGCATTCTTACAAATGGATTTAACTAATCTAAGTAATAATCAACAAGCAAATGTATTAAAAGCTCAACAAAATCAACAACGTGTGTTAAGTAATCAAGCTGCTCAAAATGCATCAGCTCAGTTTAATGCTGCAAGTGAAAATCAAACAAATCAGTTTATGAGTAACTTACAAGCACAGATGAGTCAGTACAACGCTTCTCAAACAAATGCTATGGAACAGTTTAACGCTACACAAGATAACGCTGCTGCAGCCAGAGATGCACAAAGACAAGCTGATCTAAATAAATTTAATGCTCAGTTAGTTACACAAGTAGACCAGTTTAATTCTCAACAAGATTTTGCAAGGAATCAATGGAACGCACAGAATTCTGCAGCCGTTGAAGCTTCAAATGTTCAATGGAGAAGACAAGCCAATACAGTTAATACTGCTGCACAAAATCAAATTAATATGCAGAACGCACAGAATGCTTATGGTTTATCATCACAGGCTCAATCATTTTTATGGCAAGAACTAAGAGATCAAGCTGACTTTGATTTTAGAGCTTTTGAAAATGAACAAAATAGAAGTGCACAAATAATAGCAACAGCTATGGCTAACGAAGGTAAGTCTGGTGAACAATATGATGATTATTTAACAAGTCTGTTATCAGGACTAAGCAATTCATACAACAGTGCATACTCAACACCATCATATGGTTTTGGTGGAGGAAGATAAATATGGGATTTTTAAGAAAAGTAGGTAGGAAAGTTAATCGAGCATTAAGCAAAGTTTTTGGTCAAAAGCTTGGTAACCTTATAGGTGGTATAGGGTTGTCAATGGTTATGTGGGGAGGTGCTAAAGTTTTATTTCCAAATTTAACAAATGCTATATCTCAACAAATGACGAATTTAAAAACTAAAGTATTCGGTACACCTACCGAAGCGGTGGCTGATATAAGTAATGCGTTACCAGAAGATGTACTTAATACTGCCAAAAATGCAGATGTTGTTAGTGGAGCTACTGGAAATATTATGGATACCAGCACATTTAAAGGTGGTGATTCTATTAATATAGTTGAAGGAGCAGGAATAGATACTGCTGCTGTGACTGAAGCAGGTAAAACAGCTACACCTATTGATATTGATACAGTTATTGCTGACCAATCTAAAACATTTACACCAGAGCCTAATTCCATACAAATGATGGATACAAAAGCAAAAGATTTAGCTGGTAATGTTGTGGGTGGTTTAGATACTTCAGCTATAAAAGATTTTAAAGGTACACCAATAGACATTGACGCACTTTATGCTCAAAATAAAAATATTTTTGCAAAAGGAGCTGGTAAACTTAAAGATTATGTTACAGATGGAAATTTTATAGGTGATGTAGGTAAAGGAGTTGCTACAAGTGTAATTATGCAAGAAATTGCTGGTGAGCCAGAACAACCATTTAGGAGTGGAGGAGTAGCTAGTCAACCATTAATGGAAGCAGCTCAAGGAAATTACATGAGAGATGTAGGTCCTTTAGCAATGGCTGCTACAGGTATGACACGTATGCCAAGCTTTCAAGAGTTATCACAACAAACATTATATGGTACAGGTAGCCCATCATGGATGGCACAATTTTATCAACCATTAGCAACACCACAAGGAATAGGATAAGAATATGGCAGTTTCAGACAAAGCAGTAGAATTTTTAGGAAATAGTCTTAATACAGGAAGACCTGTACCCGGACAATCTCTTACAAATAGTCCAGAGCAACCTTACAAATGGGAACAACCATCAGAGTTTGTTAATACTGGTGAAGCAACTACTTATGTATTTGGTTTATTGACAGAGCCTGAAACAACAAGTAATTTATTATTATCAATTACTAATGGTGTGAGTATAATAGATTTAGCATCAATTGTTTTATATTCAGGATTTTTAGAAGGTAAATGGAATCCTGATTTAATGACATTGTTAATGGAGCCAACCATGTTTATGATTATGGCACTGGCTGAAAAAGCAGATATTGAGTATCAAATGGAATCTGGAGAAAGTGAACAACCTACAGAAATGTCACCAGACAATCAAATAAAATTTATTAAATCAAGAGTAAATGAATTAGATAAAATAAGAGAGCAATCTGTATCAAAGATTAACCCAAAAGTAATACCAGAAAATGTTAGGGAAATGGTTGAAGAAGTAGAACTAAGTCCAAGCTTATTAGAAAAAGTAAAAACTGTTTCAAACAAAAGTTTATTAGGTAAAGGAGAATAATTATGGCAACTGATTTTAAAAGTTTATTAGGGCAAAGTTCTGGAAAAAGTTTTGGAGAATTAGCAGGGGCATATTTTTCTCAAAATAATAAAAAAAGTAACAGGTCTAGAAATATTTTACTAGCTTCATTATTTATGGGTGCTAAAGAATCTAGAATGCAATCACAAGTTTTAAAAAATTTACAAGACAATGAAAAAGAAAAAATATTTGAACAAGCAAATGTTAATAATAAATGGGAAAAGTATAATCAACTTATTACAGATGATAAATCATATAAGTTAGATAAAAATTATTTTAAACTAAAAGCAGAGAATGAATTTTCTAGACTGAATCCTAATTTTGATTTAAGCACTGAATCTGGTAGAAAGGCTAGAACACAAGAAATTGATGACTATGAAAAAGGATTAATTAATAATCACGATAGTAAAATGCTAGAAGGAAAAATTACATCTAATACATATTTAACAAAAGAACAATTTAATAAACCTTTTGAAGATTATTATCTTAATAAACAAAGATCAACTGCAGCACCTAAAAATTTAAGTTTAGTGCATAACGCATTTAGTAAAATAGGAATTGGTGGTAGAGACAAACTTGAAGATCAACTAACTGATGAGAAAAAAGCTGAAGCATTACGAAATACATACAGTTATTTATTAGACCCAGTTGAACTTGATGAAAATGCTGCTATTGATTTATACCGTGACCCAAATCAATTTGCATATAATGCAACAGAAGCTGCTTCTTTTGTTTTAAAAACATATGGTGATAATGATTTATCATCTAATATGATTAATAATATTCAAACATCATTACTTAAAGATAAAGATAAAACTTATTCTGCTAATGACTTAAAATCTTTGGCACTAACAACAAAAGTTAATGAAAATAAATTAAAAATTACCAAAGAAATAAAAAATGCTGGAGAAAAATTTGATGCTCTATACGAAAATAGAGGTTTTGATATTCCTAAGTTAGAAGCTAATGGTGAAAAAAGTGTAGAAAGACAAAGGTATGAATTAGATAGAATTGATTATATAGATTTACAAACTGGATTAGGTGATGAAAATACAGTTAAAGCTAGACAGTTAATAAGACGAATAGATTCTGAAAAAGACCCTCAAGTTAAAAAAATATTAAGATCAGACTTAAGAAATTTACAAGTTGGAACAGTAGAAAGATTAGCCTTAACTCCTGCTTTAAATTCTATAGCAGACCCTTTAATGTTAGCAAGAATACAAGGTAAAATTAAACTTGGAGAATACAAAGATTTAGATGATTGGTTTGGTTCTACTGTGTCTTTAACCCTAGACAAATTAGATGGATATTTAGAAACTGATGATTCAGGAACTGATGAATAATGGCAGAGGAACGTAAACAAAATGATTTGTTTCAATCAGTATTACCGATTGGACCAGTAAAAAGTCTTTATTCATTATTAACAGATAAACAAAAACAAGATTTAAAAAGAACAAGTCTTGGCATAACTTCACAAGTTGTTAGAGAAGGCATCGAGCTTTCTCGTATGATTACTGACCCCACTCAAGAAGAAACCGAATCTACTGAAAAGTTTTTAAAAAATTTATACACTGGTGCTATAGGTGCTGAAAACGTAGAACGAGTTCAAAGAGGAGACAGAGAAGTTACTACCATAAAAGAACCTGAGTCTGTTCCATTACAAGTAACAAGAGATATAGGTTCATTTGCAGCATCTATGGCAGGTATTGGAAAATTTACCAAGCCTTTTACAGCATTAGAACCAATTAAAAAAGTTACTCAAGCTGCACCTAAAACAGCTAAAACTTTAGGCTTTATTGCAAAAGGCGAAGCAGCCACACAATTAGCTATTAATCCTTATCAAGAAAACTTAGCAAATATTTTAGGAAGTATGATTGAGGATAGTAACGAAGGTGTACTTGGCGATGTAGAAAAATATATTTTAGAACCTGTAAAATCTAGTCAAGAAAAAAGTGAATTAGAAAATAGACTGGGATTATTGGCTGAAGGATTAATATTAACAGGTGCAGCAGGTATTGGTATTACAGCAGTATCAAAAGCTCCAGAAGTAAAAAGAAATTTTATTAATGCTTTAACAGATATAAAAAATAGTAGTGAGGAAGCAAAACAAACTTTTTTAAATATTGTTAAACGACAACGAAGACAAGACAAATATGCTTACGATACATCTTTACAAAAAAGACAAGATGCAGTTGTTGAAGCTGAAAGAAGTTTATTTCCAGATAGAAATTATTCATTAGGAGATATCGAAGCTTTAAGAGAAGGTAATTTATTTACAAATAAATTTAGTACTATTCCTTTAGTTAGAAATATTTCTAATAAACTTTCTAAAACTTTTACTACTAGAGGAGGTAGAAGTAAATTACTTCACGAAAATTATTTAAAATCTCAAAATGCTAATGAAAAATGGGAATTAACTATAGATCATGTTGGGAGAAACTTAGAAGCTGCTATTGATAATATAATTATTGGTTCTAAACAAAAAAAAGATATTGTTCTAGAGGACCTTAACAAAGTTTTGTTTAGTGACTTTAGAGTACCAACTGTAATAACTTCTAAAAAAACAGAACTAGGGTTCAGTCAGGATCAAGGATTTTTAAAAGCTTTAAAAGATAAATTTCCAGAAGAAGTTCATTCTGATATTATACGGGCTAGAGATTTACAAGATGGATTGTCACGTTTATTACTAAAAGCAGAAAATGTTTCAGATGCTGATAAAAAAATAATAAAAGATCAACTTGGTTTTTATGTTAGAAGAAGTTTTAAATTATTTGAAGACCCAACTTATAAACCCTCTAGCACACAAGTAAATGATGCTAGAAGATTTATTAAAAGAGATATTGAATCTAATAATCCTAGTATTTCAAAAGCTGAATTACAACTTCAAGTTCAAGCCCAAATGGAATTACTAGCTGGTGGTAAAAGTAAATATAATAATTTTACAAGTGGGTATGAATCTTTTAGAGCTGTGCAAGATAAAATACTGCAAAGTAAAGTAGATATTCCTAAACCTATACAAAACTATTTAGGAGAAATTACAGACCCCGTACAAAAATTAGCTACGTCAATGACTAAAATTAGTCGATTTGTTACGGATTTAAATTTTCATAATCAGGCTTATAGAGATGGTAAAGATATTTATTTCTTTAATAAAAAAGATGCAAGACCGGGATTTAGTAAAAAAATAAAAAAAGTAAAAGGAGCAAAGATTCAACCGTTTGGAGATTTATCCGGTAAATATACTAGTCCAGAATTACATTATTATTACACTTCTAAATATCAAAAAGGCTTACTAGTTGAAGGAGATGGGTTAGGTAAAGATTTGTATAGAGGTTTAATATTCTTAAAAAGTCAATCTCAAAAATCAAAAACCGTCAGGAGGTTTGGAACTCATATTAAAAATATTTTTGGTGGGATACAAATTAGTGGTGCTAATGGTTTAAGAGTATTTAGTGGTAAAGGATTGAGTCAATCATCTAAAGCTGTCTGGTCTCAACTTTCTAAAACTACTAATATAGAAAAACAAAACTATACTGAAGAGTTAGCTGGGTATGGCTTGTTAAATAAAGGTCCAGTTGTTAGAGAGTTACAAAGTTTAATTAAAGAAGGAGTTAATGTTAAAAATCCTTTACTAACTGACTTTGCTGCAATTGGAAAAAAAGTAAAAAATAATCAACCCGTTAAAGGATTATTAAAGTTCGATGATAAACTCCAAGAGACATACATTGCAGAAGATAATTTTTTTAAAATTAATATGTATGAATCTGAAAAACAACATTTAAAAAAGTTTAATGATGTTTTACCAAAAGATTCAAAATTTAATTATATTAGATTTAATTCACAAGATACAATAAATCAAGAAGCTGCCAATTTAACAAGAAATGCATTACCAAACTATGATTTAGTTCCTGATAATATAAAGGCATTACGAGGTGTTCCTTTTGTTGGTAGATTTTTTTCATTCTTAACAGAATCAACAAGGTTAGCAATGACAATTCCAACACAGGCTTCAAAAGAAATAACACTTGGAAATAAATTAATTAAAGATGGAGCAAAAGAAGCTGGTAAAATTTTAAGAAATAGAGGATTAGATAGAGCTGCTGGTTATAGTGTGTTTGGAGTAGGTGGTTCGTATGGAGCTGTTAATGTAGCAAATTATACTGCTGGAGTTACTTCAGATTTTCTTGAAGATATAAAGACATTTTCAGCAGATTACGAAAAAAATGATACGTTAGCAGTAACTATAAATGATGATGGAGTTCCAATTGTTTATAATTTTAGTCCTTGGGATGCGTTTGATTTTCCAAGAAAACCTTTTCAAACTTTAATTCATAGTATTGCAAACAAAGATAATTTAACTGCAGATGAACAAAAAAGTTATATGAATGAATTACTTAGTGAAACTTTAACTCCTTTTTTTGGAGAGTCTATAACTCAAGAAGCACTATCTGATTATTTTTTAAGCAATGGAAGAGATAGTAGAGGTGTACCAATTAAAAGTCCTTTTGACAAAACTAAACAATTTGATGATAGTGGTACAACTTTAGAAAATATTATTAACCCAGAAAATTTAACAATACTCTTTGCTAATATGGTAGAAGCATTAGAGCCGGGCACATTAACAGATATTAGAAAATATACAAAAACTTTTGGTAAAGAAGAAACAGAATTAGATCAAGACATTTACCCTAAACAACAAATTGTAAAATTGCTTACGGGTTTTGGTGGTCGTGTAATGAATAAAGAACACTTAGAAAGATTGTATGATTTTAAAATAAGTGACTTTAAAAGAAATAAAAGTAAACGATCAGGTAGTATTTACAATGGTATCAGTGACGATACTCCTCAAAAAAAATTCGTAGATAATTTTTTAAGACAAAATCAAAAATATTATAAAGACTATGCAAAACTACATAGAGTAACACAGTCAGCAGAAAAATTAAATTTAGCAACCTTGACATTGTTAGACGATGCCGGAGTATCAAAATCAGATCAATATTCTTTTATCAGTAATCAAAGATATTTTAATCCACTAAATCTTACTGAAAATATGCAAATAGAAATGCTTCAAAGTAAAGGTGAATTATCTAATAATTATTATGATATTATGTTAGAAGTAGATGAAATTTCTAAAATATTAAGACAGCTTCCAGTATTAATTGGTGATGAAATTACAGACGAAAAAGAAGATTTAAGTTCGTCTGCAGATAAAATTTTTGAAGGTTTGAGAAAAGACTTATCTAAAGGAGGTATAGTCGAAGGAGAAGACAACGTACCCTATACTAAGGAAGACCCTGCTGATAGAGTTAATCCTTACACCGGTGAACCTTACCAAGAACAAATGAATATATTAGGATTTAAAAAATGAACACAGACTTATGCAAATGGGAAATTAAACGACACGAGGGCGAAGTCCTAGAAATCTATAACGACAGTTTAGGTTATAAGACTCTAGGAGTTGGTCATCTATGTCAACCAAATGATATTGAATACAGCTGGGAAATTGGTACACCTGTATCACAAGAAGTTGTAGACAAATATTATGAACAAGATTTTCACAAGCATTACTATGAAGCTGTGCATGTCTTTGGTAATGAGGTAGAGTTTAATAATCTTCCAGAAGATATCCAGCGTGTGTTAGTCAACATGTGTTTTAACCTAGGCGGTACAAGACTTTCAAAATTTCGTAACATGTTAAAAGCTTGTAAAGAACACGACTGGTCTGAGATGGCTAGACAAATGCAAGATAGCAGGTGGTTTAAACAGGTTGGTAGGCGTAGCCTAGAGTTACAACAGTTAGTTTTAAACTTAGTATAATGTTATTATATACTGAATCACAACTTGAACTTTCTTATAACATTTATAGAATGCATCAGATTGGACAAGGTTTAGGGTTTATGGAATTAGAAAACTTTAGAAGACTTTATGAAGAACTATTAGAGGAGGCGTTTGATGTTTCCATTTGAAATTATAACAATGTTAGGCTCTACTTTAATTAGTAGTGTATTAAGTCTGTGGTCTCAACGTATGAAATCTAAACAGGACGAACAGAAGATGTTAATTACTCGTGGAGAGTTTCAACTTAAGGCGGTTGATGCTGCACGTAATGTAGAAAACGTAGGCTTTCAATGGACAAGACGTATTATTGCACTGTCTGCTGTTTTTGCAATTGTTATACTTCCTAAGTTAGTAGCAGTATATTACCCTGATGTAGACGTAACAGTAGGTTACACTATCTTTCATCCCGGGTTTTTATTCTTTACAGACGGTAGAGAAGTGTTTGAATGGGTAACTTTTCAAGGCTTGGTAATTACACAGTTAGATACTAACTTAGTATCGGCTATTATAGGTATGTACTTCGGTGGAAGTTTAGTTAAAAAATAAGGATAAGATATGAATAACAACATGGGTATGGGTGGTTTTAGTGGAGACATGGACAGGAATGAGGTAGAAATAGACCTTCAAAAGTTTATGGCTTTGCTTCAAGAGAAGTCAGAGCTAAAAGAAAGAATTAGAGAACTAGAAGATATTAAAAATGATAATCCTTATCAAAGATTAATATTTATTGCACAGGCTGTAGATAGTTGGAGAATTATACCTCGAGCTTTTCTAAGTGTGTATATGTTCTTATTGTATTATACCACATTTTGGTTTATGGACTTGGCTAGTCCTAACATGGAACAATCAGGTTTTATATCTGTTGTAGTAGGTGCAGGGGCAGCTTGGTTTGGGTTATATACATCAACATCTAAAAGTAAATAGGAGATAAAATGACAAGGGGAGACGTAAATTTAGGGTTTATTGGACCATTATTTATACTAGGATTGTTAGCTATGTCGTTTGGTGCACAAGCAGATCAAACAGGTGACTGTACTGCCGGTACTCAGTACTGTGAAGACAATGGGTTGACTACTATTAATACTACGGTGACTACTAATACTAACACCAACAACAATACTAATAATAATACCAACACAAACACTAA
>Ga0209337_1002734_pt1 | contig 12642 bp, 17 predicted proteins | sample LinPmetageLP53_FD_184044 | JGI IMG/M metagenome (GOLD analysis project Ga0209337, IMG submission 184044) | Marine viral communities from the Pacific Ocean - LP-53 (SPAdes) (version 2) | ecosystem: Environmental > Aquatic > Marine > Oceanic | place: Pacific Ocean | collected 2010-02-08 | reverse complement strand
ACAGCCCATGTGTTTGTCTTCCAACCTGATCTGGTAAAGGTACATTGTGCACCACTCCCTCACCTATGAGGTGATCGATAGCCTCAGTCTTTCTCACTTGGTTACCTGCGACACCACCTTTAGCTGTCGATAGTCTCTCATAGTGGGAGCGAGACCGACCTGGTTCTTTTCTAATCAATCGAACCAATGCGTCACATAGCTCCTGTAGTTTCTCGTTTGCCTTACTTTGTTTTACTCTTTCTTTTGAGCTTTTGCGTTCACCATCTTTGAGAGGCCGAGCGTAAGCATGGGTAAAGTAGAGTATGTCATCGTAACCGAGTACATCTTTATGGTGTTCTGAATTAGATACCAGTGTGAACGTCAGTTCATTGTAATCTGTTGGGAACCGAACCTTGGTTGTCTGTAGGATACGATCCTCAGTAACGTCATCCTTGAACATAGTGTACACACCCTGAGCATCTCCGGTCCATGCACTAGCTCCCCGTGGCGATAACATATCTGATTGAGCAGAACCGGACCCTAAAGCCTTAGCTGTATGCGCTATAATTATAACAGCGCATTCTTGAAAATGTTCTTTCAACATTGCCATGACCTTACCCACTTCGCTGTTATCATTTTCAGACTCAATGTCGAACACTGAGTTTGCTGTATCGAACACAACCAATGGCAACGCATGATAGGTTCCACCGTCAGCCATCTCATTTGGATAGGTCCACTCTTTATATTCGTCTGCCACTTGTGCCACGATGTCAGCCTTGAGCCTACGAGCTGGAATAACCTTCACTGAATCAAAGTCTTCTTCTCGTGCTCCGGTGTTACCAAACGTGGCTACCGAGTAAATGATACGTTGGACCTGAACCACTGACTCGGTAATGATGATTACATTTCTCCGTATGGTTGGTATCAGTTCGTAGTCAACCGGATAAATATGGGCAACACTCAGGGCAAGTGGGATAGCAAGTGTCGTTTTACCTACACCCGGAGCACCTGCGAGGACGTTGATGCCCGTGCTCATAAAATCGTCCATGATATATTCGAACGATGTGACAGAGTGACTACCTGATCCCTGATCGTTTTTGAGAGATAACGGATGGACTTCATCAACAGACTTGGGAGTGATACCAACTCTGGAAACCCACCCGTTATCAATCGCACTACGAAAGATGGACTTGAACGTTATTGAATGTGGTTCATCCAACACATCCCATTTTCGGCGCGAAACTGTAGCATCAAACTTTGGAGACTTCGAAGACCAATCCATCCAGACTGAGTATCCGTTTTCCCCATATGGTTTGAGTGCCATTCCCACTTGTACCCAAGTGTTATATTCATCGCTAGAAATGTAAGTCAAGGCATCACGAAGATCGTCAAACGTTTGTGCCGTGGCTACTGGTACCCCAGACTTCTCAACCACCTCGTAAGCCTCTGTCTTGGCCCGTGTCCTATCGGTAATGAACTTTGGTAGCTCAGATGGCACCACTGGGTTAACCTTCGCTATGGGCGATTTATTATCGTGCCATCGATACGGACCTAACTCACCAAGACTTGGAGCAACTACGATGTAACCGTTGTGCTTCATGTCTAGACCGGAGCCTATGCTACTTGGATACGATGTGTTTTCCTCAGCCCTAAACAATCGGTGCTCCCCACCGGACTGAGTGACTGCAACACAATCGGAATATAAGACACCATGTTGGCTTTCTATTTTTGCAAGGGTTTCATCTCCACCGTTGCGTGGGTCTATATCAAGGGCCACCAACCCACTCTCAGCCAGGTTGATACCTATGCCAGCGTCAGCATCTGTACTCCACCAGTCACGAGCAATATCTGGGTTATTGGTTGCATCTAAGTGGCCACGAGGAGCTAACTTTGAATGTGGGTGCTTACCACCCTTATGACCTGGAGCATTTCCAGGTAATCCACACCTGCAAGATCCATCGTCGTTAACCCCCCAGACAGGCAACACACTCCAACCCAGCGAAATATATTGCAGGGCGTGGTCTAACGTGGTGGGTGCTTTTTCAACGACCTCAAAAATATGTTTCTTCGGTGGTCTACTCATCCCAAATCTCCTTCATAACATTCCACCATTTACTATTTTTAGAGCTACGTCTGAGTAAAACATAAGACGGCATTTTAACATCTTTGATCTGAAAAGAAGCCGACCTGATGTCTGGATGCAACATATGAGAATTTTGTAACGATAAATCGAGAATCATTTTTCGTCTATCAAAAAACTCTCGTGCTCTATTAAGGTTCCTTTTACTACTCATGCTAATAAACTGTGTGGCATCAATACGAGCACCGCTGTCCGTAGTGCAAATATATTTGACAGTAATGTACATATTGCTTCCCCTGACCCAACCGGAACAGTCATGGACTTTGGCTTTAATGATAGAGCTATTTGTGACACCCTTACCTGTTAGTGGGTCAATGATTTCCAATGTTTTGACACCAGGAAACACTCGCCGTTCTTGTATGACCCGTGGCTTCACCGGAGTCTCGGCTTGAACATCTTCATTTGATGTTTCGTTCTTGTAAGTGTCCATCATCTGAACACCACCCAGACGTTGGAAGTTGCCAACGTAATCAAGCACAAGACAATTATGCTTCCCTGGAGATAACCTCGTACCTCGGCCCATGATTTGCACCCATAGACTGCTTGACAGCGTAGGACGTAGGCAAATAATCGCATCCAAATGTGGCATATCAAATCCGGTAGTGAGCAAATCCACTGACACCAAAGCGTTGCACTTACCTGACCTGACACTCTCAAATATTTGATCACGTTGGCTTTTTTTGTGGTGACCATATACCTGACAGGTTTTCCGGTTGGTTAGCTCCCAAAGCAGTGATGCAAACCGTGTAGCTATTTGTACTGATGGACAATAGACAGCAATAAATTTCCGGTCATTAAAATGGTTGATAGATATAGCCACTGCCTTTAACCAATTGTCATACTCAGCCCGACCCATGATCCGGTTCAACTCTGTCTTATTGAAGTCTCCCTTATTTTTTGTAATGGGTATTTTTGCTTCATCAAGATCCAGTTGTAATTCACTGTGTAAACCGACCAAAGGTGCTAAGTAACCTTGTTCTACACCCTGTGCTACAGTAAAGCGAAAAGAGTCCCTATCAAACCATCCTTCATTAGCATTCCCGTTTTGAATGCTGTCATAAAAACTCCCACGACTATTGCTTTTATTATCACTATTTCCATTTGTTTTCTCCTGATCCTTTATTATAGTGCCTTCATCCATTCGCCACGGAGTAGCTGTAAAAGCCAACCGTTGGGCATTTGGATAGCATTTAAATATACGTTCATACTGTGACTTCCCAGATGCTGTAATTGGCACACGGTGGGCCTCATCGATAATCAAAATATCTGGTTGTGGTATTGAAAAATCATGTGAGGTATTTCGACAAACGTGGCTTTGAACAGTTTGAATTGTTCCAAACATCACAAGGTCAAAAAAATCCCATTGCCTCGGTGGTCTAATACTTGAACACACAACACCTGATCGACAATTGTGGCTAAAATTCTTTTCCCATGTGGCATAGTTTTGCTGAGTTAGAGTTACATTATGGGTTAAAATCCAAACTCTTTTTTTGTAAGTTAATGCAAGTTTAGAAGCCAAATCACAAATAACAATTGACTTGCCAGTGCCAGTTGCCATCGTGACGCATGGATTGAAACCTAGTTTCAGGTCTCCGATACAGGCTCGTGTCGCTTCAAGCTGATACTCTCGGAGCTTCATTTAGGCCACCCATCTCGGATAGAGGGTATTGGCTTCTCAAGTACAGGGTTCTTAAACTCTTCCCGAAGTTTTCGGGCAAGCTCTAATACTTGCCCTCTACTTTGTGTCGGTACCACTACCTCTACTCTAGTTAAGCCACTTGTCTTAGTCTTGGCACGGTAACTAGAATTGTAACCAGATTGCTTTTCCATTTAAAATTTCCTTTTTAATAATGCTTGGCTGTTCCAATTAAGTACTACGTTCTTACCCAACCGTTCTTCCAATGCATCTTGAAACTGGTTGCACGATTGTTTTTTACTGATAGACAAATAATCATTAAGTTCTTCAACAAGGCCGTAATCGCTCTTGATAAACTTTCTCAGCCCTTCACCAACTAAATAATCCATAATCTCGTGCCGTGGTATTTTGTAAGCCGAACAAAAGTCGTGGATAATTGGTAGCAGACTTGGACTGATTTGGTTGAAAACCTCAACCTGTACGGATACAGGTGAGGTTACTTTTGCTGACTTACTCATTATGCAACTCCCTTCAATGCCATAGTAAGTGAAGATGCATGGGCCTTGAGACACACCGTGGTAATATCTTTTTCAGTGGTGTGAGCCTTGAGAAATTGGCGTGAGACTTTTGCTTTGAGGGCTGAAATATCCACATTTTTACGGGTGTGTGTGCGAACCTGAACGGTGCAACCATGACCAGCAACATCAAAGTTTTTACCAAAAGTTTTGATTTGAGCGTGGATCTCTTTCTTACGAGCAGTAAGAGATACAAGTTTTGCTTCGATAGCTATAAGCTCTTGGACAGTTTGATAGTGGTTTATGAAAGTTTCCATTCGTTTTCTCCGTTTTAAGTTCTAAGTTATACAAGTGTTGTAGCATCTACTCCGGAGTGGGTCAACACTAAAAAAGGGCCGAAGCCCCTTTTTGTTAAAAGTTTTTTTTGAGTCTCAAAGACTGGTCCAGTTACCGTCTTCTTTATATTGAATGTCAACACATCCTGCGTTTGGCATTCCAAAGTCATCTAATGGTTCAAATCCATCGTAATCTCCAAAAATTCTACCGTAATAGTAGATGTTTTCATCATCATCTAACAATCTAAATTTAGCTTCGTTGGTGACTTGTGGTGGGGCCTTGTATGGACCTTGAATACCTCCTGCTACATCATCAATCACATCTTTGTCGATAATCCAGTAATAATTAGCCATTGTTTTTCTCCTTTAATATTCTTTTTTGCTACCTGATTTTTCGTTGGCACGATAGCCCTCGTAGTATTCATTCACCTCAAAGTTGGTCATATCAACTCGGAGCACTGTGGTACATTTCCCGTCTTTCCACACATTGTAGTGTGGGTTAAAAGGTCTGTGATAGTGGCTATCGGCACTGCCTCTATCGTAGGGTGTGCCGTAGCCTTTTGGATGGTTCCAAGTTATTTTTTTGAATGTCATAATCGTTCTCCGTTATTAAGTTATACACTCTTCTACCATTACTCCGGAGTAGAGTCAAACAAATTAACAACTTTTAATTTTGTTATTTGTTGATTGGACCCCAAACTCCGGACGGTTCGAATCACACCGTCTATGGTGTAATCACCGTTGATAAAATTTTTGACGGTCTGAATCAGGTTACCTTTATCCCCGATATTCAACTCTTGAACGGTGGAGTCGAGGTGCATCCCCAACTCCAATGCCTCAGCCCGTGCCTCGGCAACCGTGTCAAACCACTGGGTGTCATTCTTCATGTCAAACCCACTCCTCATTTTGTTTTCAATTACTCTATACATTCTCATGCCACCAACCTTGCTAAGTTTTTGTTGACTACTTCCCTTCGGAGAATCCGGTAAATCTTTTGCCAGTTGTTTCCGTGTGGTGTGTTGTCACCTTCGCGCAACCACCGTGTATGGGTGGAGTAGTTGTAATGAATAAGGTGTGCTACCTCATGGGCAACAGTAAGCATCAACGCATCTTCGGGTGTTTCAAAAGAACACTCTCCGATAATTGGATCGTTTTTGATGCGAGGATATTCATGGCAAAAAGTTTTGCCTTTACGGTACTTACTTACATCGATACACATATAATTTTGACCACCATATGAACTTTGGCCTCGGCATTTAATTTTGAGATACAATTTACGCCAGACTTCCGCAACAGTCAGTCTGTTAGAAGTTGGCCCTGTGATTTCCCATTTGGATTTCACGATTTCTTTGAGGCATTGTTTGGTGAGGCGTTTCACCAAGTCGCGCTCTGCGGGGGTTACATTTTTTGACTTGTAAACACTTGCCATGAGGCACTCCATTACAGTTATAAGTTATCGTTATTCTTATAGTATTACATCTTCCGGAGTAGGAGTCAAGTTTAAATATAACTCTTTGATTTTAAACACTTTTTTTGGACCTAAAAATAGGTGTTGACAACAAAGTAAAAGTGTTTCTATTTTTGCAGAGGGTTTTATCCCAATAACTGAGAACTAAAAATGAATAATATATATGCAACGATTTTTACAGCTTTGATGTTGGTGTTTGTTTACCTCACCATCAACTCATATTTTTTTGAGCAAGATCAGGACTTTCTTAATTGGGAGTTTAAACAGTACTGCCATATGGTCAGTCAGGGTGCATGGCCCGACTACAAAGATCAAGCAACGGAGTGTAATCAGTGAGCACTTGGATCTTTGATGTTGAGGTATACCCAAATTGCACATTATTTTGTAGCCAGTGTGTTGAGACAGATGAACGTCAATCGTTCTGGCATAGCGAATCAGGGTCAGCAACGAGACTTAGGACGTTTGTTGGAGACAAGCAAAAAACGTTTGTTGGATTTAACAGCAATCATTATGACAGTGTAATTGTCTCAGCTTGGTGCCAAGGTTTTGACACAAAATCTATTAAACATATTAGCGACACAATCATTGTGGAAGGTGTTTTATCATTTCAAGTTAAGAACGAATACAAATTAACTAATTTTCTGAACGACCATATTGATTTAATTGAGGTAGCACCAAGTTTTGTAGGCTTGAAAGCCTATGGGGCACGAATGAATATGCCCATGCTCCAAGACCTGCCCTATGACCCACACGAGGCTCTGTCAGTTGATCAACAAAATATTTTGGAGTCGTACTGCCAAAATGATATAGAAACAACTGCTGAGTTGTTTAAGAGGCTTGAATCAGAATTAGAGCTACGGCTAAAAATTTCTAAACAATATGGAATTGATCTGAGAAGTAGATCCGACAGTCAGATGGCTGAACAAGTTTTTAAAAAAAATCTAAATTTAAAATCACTTGATGTGCCGATTCCAAGCACGGTGAGCTACGATCCACCAGAATATTTAAAAATGGATCGTGCTGGTACTCAGGCAACACTTGACGATATTTCCAAAATGAAATTTTATGTCGATCCAAAATCAGGTCACATTAAAATGCCTGACAGTTTAGATAAGTTACAAATATATACCCGAACAGGAAGCTACAAGATCGGCATCGGGGGTTTACACTCGACCCATGACAAACGTGTCACTCACGTTGCAGGAGATGAATTAATTTATGAAATTGATGCTGCTAGCTTTTACCCTACAATAATTTTAAATGGTAACCTATCACCATCACACATTGGAAATAGATTTATTAATGATTATCGCCGTATTTATGATGAGCGATTAGAAGCCAAAAGCCAAGGCGATAAAGTCACTGCGGATACCTTAAAGATAAGTCTGAACGGAACTTTTGGAAAGTTAGCGAGTCGGCATAGTATGTTGTATGCCCCTGATTTAATGTTAGCAGTTACAATGACCGGACAATTTACGTTGTTGATGTTGATCGAATTATTAGAACGTGAAGGGGTCACTGTTCTGTCTGCAAACACAGACGGTATCGTAATTCGCGTTGCTAATTACAATGAACAAAGCGTTCGTTCGTGCGTGCAAGAGTTCGAAAAATTAAGTGGGTTTACTTTTGAGTATACATCATATGAAAAACTAGCAATCAAAGATGTAAACAACTATATTGCAATCAAAAAAAATGGCATCAAAGCTAAAGGCATTTACAGTCCAGTATCGCTTCGCAAAAACCCTACAGCTCCAGTGTGTGCATATGCAGTCGGGCAGTGGCTGGCTCATGGTACTAGTTTTGGTGACACAATAAGCAATGCTTCTTTCGATATGTTTATTACTGCCAGAAATGTAGCGGGTGGTGGCGTGCAAGGTGGTAAATATTTAGGCAAGGTTGTGCGTTGGTATCAATCAACGAAAACTACTGAGTCAATTTTATATGCAAAAAATAATAATAAAGTTCCAAAATCTGATGGGGCACAGGCCTGTATGCAAGTTGATGATTGGTCCGTCAAACCGGATGATTTGGATACTCAGTGGTATATTAATGAATGCATTAACATCGCACATAACGTTGGGGCAGAGCATTTTCTAGATGTTACGGAAATATTTTTGGCAAATTTTGGAGTCACTTATGACTAAAGTTTACATCGTACAAGCTCACAATAATAAAGATATGTCTGATGCTAGAAGGCATGGAGAACTTCATGTTTTGTATCCTAGTCATATTCATCGACCTTATGACACGGACCATCTGACAAATTTAGCTCATACGCAATTGAGAGATTTTTGCGAAGATGATTTTTTACTGTTACTGGGTGATCCTGCAATTTGTGGGATGGTTACCAAAGTTGCATCTGAGTATTCGGAGATTGTTAGGATGTTAAGTTGGAACCGAATAAAGCAAGAATATCACGAAGTAACATGGGATTTTGCAGATGCGGAATGACAACCGCTAATTTCATAGAGGAGAAAAAAATGTCACAGAAAAAGGCTGACTTTGAAAGTCAATTAAGAAGAGGTAAACAAAATAAACCGCCTCGGATTTGTATTTATGGAGATCATGGTATTGGAAAATCAACATTAGCGTCCCAATTTCCTGATCCGATATTTATTAGCACTGAGGATGGTCTTGATACATTAGACGTAGTTTCTTTTGACCGTGCGGAGTCTGCTAAAATGGTTGCTGAAAATATACAGACTTTGTTGTCAGGGGAGCACACTTTCAAGACTTGTGTAATTGACTCTGTAGATTGGTTGGTAGAGCCATTAATAGTAAAATCTGTCGAAGAAACTTATGACGCAAAAGAGTTGTCATACGGTAGGGATAAAGTCAAAGTCTGTGAGGAGTTTCGTGAGATCCTTCAGGGTCTAGACTATCTTAGGGAACATAAGGGAATGAATGTAGTATTGATAGCTCACAGTGCGGTCAATAAATTCGAAGATCCTCGGACTGAACCATTCGATAAATACGAACCAAAACTTCCTAAATATTGTAACTCATTGTTACAAGAGTGGGTTGATGCATTGTGCTTTGCAGCTTTTGACGTTGTAATCCGTAAAGCCGATACGGGATTTAATACTACAAAAAATCGTGGTGTATCCAGTGGAGATCGTTTTCTGCATTTTCAACCTAACCCAGCATTCGCCGCCAAAAATCGTTTTGATTGTCCTGAAAAGATCGAAATGAGTTTTAACAATTTATCTGAAGTCATTCCAGTATTTAGTTGAGGAGATTATTATGCCTAAATTCGGATTTAATCCAAGTGAGGTTGCACCACAAGAACCTATGAGTTTTGAACTGATGCCTAAAGGTGAATACACCTTGAGAGCAACAGATGCAGAAGAACGTCCAACAAGCTCAGGTGGAGAACTGATTGCTGTTACATTTGAAGTAGCAGATGATTCGTATCAAGGACGAAAAATTTGGTTTCAGTTCAATACTAAAAATGCATCAGAAACTGCCGAACGGATTGGTCATCAACAATTGGTTGCATGGGCTACAGCTTGTGGTAAACCAGACGCAGATGATACAGATGCGTTATTAGATAGGTCTTTTCAAGCTAATGTAGTTATTGAAAAAGGTACCAATGGCTATGCTGACAAGAACAAAATTGCTTCATTTTTGTTTTCTAAAGCAAAAGCCAAGGCTCCGGTTAAACGGTCTGAACCACCAAAGAATAATTCTAATGGTGGTAGCAAGTGGAACCTTGATTAAGAGTTAACCGCAATGATGCGGTTATGCCCTCAGAGCAACAGGTCTCGTAACAGCCTAGCTCTGGGGGTTTTTTAAAACAATTAGTTGGATTGAATAATGGTTGCTATACCACAGACAGTCGAAAAACAAATCATCAAAAATATTTATCAATCCTATCAGAAAAATCAAGCACTGTACTTTCACAGGCTTGGAGCGTCTAATATTGGGACCGAATGTGTCAGAAAAATATACTTTCAATGGCGAGTCTTTGCTAGGAAGCCCATAGATGGTCGTATAATGCGTCTATTTGCAACTGGGCACAACCAAGAGGATCGTATCATCAAAGACCTTCACAACGCTGGATTAGAGGTCTGGGCAGTGAATGAATATGGATCTCAGTTTGAGTTTCCTGATTCTACTGGTCACTTTGTCTGCCGTGCAGATGGTGTTGTCAAAAATGTTCCTCGTAGTTCAGAATCTCATTTGCTTGAAATAAAAACACATAACAAAAAAAGTTTTAGTGCGTTACAGCGACATGGGGTGAAAGAGTCTAAACCGGAACACTATGCACAAGTACAAATCAGTATGGCATTTGGTAATTTTAAACGTGGGTTATACGTTGCTGTCTGTAAAGACGATGAACAATTTTATGTAGAACGTATTCAACCAAGTATCAAAGATCAAAAGAGCCTTCAGAAACGCATTACATCGCTTGTAAACGCTCGTATGAGGCCAACAGGCATCAGTGATGATGGAAGTGCTTTCCAATGCAAATGGTGCGATATGCGGAGCGTATGCTTAAAATTAGAAAAACCATTATTTCACTGTAGAACTTGCCAAAATTCTATACCAAGTCATAATGGGGAATGGCGTTGCACGTTACATGATGTAACTTTAACCCCACAGAATCAACTGGTTGGTTGTGAGGATTATACAACATTATGACTATAACTTGCGGAATTGATCCAGGTTTAACTGGAGCCATTGGTATTTTAGAAAATGGGCAATTTCAATCCGTACATGATATGCCAGTAATGAATAAAGGTAACGGAAAAGTTAAATGGGAAGTTGACGTAACGGCTTTGGTAAGTTTGTTACGACAAAAAACCCGTAAGGATGGTGAACCTGAAGATTTTGTGTCGTGCGTTATTGAGAGAGTGCACGCTCACCCGCAACAAGGGGTTAGTTCAGTATTTAGCTTGGGTGACTCTTTCGGCAGTGCTCGTGCTTGCGTGGCAAGTGTCAGTAAGATCGAACTGCGGTATGTAACGCCCCAAGTATGGAAAAAATATTTTGGACTCACGGCAGATAAAGAACAGGCCAGAGCATTAGCCCTGACCATGTTTCCGGATGCTCCGATCAATCTAAAGAAACATTCAGATCGATCTGAGGCGTTGTTGATGTCTAGGTGGTTATGGGAGACTGAGTATCAATAGATTCTTTTGGATATGAATCTTTGCTTTGATACCGTAAAGCCTGTTTCAATTCTTTCTTTTCACGCTTATTACCCAAGAAATAAATGTATCGATGTTTCTGGGATCGATCTACAACTTCGTATTTTTCTGGATTAGCTATACGTTCTTCCAACGTGCTCTGCGATACAATAGTCTTTGAGTGTAGATTAGAGCCTCGCACAACCCACTCAGTTCTTTTGGCACTCATACCAGTGTAAACGAAGTTGAGAGCCTGATAGATCACCCCAGTGTGGTCCTGAGCCGTGTCAGCGTATGAAACAACTACTTTTGGTTTGGGCAATAGTTTTAAGGCACGGCTTACTAGGAAGGATGCTTCGTTTTTCAAATTGTCACGGAGTACAAGTCGATTAAGCTCAATGACATTTCCCTTGTGTTCAACGCCACAAACACCCTCACATAACGAAGGTGATGGTGGAGTGCCAAACGAAACAATCCCCACGAGTGGCCCAATGCGGAACAGATCGTGAGGATTGTCACCTTTTTTAAATAACCCGAATGCCCAACTTATTGAGGGTACTCGCCTTGCATAGTGAATATCCAATATGAAAGGCAAGCAATCCTGATAGTTGATAGGCTCTACGTTGTATTCATTCTCCATTTAAAGCCCAATCGTCATAATCTTTAATGTTTTGAGAATACTCTTCCATTTCTTGAACAGTCATCTGACATTCAAATGCTTCTTGAAGTAAAGATGGATTTTGGACTACTCTTTTGCGCCAAAACTTAATTTCATCGGAATAAATGCTTTCAGTTAAAATTTTATTAATGCCCATATCAATTTCTCCGTTTTAAGTTATTCTTATTTATAACTGTTTCCGGAGTAGATTGCAAGTGTTTAACTGGACAAAAATAAATTTCTTTCTGCCATGCGTCTACGGTGTAACCCACGGATAAATTTACCACTGGCATATGACCAACGAGGGAACTCATCTGGTGCGGTAGGATCACCCTTTATCACCTTCTTACGAAGTGTACTTGCTCGGAGCGAACCGGAGCCAAGATTATACGCGAAACTAACAAGACTATCGAATTGAGACTGTGTCAGCTTGCACGGCACGAGTCGAAGCACTGCACGCTCGTATGACACTAATTGTTTCCTAAGCAGGGTTTCTGCCTCATCTCTGGACATCTCAGGGGTATGTTGTGTCACCCTACTGCCATCGGCTAGTCGCGTGCTACCCCAACCTATGGTCCAGACCTTGGCAGAACATTGATAAGGTTTTGACCTGAATCCTTCAAATGCCTTTAGTAGATCAATGCCCTTGTCAGATGTTTTAGTTACTTTCTGGACATCCATGCTTGCATACCAAAAAATGCTCCGATGATGCCTGCCAGCGCAACAAACAGCGTTGATAGAAGGCCAGATAAAGCCGTGATTCTAGTATCTGGTATCAG
>Ga0209337_1002733_pt1 | contig 12642 bp, 6 predicted proteins | sample LinPmetageLP53_FD_184044 | JGI IMG/M metagenome (GOLD analysis project Ga0209337, IMG submission 184044) | Marine viral communities from the Pacific Ocean - LP-53 (SPAdes) (version 2) | ecosystem: Environmental > Aquatic > Marine > Oceanic | place: Pacific Ocean | collected 2010-02-08 | reverse complement strand
AAAAACAACACCTTCACCACCCGCCATTCTTAAATATTCTTGACCGCTAGAAACTCCATCACCCCCCGCTTTAGCAATAGTAAATCTTATTCTACCATCTTCGGTTCCACCCGATTCATCTAATGCTTCACCATGAATACCTAAATAAATATGAGTGTTATTTCCATCATCCTTTCCTTTCCAAAGTATTCTTCCTAAATCTCCACTTGAAGAAGCATCAGAAGCACCTGTTCTATCAAAAATTATTTCAGGTTCATTAGTCGCAGAAGCGACTCCCGCAGTATTCTCTAAGGTTAAAGTTGGTTTACCATTAGAACTGGAAGTTATTTTGACATCACCTGTAAGGTCAAGCGTTGCTTCTCCTTCTACTGCTGAAATAGCATCAGCATTAGTATAAGCGGCAGTTTGAGCAACAAAGGATAATTGTCCTCCACCATCTGTTTTTAAAACTTGATTTGCGCCTCCGTCAGCAATAGGCCAATTTAAGCCATCAAGAACAATTTTACCGCTTCCATTTGGTGTAATATTAATATCAGAATTAGTCGGAGTAGAAACAATATCTAAACTATTTGCATCTCCTGTTATTTTACCAGATTCAGTATAGCCACTATCATCATGACCAATACTTAAACTATTTTTTATTTTATTTACAGTAAGATATTGAATACCTACATTTGCTGTTCCATTATGAGTAATAACGGCAATAATAGTGTCTCCTGTATTATATTCAGCAACTTTATTTGCTGCGGCAGTAACACCACTTGGGCTTCTAATTTCCAATACAGGAGCAGTAGCGTGATTATTTGCCACTAATAAATGATAGCCATTTGTGTATGTTGAACTTAAAGTTAAATTAGGAACCGCCGCTACTGTTAATCTTTCACCATCTCTAAAGATAACACCTTCACTTACATCAATTTGAGTAGAACTATCAATAGTAATATTAAAGCCACTAATTGCATAATTTTGACCTAAACCATCAGACAGGGCTTTTATAATGCCTGTGTGTGGAAAATCTACACCATCTTCAATTTGATTAGGTGTTCCATGTGTGCTTTGTCCGTAAAAGTTTGGATTATTTACCATATTATTCAACCTCCAACAATATAAACAGTTCTAATGTTTCTGTTGTGGAAAATGGGCCAACTCCATCAAAATTGGCTCTATATACCATAGTGCTTCCATTGAATAAACCAACTTCACGAATGACTTGACCTTGAATACTATTACCTGCTACTGATACTTTTACCTCAAGAACATTTAAGTCAGACTTTGTAATAATAACTGAAGGTGTAATTGCGGTTAATGGCACATCTAAATCATTAGCAATAGGATTCGTACTATTACCTCCTAGACCTATCTTAGCACTATCAAATAGATTGTCTTTGATATGAGTAGCAATTAATGTTTTAAGTTCATCTGTAATCATGTTAAGTCTTCCTCCACTAAATTAGTAATAGTAATTGATGCTCCGCCCTCAAATCCAAACTGTGCAGTAAAACCAAGTGCTGTTCCGAAACCGAGAGTCAAACCGCCCGACGCTTCTCTCTTGCGTATCAGTAATTTAAGTTCTTTGGTGTTTAGGGTATCTATTAAATTGTATGAAATCTCGTTACTTAAAAGATTGTTGCTTCTTAATGCTGCTTTTGTTGATTTGTTAGAAATAAGTAGTTCTGAAAATATATCTTCTAGATTTTTAGTGTATCTTCCCAATTGTAGTTTAATGAAGCCAGTAAGTAAGTGTTGCATCTCTAATACTATATACTCGCTCATTTCTATATTCTCTCTTGGTATAGCAACAGAAACAATATCTCCAACTCTTAATTGATTTATTCCTTTATTTTGCATAGTAATAGATATTTTTTGATTAAATCTAGAATGGATAATCAACAGTTTGATTGCGTGTTTATCTACCTCTTCTTGTGTTAATAGTGTAGAATCTAATACTTCTAAGGTTTTTCTACCTCTTTTATTAATCGAGCGTATGTCCCTTCTAACTGCTTTATGTGAAATTCCATAAACAATAATTTCATTATAAAAATCAAAAAGGGTAGTTTCTTTCTCAAATTCAGAAATTAAATAGTCGCCACTATCATTTATAGTAATATTAGTATAATAATCACTTGAAGCCTTTGGAGTAATTCTAAATACATCGTTCTCTTCAACCAGTTTCATTTCTTTTCTTTGTAAAATATAACGAATAGCAGAATATAAATCAACACCTTGATAATTTGGTGCTAAATATAGGGGAGTATCAGTAGTTGTAGTTTGATAAGTTATTTCTTCTTGTTCAAAAAGTTCATTAATCAAATCCTCTCCTTCCACACCGATAGAAATAGTGGCTCCTATACAGGCTCTTGTAGGTGTTATTTTTATATCATTGTTAGAAGTAACAGAGAAAGTTTCAGAAATGCTAACTATTCCATGCATTTCCTTAATATCACCAATTGTAAGTATAATTTGTTTTTCGCTTGTAAAGTCTGAATTTTCTTCTACTGTTATTGAAGTAGATTGACTATTTTCTCCATCAGTCATATATAATGAATGATTTCCTTCGGATAAAATATCTGTAAAATTAGTTGCTTTTCTCATTACAATATAATCTTCACTACTACTTTGTTTATCTAAATCTACTGCAACATACATTGATAAAATTGCTTCTTGAATTGGCCCTAATCCTGTATCTACTTTTTCTCTTGAACCCGTCTTAATAGCGTAATCTTGTGCAGGAGAATACATCTCATCTGAATTAGCCTTTTTGGTGTAGTTTGGGGATAACATATTTAAAGAAATTTTATTCGGAGATTTTTCATAAAAAGCAGTTTCATTTGGTTTCATAATCCTATATGACCTATTATTTGTTAATGCTTTATCAGTAGTCAAATTATGTTTAACTGAGCCATCATTATTGATTTCATGGGAAACCACATAAATAATATCTTCTGGAATAACATTATCCATTCTTCTCATATTAGTAGCATCACTTCCTCCGTCAGTTGAGGCTGTTTTTAAGTCAGTATCATAACCTACTTCAGAAACTAAATAACAACCCGTTAAATCTAAAAAGTCTAACCAACCATGACTGTATTTACTAAATCTAAGTGTAGTATTAGTATTCGTTTCAGTAGGGTCGGCACTTAAAGTAAAACAGGTTGAGTTATTTATTGCTGCAACTTTGGCATTTACTGGAATACCAACACCTCTAATACTCATTCCTACGGTTAAACTTGCTGTGGAATCCATTGTAATATGTCTTACGCTTGTAGATGAACCATCTGATAGGCCACTTGTATGATTTGTGTCGCACGTTGCATTTGAAATAATATCAGTAAAGGCATTTAATCCAACTGAATGTAATGTTCCATTTGAGGAACTAACAGTAGTTGCAGTATCATGGTCAGAAGCAATATAATGTAATCTTGCACAAAAACACAAATTTGCTCCCGATGCTTCATACTTACTACTACCTGATGCAACTAATCCAGTAGTCCCAGTATCTTGAGGATATTCTCTGCCAAAGGTTTTTTGACTATTTTTTAATATGAAAAAGTCAGTATGTGAATCAACTCCATCATCAAATTGTTCAATTCTCGTTCCTGTTGATGGAATGGCTAATCCAATTTCAACTTTAACTTCTTCACCTTGTTCTATTGAGTATGTATCTAAAACAACTGCTTTACAATTATTCATAAATTGGTCTGGTGCTTCATATAATAATCTAAATACCCTACTTGGAAAAGTTCTTCCTAGATTAGCGGTTAAGTCATTAGGAATAAAATGATGAAATCTAAGAGGCAAAACGACCCTATCATCTGAATGACCCGAATACACAACGCTATGATTATCTGCATTCTGCGCCCAAAAATCGCTAGAATGAGTAGCGTAATTTTCCGTTACTAAAGAACCTCTTTGAATATGTGCTCTATCTTTAGTAATAAAACTATCAGAACTTTTTGTTCCTTTTAAATTTACGTCTATTAATCCTAAACCCGAAGTTTGCACAAATAAACTACCTGAAGTAAATGTATTTTCGATATTTCTTCTAGTAGCGGATGTAAAAGTGATTGTTTTTGTTCCAGAATTATAAGAATCAACTTCTCCTATTTTTCTATAATCTGAATCATAGTACGTCTGACCATTAGTAGGTGTAGTTCCTACTGTGTCCAAAACAATTTGATTACTACTTGCACTAAGACTACTAGAAACATTGATAGTATTTGTAGTATCAGTAAAAAGATATGTATTAAAGTCATTAATTCTAACATGATTTTTACTATCTACTGTTGGTTTTTCTGGATTAATAGGATTAAAGTGTACATCAAAGCAAAGTTCTGTTAATCTCATTATACCAAATCTCTTAAGAGAAGTTATATCTTTATCAGAATGGAATATAATTTCTTGAAAAGAGTTATCTTTTAAATTTTTAACTTTTCCAGAAGTGGTATCAGTATAGCCTAATTCTTCATTAACTGCTTTATTATTTTCCATTAAAAATAAATTATAGTTACTAATTATTTTATTAGAATTCATAATGCTATCTTTTCTTAATGAAGAATATGGAAGTACATCACTATTTATGTAAAAGAAAAGAGTTGCAGCAGAAGTATCTTTTTGGTCTAAATCACTACTTAATTCTTGAATAGTAGTTAATCCAGCACCCGTATTAGATTGAGGAAATTGATTTAGTATGGAACTTTTTTGTAGTCTTAGTTTCTGCCCCAATGAAAAATTACTACCATAAGTGGAATCAATGCCTCTCATATCCAAATCCATTTGAATATCATTTCCTGTTCCTGTTTTATCATATCTATTTGTATTATCAGAAACGATGTTTGGTGAAAATTTATAAGATACGGCATGGTGTTTTAGTTTAGATTTATTTTCATATGTTTTATTTAGCGCATCAGAAAAATAATTTGTTTTTGCATTAAGTAAATTAAAATTACCATCAGACATACTTATCAATTTATAATACATTTGTCCATATTTTTTAGCAATATCGGAACCGCTAAATTTAAGTGTTGTATTAGTATTAGTGGCAGTTGTATCAGCACTTAAAGTAAAGCAAGTCGAATTGTTTATTGCGGCGACAGTTGCATTTACAGGTATGCCTTCGCCTTTAACTCTCATTCCTATTACTAAACTGGATGTAGAATCCATTGTAATATGTCTTATATTTGTAGATGAACCGTCCGATAATCCTGATGTGTGGTTTGTATCGCAAGTAGCATTTGAAATAATATCATTAGAATAGATATTTTCAAAATTTATAGGAACAGCACCTCTTGAAGTAATTTTAGGATGGGGTATTGTTAAAATTTTACTTCCCCAAAGGTGCTTCCCATTAATGAAAAATAAATCATGAGTATCTTTAATAACTGAAAATACCTTATGACCAGTAGTAGCAGAAACATTTCTATCTAAACCCAATATTGGCCCAAAAGTAGCCTGACCTGATATAAATATAAAATCAGAAACATATCCTGCAAATTGGGCTGAAGAAGAATCAGAGCCAATAAAAACAGCATCTCCATAATCAAAATCTTTAATTCCATCTGTTGAGACTTCTACAAGGGCTGGTAATAGGTCATTGTATGATTTAGAACCCACAATCGCCGTATTTTGTATTGTTGCTTCTTCTGTTAAAGTATAAGATGAACTATTTGCATAATTAGTTAATTTTCTACCTAAAGTAATAGGAAGATAAGGTGCTAAAGTGATTGTAGATTCATTTTCTTTTTTCTCGATACTAACTATTTCGAAATCAATTAAAGTATTAACAGTATCAAAAGAAGATTCCCCCGCACTCCCCTGTTCATCCTTTAATTTGGCTTGAAAAGCAAAATCATTTAAAATAGATGAAGGACTATTAATTGCATAACCAATTGCTCCTTCATTAGTATTGGCACTTGTAGCCACCAAACTGTCTCCTTCTCCACCAAAAAAGAGAGTATCTTGAGTAAATGCAGATGTTGAAGCAGCACTTATTGTTATAGTTGTAGCACTATCAATAGAAACAATAGTGGTTCCAGTTGGAATAAAAGCATGACCTTTAACTTCCATTCCCACTATTAAATTAGAAGTATCTGATACGGTAACTGTTGTGCTAGAAGAACCTGTTACAGCACTTATTTTTATGGCTTTAATTTTATTGCCCGATGTAAAAATTAAGCCCTTACTTGCCGCACCTGTTAAAGATGTGGGTTTATTTGTTGCTAAGTGAGATGAACCTAGAGATTTTGATAATACATAATTTTTTTCTATTTCCATGTAAAGTGCTTCAGAATTAAGTTCCGTAATAGCAGGAGTAATAACTAATTTTCTTTTTACTGTATTATGAAAAGATAGAGCCAATACTTCTCCAACATAACCATTTACCCCAAACAATCTAGTTCCAGCAACAGGATAATTGTCAAAATCGTCGGGGTCTGCATCAATATTAGTTTCAATTTCAGTAGCACCTAAAGCAACAATATAGGTATTTCCTGATTTAATATTACCTAATTTATTATATGGACTATTACTAGAATAAATAATATCTTCACTAAACAAAGTGTTAAGATTAATAATAGGAGAAAGTAATTTGTTAAACTTATCTCTTCCTTTTATTTCTACAATAGATTGCCCTTCTTCTTTTTTAGTCTCAATGTTCTCAATTTCTCCATTGAATCTTTCGATAAACAATTGATATTGTCCCTTTGTAAAACTTAAAGAATTGCTATTATAGGAATCCCCAGTAAAAGATAAAGTAATCATATTTTTTACAGCATCGCAAGCAGTAACAGTAGCAAATCTTTCTTTATGGTTTAATGATGTAAATGCAACATACATCTTACTAAACCTGCCATTTAAGAGATGTGTGTCGAGCATAAGTGTGCCGTCAGTTGCGTTATATGCTCGCCTGTGAAGGACTTCGTTGCTCGATGGAGTAATGGACTGTGCGGTGAAAACACCGTCATTCTCACCCCTTGCATATGGGTTTGAGGTATCATTTTGAAAGGTAATCGTATGCGTAGTTCCTGAATGGGTTCCGAAAGCATTGACGATTAAAATTTTATCGCCCAATTTGACTTCATCACCTGCATTTAAAACCGTTTCTAAATCATACTCAGTATTAAAAGAAAATACAAATGCAGAGGTAGAAGATGAGTAGGTGGCCTTTAATGGGAAAAAAGCATCAAAATCTGCCCTATGAATATTATGCCTTACTCTATAAGAACTAAATTCTTTTATTTTCTTAGGAACAATCCTACCATTATCAAGTATAGATGTTTCTGCAAAACCCCCTTTACCATCTATTGATTCTGTATTAACATGGTCATATACATTATACATAACATTTGATTTTGTGGGAGAAAAATCATAATGTAAATATCTAATTGGGCCAGTATAAACAGGTGAATTGGTTTCATCATCTGCTATTCTTCGAGTATTTAGATAAATTTTATCATAATCAGTTTCATCTTTAGTATAATTAACACCTTCATTACTATTAGCACTTGTTACATCATTATCGTCTAATTCTCTTAGAGTATCAAATAATTTAACCCTATGCGAATATTTACTATAATCAATAACAGTCTTACCAAAGTCTTGAACAGTTACAAATGCTCTTGAAGGGTCGGTTTTGGCTAACGTATAACTATTAGCAGTTCCACATTCCCTCATAGCAAAATATTTAGTGTTGTGGTCTAATTCTCCTTCTTTATCTAATCCATCATAGAAGTAAAACAATGGTCTAGCAACAACCATTCTTCTTGCTAATTGCCCCTGAAAGTGAGTAGAATCTCCTAAACTATCATCTTGCTTCATACCTAAAGAAATTGCTACAATGTCAGTATTTTGAGTAACTTGGAATATAATAAACTTAGTATCTTTTGGTATTTCTTTCCCTAATCTGGGTTCAAATTCAAAGGCATCTCCTTGTAAATCATCTGCCTTTACTTCTGTTATTTTTGCTAAATGATGTTGAAGTGGACTATCAGAATACAAAAGAACAAAGTAGTCATTTGTAGTAAATTTACCTGTTGTAGCATTCCAATCGGCAGGATTAAATCTAACTCCTGTTGTAGTTAAAGAATCATAGCATTTAATTTTAAATCCCTTTGTATTAGCAAGATTAGAATTTTCAGTAACAGTTCCACCAAAACCTGTAATGGCAACAGAAACAGCACCATGAGAAACAATAGCAGTATATACTCTATCTCCATCAGAAAAATCACTAGAACCAGAAATTAATTGAGGATTAGTAGGTGCATTAAAATCATCTCCTGTAATACTTAGACTCATTCATCCACCTCCTCAAATCTTAAGTAAAGAACAGTATTATTATAATTAGGCATTAAGTTATTGATAGCGCCAAATTGATTCTTTTTAATATTCATAATACTCAACTCATGTAACTCTCCCATAAATTGATTATTGGTTGTTGCAGTATCAAGAGCAAAGGTCGTTGCGCTTCCGTTTGCCCCAATATAACAATTTTCTTCCGATAAAGTAAATGAATCAGTTTGAGTATGAGTTCCTGTCTTAACCAATCTACCCTCAAAAAATATATTTACTACTTTATTTCTGTTATCCCAAGAACAAGCAATATGATAAGTATTATTAATATAACTAGGTTCAAAGAAGTCATCATGAATAAAAATGTTACTTCCTGATGTAACGGAAGTAGATGGGTCTAGTTTTAAAGTAAGACTACTAGAATCTGCCGAATGAACAATACCAAAAGAAGTAAAGGTCAATCCATCTCGAATAAATACTTCTTTGCCATTAAATAGATGTTGATTAGCATTTGAAAGATTAGCCGCTTTACTAGAAAATGCACTTGTAGTGGAACCTATACTTTTATATTTCATCTTTCCATCGGATTCAAACCCTTTAGAAACAAAAGAATCGTATTGGCTTCCTAAATTTGGCAAGATAACAGCCTCACTTGTAAAGTATTCCATAGAGGCTGAACCTAATTTAATCCCTACTTTAATTTTATATCTTGCAGGATTATTTTCAGTATGTAATGTATCATTTACTAAACTTACTTGAAAATTACTATTGTGAAATACTCTCATTTCATGAGAAATACGATTTGCTCTAGTTAAATATCTTTCATTTTCATGACTGTCTTTATTTCCTGCCGCTACAATATCTTGTCCTATTGCTGGCATTATTTTCTTAGTAGATGTATTATATGAATTACCCCCACTAATCGGATTTTTAATAATATTTGCTGGTTTATTAAAGGTTCCAGCAGTTCTATGAATACCATAACCATTAACATCATAAGGAGTTAAAACACATTCAAATGTAAAATCCTTATCAATTGCCCAAAGCCCGTATTTAATATCACTTGCATCAGAACTGGTGGTCGAAATATTATCAGAATAATCTAATGTCAAAAAACCATTACACATAACTGGAAAAACCAAAGAGCGTTGTTTTCCTGTAAAAATAGCATATGACATAATAAATCCTCAAGGTAAAATTAAAGCAACCACAAATTCTAAAGTAAAACTTATATCAACTGCTTCTGAACTTAACTCATAGCCAAATTGCTGAACAAACCCTTTTAATCCAGCACTTGTAGAACTGGTAGGAAATGCTTCTGCGCCACTAACATTCTCATTATCCAGTTCATTAGGTTCGCCTCTTGACCTAAAGGTAAATGGTATATTTCTTTCTGCTACTTGGACATAACTTTCATTTACTTTAGATGGCATTAACACCACTAATTCATTAATGGCTTGATATGATGCAAGTCCCGTAGAATCGACACCCGACGCAATTAATTGAGCAACTTCCTGTGGAGTAAAAGTTAAAGAAGTTGGAGTAGAACCTGTTTGGGTATGGCTTCTTTGAATAACTGTTTCATTAATAAAACCCTGTAAACTAATTCTTTTAGTGGACATACCTAAATCTAATGCAGCAGTTAAAGATTCTCCTGTGGCTAATCCACTTAAAGGAATAGGAAAGGCAGGTATTTGCTTATCAACTGATATGGAAACTCCAGTAACTTGTAAAGGAATAGTATCAACTAATGCACTTGTTCCAGAATGTTCGCTAATTTTTAAATATACTGTACTTGTCATATTATCATCTCAATGTGCTAGAAGATGTACTTCTATTAATCTTAGAACTAATCATTCTACCTATTTCATCAGCCATCCTACGCATTTCTGCCTTTGAAGAATCCCTTGCATTAATTGTAATACTAAAGTTATTAACTGTTCCTCCACCACTTCCTTTAAGCATCTTTTTACTATTAGCATTTGAAACAACGGTAGAACCCTGATTTCCAAACATTAATTCTGGGCCTTTTTCTCCAACTATTGATACTGGCGTGTTTATTGTTCCTCCTGTACTCCATAAACCTATATAGTCTCCAAGTAAACTAAGTCCTTGATACATAACATAAGTTAAAGCAGCAATCGCAATTAATGGTAATTGTACAGGTAATAATGAAATTAATGTTAATGTGGCTACTATTGCTATGGCTATGCCAATAAGAGTTCCTAATTTATCAGCGAGATTATCCCATGTCCAATCGCTAAACCAATCAATAACTTTTCTTCCAATCGTTTCAATTGGAGTCCATATTAATGCAACAGCAGTAACAAAAAAGGCTTTTAAAATCCCCCAAACTAAATCCCATAGTCCTGAAGCAACATCTTTGATTCCTTCCCAAATCTTATCCATATCACCATTCATTATACCTGTAACAATATCCATAACCCCACCAAACATCTTTTGTATTCCTGCCCATGCTTGCATTAAACCAGCCTGTATGTGTGGAATGAATCTACCAAAAATCTCTTTCATTAATTTTCCATTAGTTGTAATAAACTTTTTAATAACGATAAATACGAGAGCAAACAATATGAAATACATTGAAGCCACTAATATGAATCTAGTAAGGCTTATGGCGGCTTTGGCTATTCTTGGCATAACTGCTCCCCACTCTGATGAAGCATTTTTAATTTTTTCATTTAATTTCTCATTTACCGCATCCATTTTTGCACCAATACTTTGACTAATACCTAAACCTATTCTAGCAGGATTAAATTTTCCTTTAAATAATTTAGCAGCAATACCACCTTGTAATTTCTTAAGTCTACCTTCTGCCTTTTTCTGTTCTTCTTCACTTAATTTAATTAATTCCTGAAGATAATCTGCCTGTTCTTTGTAATCTTTTTGTTCTTGAATAGTATTGGCTCTATTTCGGCTTTGTCTTGTCAGTACCTTTTTCTTTGCCCTCATTTCATTTAACTCTTTATCTATACCTTTTTTCTTCTGAGTTAATTTTCTAATTCCTTTTTTATCTAAAGTTCCAGCAAATAAAGTCTTAGTAATTATGTTTCCAGTATTTTCAGCATCAGCCTGTAAACTACGCATTGTTCCGCCAACGAAATTTAAAGCGGTAGAAAATTTATTTACTAATCTAAAAGTTCCAGGTGGCATAAAACCATACATGAACTTTCTAACAGAAGAAACTTCAATACCAAATATTTTCAATTCTTCTCTTGTTGAAGTTAAAAATTGAGCCAAATATTCTGCACTTGTTCCACCTTTTTCTAAATAGACACTTAATCCCTCAAAGAAAGGAAGTTTTCTATCTCCAGTTTGGTCAGTAATTTCTTTAATAGTAGCCGACATTATTCTTTGTCTTACATCTAATCCTTTGCTTTCTTCTGTTGCTTCTTCTGCTAGATGACCATATGTTTCAATTAACAGTTCCATTTCTTTTCTTCTTTTTCTTTGAGATTCAAGCATTCCTGCGGCATCAGTAGAATTAGCCGTATTAACTGCTTGTTCCATAGCAATTTTTAAAGCATCTACTTGAGCCTGAATACCTACGGTTGTGCTTTGAACAACATTTTCCATATTTCTTTGAGCCGTTTCAAATGATTGTGTAGCCGCATTAACATTACCAAAAGAACTCACTAAATTATTTACCTTATCAGTTAATTTACTAATATCTTCTTGAGTTTCCTGTCTTTGATTACTAATAGTAGTTTCTATGTTCTGTTGTTGTTGTAAGGTAGTAGTTAAATCATTAATAGTAGTCTTATATTGCTGCATAAATTTAACATTATCATGCACTACTTTATCAACAGTATCTCCCATTGATGAATATTGGCTTTCAACTTGCTTAACTTTTTCTGTTAATGAAGAAACAGCAGGAGTTAAAGTTTTCATATACTCCTGAATTTGTAGTATATTATTTTTAATAGAAGTAAGGTCAAGACTCATTTAATCACAATCCTGTTCTTGCTTTGTTTAGTTCTTGTTCTTCCATTTCACTTTGTATATTGACCATCATTAATAAATCGGTAACTAAACTTTGAGGCATCTTATATATTTCTAAAGGACTAATAGCCAACGCTTTCGCAAGCGTATAAACAATAATGAGAGAAGCATCTTGTGGTTGTATTTTACCACTTTTCATCGCCCCTCTCAATCTTCGTTTTTTTCTTCATCCCCTGAAAGAGAGTCAAATGGGTTAGGTAACACTTCTTTTAATTGTTTTCCAACATAAGTGTTTAACCTGAGAATATCAATCGCTGAAAGAGCAGGTTCAGTCTTTGTAATGAAATTTTCTACCATGTACTTAAACATAGCATTTAAATCTAAATCCATCTGTTGTGT
>Ga0209337_1002732_pt1 | contig 12643 bp, 5 predicted proteins | sample LinPmetageLP53_FD_184044 | JGI IMG/M metagenome (GOLD analysis project Ga0209337, IMG submission 184044) | Marine viral communities from the Pacific Ocean - LP-53 (SPAdes) (version 2) | ecosystem: Environmental > Aquatic > Marine > Oceanic | place: Pacific Ocean | collected 2010-02-08 | reverse complement strand
TATACGAGCAAGCAAGCCAAGGCGTGTCAGGGAATAATTCAGGGCAATCCCATGTATATGTATATCCCACTACAATAACTGCCGCTTCTGATATTTCTATATCTTATATTAGAAAACCTAGCAATGTAGTTTGGGGATTTACAGTTGGCTCTTTAGGTCAATATTTATACAGCTCTTCTACTTCTACTCAGTTTGAATTGCTAGACACCGAACAAACAGAAGTTACACTTAGAATATTAGCTTATGCTGGAGTTATTTTAAATGAACCTCAGCTAACTCAGCAAGCGGGGTCTGTAGTACAAGCAGAAAACATAAATTCAAAAAACTAATAAATGGGCTTAATAACTGAAACAAATCAACAATATTACCAAGGAGCTCAAGGTTTTGCATCACTGGCAGTATTGCCAACCCCTAACGCACAAGTCTTTACTGCTACCTTTGACACAGACTTAATATTCGGCAGCTGGAACCCAGCAGACGCTAATTATGCTTTAAATAATTTTAAGGTATATACAAGCCCTACTGGTATTCCAGGTACTTATACTGAATACTTATTGGCTTATACAGTTGCAAATAACGCTATAACTTTAACAGGCTTAGCTTCTAGTACTAAAGTTGTTATACAATTAAAAATTTTAACTGGTGGGAAATATGGCCAAACAGAAGCTGAAAAAGCATACGGGCAAGTAGTTGAAAATAATTATGGTAGCTATTCTTATGTAACTTTAAATGATATTATTAATAACTTTTTAGTTGCTTATGTAGGACAAGGTAAATTGGTTTTGGATGTTAAAAGAACAGATGTAATGTTCCATGCAAAAAGAGGGTTACAAGAATTTAGTTATGATACTTTAAAAAGCATTCACTCTCAAGAGCTAAGTATACCAGCTAGCTTAAGCGTTATACTACCTCAAGATTATGTTAACTACGTAAGAGTATCTTGGATAGATCAGTTAGGTGTAAAAAGAATTATATATCCAGCAAATAATTTAACTATAGCTCCTTTTGGAACACCTATCCAAGATCAAGCAGGTGTACCAACTCAAGATAACTTTGGAGAAAACATTGAAGGAACTTCACTTACAACTGAAAGATGGAAAAGAGCTAATGACAATTTAATAAACGGTCAGCTAGTTAACAATATAGACGAGGCTGTAGACTTTCAAAATGCTTATGGTTTTGAAGGTAGCTGGAACTGGGGTAGGCAATACGGTTTAGACCCGCAAACATCTCAAATGAATGGGTGGTTTAACATGGACGAAAGGGAAGGCAAGATGTCTTTTTCTAGCAACTTAGCAGGAAAGCTAATTGTATTAGAATACATCTCTGATGGCTTAGCTTATGACTCGGATACTAAAGTACCTAAACTAGCTGAAGACGCTCTATATGCGTCTATATTGCATTCTATAATATCTACAAGATCTGGACAACAAGAATATTTAGTTCAAAGATTACAAAAAGACAGAAGAGCTAAACTTAGAAATGCTAAAATAAGATTATCAAATATTAAGCTTGATGAAATTGTTCAAGTTATGAGAGGTAAATCTAAATGGATAAAATCATAAATTAAATGGCAGAAGTTAAAAATAATTTTATAAAATCCAAAATGAACAAGGATCTAGACGCTAGACTTGTTCCTTCAGGAGAATATAGAAATGCTGTAAACGCTCAAATAAGCAGATCGGAAGGAGAAGGCGTAGGATCTTTAGAAAATATTCTTGGAAACTATGATATTGCTACTTTTGAGCCTACTGTTGCAAACCTAACTTCTATTGGTTATTATGTAGATCAAGTAAATGATTTTATATATGTATTTTTAACAGACAATAGCGGTAGTAGATATATATCTTCAGGGGTTGGATCTAATCACTTTGTATATAGAGTAGACTCATCTGGGCCCTCTGTTATATCTAGAAAACTACTAGAAGGTCCTTTCCTTAATTTTTCTAAATTAAATCCTATATATGGAGTTAATCTATTAGAAACTTTATTATTTTGGACTGACAATAAAAATCAGCCGCGTAGAATAAATGTAACAAGAGCTGCTGGTGATTCTACTTATTATACTACAGAAGATCAAATATCAGTTGCTCAATACAATCCATTTGAAGCTATATATCTTTGGAAGGCATCAGGCACTACAGATACTGTTCCTTACGAAACAACAATGAAAGATGTTACTAGTAAGTTTATGCCGGGCGGCGGAACTGCTATTGTTTCTGACCCCGCACCTAATCCTGGGCCAAAAGACCTTTGGGGGATAAATTCACCTGATTTTAATTTTTATCCTAATGCGCCTGCGCCTGGGCAAGAGGTTGGAATAATAACCACCCCCGGCGGACCTATAGTGCCATTAACACCCCCTGTAACAGTTATAAGCCCGTCAACTAACTCTGCCGTAAAATTTTCTTCAAATGTAACCATTTTAGAAGGACAGGAGCTTGTATTTTTTCCTAACCCTTATTATGATCCAAATTATGCGGGTGATTCTGCTTTTTTAGAAGATAAGTTTGTTAAATTTTCTTATAGATTTAAATTTGAAAATAATGAATATTCTTTAGTAGCGCCGTTTACGCAAGCGTGTTTTATACCAAAACAAGATGGTTATTTTTTAACAACCGGTCCTACAGAAAACGATAATAATCAAACTCAAGCAGTGAATTCAAGTATTGTTAGTTTTATGGAAAACAAAGTAAATTCCATAGGTCTTCAAATACCTCTTCCTTCTGCTCAAAATTCATTAATAAGTGACTTTAAAATAACTGAAATTGATATTTTATACAAAGAGTCAGATGCTTTAATTATTAAAGTAGTTGAAACTATACAAGTTTCTACATTAACTGATTCAAATAAATTTTACGAATATGTTTATACTGGCAAAAAACCTTATAAAACTTTATTAGAAAAAGAAATAGCTAGAGTGTATGATAAGGTTCCAGTACGGGCTTTTGCTCAAGAATCTTCTGGCAATAGAATTATTTATTCTAACTTTCAAAACAGACACACACCACCCAGCTTATTGGATTATAGTGTAGCTGCTACTGAAAAATCTGAATTTAATTTATTTAATGGATCTGCAACAAGCACAGATTCTGGTGGAATAATTGCGGGAACCTTTATAGCAATTAGCAACCTAACAGGAAGTATACAAATAGGGAGCATCGTAACTAGCTTAACAGCTGGGGTTACAATACCAGAAAACACTTCTGTAACAGGAGGGGATCTTATTAATACAATAATTTTTGACAAAAATATTACTTTAGTAAACCCTTCTTCTTTAGTATTTACTCAATCTTCAAGTAAATATACAACCAGCTCTATTGAATATCCAAATCATAGTTTAAAAACAAATAGAAGTTATCAAGTAGGTGTTGTTCTTTCAGATAGATTTGGAAGAACTTCGGATGTTATTTTGTCTAATAGCTCTAACTTAATTACTATTGGAGGAGAAAGTTATTCGGGACCATCACTATACTCACCTTACATTGACAACGCTGTTAATGCTAATTCTTGGCGGGGTAATTCTTTAAAGGTTCTTTTTAACACTCCAATTGGCCCTTCTAATCCTGATGGTTTTTCGCCTGGCTTATATAATGGAGAGGCTGACAGTTCTTTATATAATCCTTTAGGTTGGTATTCTTATAAAATTGTTGTTCAACAAAAAGAGCAAGAATATTACAATGTATATGCTCCTGGCGTTATAAAGGGAACTTTGCAAGGCTTAAATGTTGATAATAATACGTCGCGCATAATACTAATAAATGACAATATAAATAAAGTACCTAGAGATTTATCGGAAGTGGGGCCACAAGATAAAACTTTTCGAAGCTCTGTGCAATTAATAGGCAGAGTTCAAAACAATAGTAGCCAGTGGAATCCTACAACGGAAAACATAGGAAACGAACAGTACTTTCCAGAAAGAAAAACTTTTACTACAAATACAATACAACCTCTTTTTGACGCATTTGATTGGCCGGCTAGTGGATTTAATACATCATCTCCTCCCGAGCAACAACCTCTTGATAATAATCAAAGCTTGTTTGCTTTTTATAATGCTGAAGCAAACCCTTTTTTAGCGGAAGTAACAACCTCTCAAATACCAAGCGAACAGTTTGGCGTTATAAATTTAAGCACTTTTGGCTCGCCGCAAGCACCTCCTTATGTTGTTAGCAATAATTTATCTGTGCTAGAAACAAAGCCTGTTGTTTCTTTATTAGATATATACTACGAATCCACAACTTCCGGTTTAATTAGCGATTTAAATACAGCTATTTTAAATGATTTAGGAGTAAGTAATACTCTTGAAAACTTTAACTTTAATGCGTTTAATGAAAATATGGCTGATTTAGCTAATATTAATAGCAGCAACTTTCGGTTAATAGATAATTTTGGCTCGCCGTTAACGCCAGTTACTGATTATAGTAGCTTTGTGTTACTAAGTGCTTTTGATAATCAAAATCCCGAGCAAAATGTATTAACTGCTGCAGGTGGAACTTATTTTGAATTAGTTGGAACTTCTAGTGTAAATAGCTACAATGTGCGGGTAACTTCAAATTTTGTTAATAATATTTTTTACGGAAGCAACGAGGAAGTTAGAATATTTACATTAACTTTTCAAGCTACTTTAGCTTCGGGTGGTGAACTTATTGATTATACAGAAACTATAATTCTTGGAAATACAAACCCTGAAATGTATAGAAATGCCAACGATCCTCCTACTGACATTATACCTTCTTTTTTAAATTTAGGCAGCTTATCAAGCCCTATTTCAGCTAACACAATACTTTTAACAACTATTTACGGAAGAAATGGAGCCAATACTTTAGATAATCCTAATACTAGTAATGATTTAACGTGGGAAATTGATAGTGTTGTTGATTCTGAAAATAATAATGTTACAGGCTCAACTGATTTTACTTTAGAAATAATAAATGATATTACTACTCCTTGGGTAGAAACTTGTAAAGTAAAAAATAGCTTAATGCCAGCTAATTCTATACCAAGTAAAAATTATACTTTAACTATAAGCTTATCAGACGCCGCAGGTGCTGTTAGAAATTTAATATTAAATGTATTTTATTTAACACTACCCACAAGTGTAATTGAAAAAGATTACACTATAGGAAGCACTAGCTATAGATTTGTAGAAGTTCAATTTGATAATTTAACAAGTGATAATGGATTTTATATATATACAGGAACTTGGTCAAATTTAACTAGCGGACTTATTGGCAATACAATAGCAATAAATAATCCTACACAAAATGCAGACAGCTGCCCTTTTAATGCTTCAACCGTACCTGGTTGGTATTACGGTGGACCTGCTGTTAATTCTGAGGCTGTTGCTAGAAATAAAGTTGTTAGTTGTTTTCCAGGAAGCACTATTGCATTAGGCGGCAATATAGCAATTGGCAATTCTAGTGATTTTGGTTGGAATATAAATCTTTAAATGTAATTAGATTAATAAATAAGTAATATTTATATGGGAGCAGTAATAGAAGTTAAGTACTTTAACTCTTTTTTATTAAAGAAGGCTAGTAGCAGTTTAAATCAACCTAGTCCAGTTGGAGCACGCGTACTTAAATATAATGGTTCTTTCGGTATACCTCAAACAATTGGAGGGTATGCGCAAGTGTTGCCAGCTAATTTATTAAATGAAGACAAAAGCTGGGTTATTGAAGAAGCAAGGATAAGAGGCGGCTACAATAACACTTCCGTAGACTTTGGCGTTAAAGCTTATACAACAACAGATGAACCGGCTGGCTTTATTAGAAGCAGCGCTTTAATATATTCTGGTATATTTAATTCAAGGACTGGTATAAATCAAACTAATGTTTTTCCGATAGGAGAAGACATAACCAAGTCTGCAGATCCAATAAATGGATCTATCCAGCGTTTATATGCCGAAGACACTAATCTTATTATATTTCAAGAAAATAAAGTAAGCAGAGCCTTAATAGACAAAGACGCTATATACTCAGCTGAAGGTGGAGGATCAGTAACTTCTTCTAGCTTAGTTGTAGGACAAATAATTCCGTATGCAGGTGAGTTTGGTATATCTGAAAACCCAGAAAGCTTTGCAGTGTACGGTTATAGAAAATATTTTACCGATAAAGATAGAAATGCAGTTTTAAGATTATCAAAAGATGGTTTAACAGAGATTTCTTTAACAGGCATGTATGATTATTTTAGAGATCAATTTGCAACAATTGATGCTCCGGGTATACCAGGTCGGTTAACTGGTGGATGGGACATATACTCAAAGCAATATACATTGTGTTCACAAGCAGGAACTACAGCCGCTAGTAATTTATATAATACATTATCTTTTGATGAAAGAGTTTTAGGCTGGACAAGCTTTTATACTTACAACCCAGACTCTATATTTAGTTTAAAAAACCAAATGTATACTTTAAAGGAAAATAAATTGTGGCTTCACTATGCCGCAACCGACGCTAACAATGCTATTGTTCCAAGAGGTAGATTTTATGGCACTCAAGAGCCATCGTCTGTAACATTTATTTTTAACCCCGCTCCTAATTATTCAAAAACATTTAAAACTATAAACTACGAAGGCAATAGCGGGTGGAAAGTAAATAGCTTTACTTCCGATCAAACTGGTGCAGAGGATTTAAATGGGACTGAAGTATTTTATTCAGATTTAACAAATAGTATATTTAGTTATAGAGAAGGAGAGTATATAATAAATCCAGCCAACAATCAAGCTGTGCAGAGATCTAATTATCAAAGTGTTTTTTATACTAATGAACCTCCATACTCTAGATTTTATGCAGGATTTAATTTAAAAGAAAATAAATACGTGGCTAACCTTGTAAACAGCACATCGCTATCTCAATCTGAAGTAAGAGGCGGATTAGATGTTACAGGTATAAAAGGATTTTACGCAACGGTAATAATTACAACAGATAATACCACTGATTTAGGAGGAGCTAAACAGCTGTTTTCAGTAGGTAGTGCTTATGTACAAAACAATGGATATTAAAATTAAAGATATATGGTAGGATTAGGAGCAGCATTGATAGGAGGAGGGTTTTCAATAGCAGGAGGGCTTTTTGGCGCTAGCGCTGCAAAAAAACAACAAAAAGAAGCAGCTAAAGAAAAAAGAAGGCTTCAAAATAAATTAAATAATTTAGAAGCAAGCAGACAAGCTATTATTAATCCTTATCAAGACTTAAGCAGTATGATAAGCAATCCTTTTTCTAATTTATCTGTAGCTACAGGCGCGGCTGAAATGAAAATTGAACAAGCTGATATTGCCTTAGCTAATACATTAGACACATTAAGAACTACAGGAGCAAGCGCTGGTGGTGCTACAGCTTTAGCTCAGGCAGCATTAAAATCTAAAAAAGGAGTAGCGGCTAGTATTGAAATGCAGGAAAAACAAAACGAAGATAAGCGAGCAGCCGGCGAAAAACAAAAGCAAGACGCTTTAATGAAAGAAGGACAAAGAGTTCAGCAGGGAGAGGCATGGGAATTTGGTCAAAGAGAAAAAAGAGAAATGCAAGAATTAGATAGAACAGCTGGTTTATTAGGAGCTGCTCAAGCCGCAGAAGCTCAAGCCGCAGCCGATGGGGGAAGTGCAATGGCGGGTGCCTTGGGAACATTGGGTGGAATAGCTGGCGGTCTTTTTTCTAAATAATTTATAACAACAATGGAAAACAACAATATACTTCAAAACTTATTTTTAAAGCAATTTAATGAAAGCAACGCTATTGCTTATAATAAAGATTTTGTTTCTAATCCAAGAGATTACAATTTTCAATTGCTAGATAACGCTTACAGGAATGCAGGTAAAATATATGCTCAAATAAAAATTGCTATTGAAACAAACAAATGCGAGTCAGAGCATTGTGCTTTAGAGTTGGCTCAAATAAAACAGCTAGAAGAAGCGCCTCAAGCTTCTTTAGATTTTTTATCTTCAATAATAGCAGAATTAAATGTTACGGAAGAATCTAGCTTTGATCCTAATAATAATTACCAGTATACTGTAGCTAATAGCTTAATGACAGCTAAGCCCGGGTTTTCTAAAACAGATGGATATAATGCTTATTTAAATTTATTGCCAGATGGCTCTCAGGAAATAGCTTTTACAGGACCGCTGTTTAAAAAGCAAGTAAACACTTTTTTAAATGACAAACCAATTACCATAGAAGTTGAAGATCCTTTAGTTATAAACAGTGCAGCTTTACAGGCTTTAGCGGACTCTGATACCTCTCTTGTTGTTTCAACGCCGGATATAGGCTCAGACATGCAAAGACTTCTAACCGAGGTAGGATTGTTTGATTTAGACTCTATAGGAGAAGATAAACAATTAAAAGCCAGCGCTAAAATAAGTGAGGAATTTATAGTAAGAAATATAGACGGCTCTTATGATTACGAAATAATAGATTTAGGTGAAGGCAAAGGCAAAAATATACTTAAATTTGATTTAGAAAAAATTGAAAAAAAAGTTAGTCCATTTATAAATGCAGAGGCTGCTGGTTTAATGAGCTCTGAGCAAGACGTAATAGCGGCATGGAACGTTTATATATCTAAAGACACAAGTGTTGATGAAGATGCTCAGATGGCTCAGGATGCTAATGCTGGCAATACTAGTTGGATCTATGAAATAGATTTACCATTGGAATATGACAAAAAAGTTTTATTTGAAATAAAATACAAACAATACTTTATGAATAATTATTTAAAACAATTTACAACTAATCAACCACCCACGATTAAGGAAGATGCAGCAGTGTTTGATTTAGCAGAGGCTAAGAAAGCGCAAGCTCAAAAATTTTTAGATGATAACAATTTAAATTAAATTAAATGAATTTACTAGAATATGTACAAACTTTAAGTTCAGATATATCTGTAGCTGAAAAAATTGCTCTAACTAAATCTTGGAAGAATAAAAATGAAACTCCCATCGAGCAAGAAGCAATTGAAGAAACAGTTGTTGAAGAAGTAAAGATAGACCCTGCTGTGGAAACGGATGCACCTGCAACAGGGACAACAGATGGCGCGTCCGAAAGTTCAAGTTCTGGGGATTTAGCATTAAATATATCATTAAGCGAACCTGATGATAGCATTCTTTTTGGTTGGCAAAAAGATATAATAAGCCCACCTAAAAAAGCCGGAGTCATTGGAAAACTTGACATGGATCTTTCAGTAAAACCTTTAAATGAAATGATAAAGGATCTTAAAGATAGTAAAAAAGAATTGTATGGCGATGTAGATTTTATTCCTGGTGAAATTAAAAAAGGCAAAGGCAACTACGAATATAAGTATGAAATAGTTGAAAATGAAAAAAAAGAAAAAACAAAAGAATTTTATTTTAAGAAAGCAAATGATGCTGATTGGATAAATCAATCTGAAAGAATAAGAAAAAAACCAAAAAGTGATGTATTACAAAATCAAATGGTTGGAATTTTATCTGAGCTAGGTTTTATGTCGGAAGAAGCTGGAAAAAATGCTTATAAAATTCAAAAGCAAAATGAAAAAACACGGGCACTAAACAAGCGACGTAAAGAATATAACGAGTTCCAAAAAAAAATACAAAACTATTACGATAGCGCACCAGTTAAAAATGAAGAACAATTTGATTTAGCTATGGAGCAAGGAGACTTTACTGGTTTATGGCAAGGTCAAAATATTGAAAGGCCTGAATATGAATCAGGATATTATTCTGATGACTTTTACTCTCCAAACCAAACCAAAAGACAAAAATTATCTCAAACATACGTAATGTCATCTTATGGCATGACTGGAGATGGGTTAACAACCTCATCTTTGAAAGAAACACTAGGAGAAGATTTAACTAAAAAATTTTTTGGGTATTTAAATAAAAATGGATTAAGTGAGGAATTTACTGAAAATGCAATGGCTGGTAATTTTGGAGTAATTGGGGTTGGACAAGGAAAGCTAGGTCCAGCGGTGCAACAAAGAGCTGTTGAAGAAGTAAATAAATTAAAAGGCGGAGGGGCAACTAACCTTAACGCTATGAAAAAAGCAGAAGTTGCTAGACAAAGAAGGCTAGCTACATATTTAAGTAATTTTTTACTTGAAAACGCAGCCATAGAAGACAATAAAATGTTAGATGGTTATGCTGCTTTAAACCCTAAAGAATTTAAAAATATTACTGATCCTATAATTAAAAGAGCTAAAGCTAGATCTTTAATATCAAAATTAAATTGGAATGAAGATGGCCTTACTAATTTTAATTCTACAGATTTTCCAGGAGTTAAAGTTTATTTAGACAATTATTTTCCAGAATTAAAAAAAATTAATGATGCAGTAGAAAGCGCTAAAATTAAAAGAATAGCGGAAGTGCAAAAAGAGGGAAGCTGGGACGGAACACTAGAAGAAACAGCGGTAAGCATGGAAGATAACGTAATGTCTAGAGCTAAGCAATATGGCAATTTAATTTTATCAGATGTTCTTGGGTATGATACGCGTTATAGTTTAATTCAACAGGCTGAAAGCGACGCTCAAACAGTGGGGTCAGTAAAAAAACCTTTTGTAAGCGGAAAAACAGCTACGGTAGCAGGTAAAGAATATGTTTTGGAAGACGGTGTTTTATATGAAGCAGAAACTAATACGCCTGCTTTAAATCAAGATATTTTAGTTCCTGGGACCAAAGATAAAGTAATGGACATTGTAAAAGTAAGTAACAAAACAACTACTTCTTTTAGCGGATCTGCTTCTGTAACCGCTACTGCCGGCGCCTTAACTGGATTAGCTGTTGATATTTTTGGAACAAAAGGAATTGGTAGAGGAACCGGGCTTTTAAGCAAAGTAGGTTTTAAAAATATAGTAAAATTACCACAAGCTAGATTAGACGGTATGCTATATTGGAGTGGTCTTGGTTATTCTCAGGGAAAACTAGATACTTATCAACAGCTAATAGCGGCTGGTCGTAGCGAAAAAGAAGCTGGTGAATTATCTGATCAAGCTGCAGTTCAAACAAGTATATTATATGGAGCCGCTGGCATATTTAGTCCAACTGAAAAATATTTTAACGCTTTTCAAAAATCAGTTAATTTTCAACAAACAATTAAAAATGCTGTAACGCAGTTTACTAAACCAGGAAACAAAAAATCTTGGGGAGAGATATTTAAAAGTTACTTGCCTACAAAAGCAGGAACTTTTAATACTGTAAAAGCAGCAGGAGGTGAAGTTGTTGAAGAAACAGGGCAAGAAGTTGTTACAAGCTTAGTAATAAATAAAAACATAAATCAAAAACTTGGCGCAGATGTTTTAGATGCAGAATTTACAACTAGTGATTTAGCTACAACAGTAACTATTTCTATGGCAGTTTCTGGTGCTGCAACAAATATTAAAATGCCAGGTAGCACTAATAATTATAGCCAGTTAAATTCTAGTTTATTTATGATGGGTCAAAACCCTGCTGATACTAAAAAGTCTTTAGACAATTTAATTAAAAACGGTGAAATTACTCAGCAACAGTCTTCTGAAATTATGGCACAAGTTAGAGCTATAATTAATCAATCACCAAATATACCAAATTTTGTTTCTCCAAAAGCTCTTTTAGAGTCTTCTATGCTTTTACAAGATATTGAAGATTTGCGAGTTAAAAAGAAAAATCAAAATGAAGCATTTCATCCTGAAACCGATGCTGCCATTGCTGAGTTGCAAGAACAATTATCGGAAATAACTAAGCCTGAAATTGAAAACTCAATGGCTAGGAAAGGATCTAAAAAAGCAGCCGAGCAAATAGGAAACATTGAATTTCAAACATTTTCAGATCAAGAATCTATTGATAACAGAAAAAGCGAATTAGAATCTGAAGGCGGTACAGTACAAAAATCAGTAGGCTACGGAGAAGCTATAGACATGTCGGAAGTTGAGGGTTGGAATGGTGCCAACACAGTAATACTAATAAATGATCAGGTTGCAGGAGAAGACAATGTATACACAACAGATCAGCACGAAGTATTGCACCCTTTTTGGCAGGCAACATTTAAAAATAACCCAGAATTAGCAATAAGATTTGGAAAATCTTTAATGGCTGAAATTGTAAACAATAAAGACATAACAGGTGGAAGTAAATTTATAGCCAGGTTTCAACAATATGTTAATGATGATAATTACACAGCGGATATGACTTGGGAAGAAGTTATTCCTTTAGTTAGCGAAGCTTTGGCAAGTGGTGATATTGTTTATAACGAAAAACAAGAAAAACAAGATGGTTTTTGGAAAGGAATAGGTAAACAAATTAGTACTTTATTTTCATCTTCTAAAAAAGATCCTTTAAATATAAAATTTAATACAGGAAAAGACGTTTTTGATTTTATAAGAGGATATAATCAAAGCATAGAATCTGGTGAAGGTTTAACAGAAGCACAACTTAAAGTAGCAAAAAAAGGTGCTGAAGGTGATATAGTAGACGGTACCAATAAAATAGACGGAAGAACTAAAGGAGCTATAGTAAACAAAGGATTGGACACCGATATGGTTGTTAAACCTGAAACTGAAGTTAAATCAGGCGATACTAAAGCCAGTAAAAGAGCGGTAGAGTCTTTGGAGCAAGCCTCTAGAAATAAGGAGTTAGTACAAAAAGCTAAAGACGGAGATATTATAGCTGGCCAAAATTTAGTTGATGAAAATTCTGGTTTAATAT
>Ga0209337_1002731_pt1 | contig 12645 bp, 8 predicted proteins | sample LinPmetageLP53_FD_184044 | JGI IMG/M metagenome (GOLD analysis project Ga0209337, IMG submission 184044) | Marine viral communities from the Pacific Ocean - LP-53 (SPAdes) (version 2) | ecosystem: Environmental > Aquatic > Marine > Oceanic | place: Pacific Ocean | collected 2010-02-08 | reverse complement strand
TTCCATTTCCATCTTCTGTCATTAAAGCTTGATGTCCTATAGCAACGTTATCAGCACCCTCAGTTATAGCGTAACCAGCTTTGTAACCAACACCTATATTTCCAGCTCCTGTTATAGCACCTCCACCTAAAGCCCTACCGCCAATTGCTACAGTATATATACCTGTTGTTAGTGCTGCTGCAGCTTGATAACCAAGCGCAGCGTTATAACCGCTAGACGCTGAAAGGCCTTGGTTTGCTAAAGATTCAAATCCAACAGCGGTGTTTCTACTACTTGTATCTTCTACTCCTAGCGCCGTATATCCTATAGCAACGTTATCAACTCCTGTTGTTAGACCGTCTCCAGCCGAACCTCCTATTAATGTGTTTCTTATACCTGTTGTTATTAATTTACCAGCTTCAAATCCTACTGCTACGTTATATGTATCTGCATCAGAACTTGGGTTCATAGCATTCAAAGCTTTGTAACCTACAGCAACTGCTTTACCGCCGTTTACTGTTGCGTATAAAGCTGTAGATCCTATCGCAACGTTATAACCTTGGTCTGTTGCTGAGTGTAAAGCAGCGTAACCCATAGCTACATTGTGAGGAGCCGTAGTAAAATTTTGACCTGCACCTGAACCATAAAGTGAATTATTAGAACCTGTCGATGTATTGCTACCAGCGTTATCACCAATAACTACGTTATTAGAACCAGTTACTGCAGTAGAACTTCCACCACCTAAAGCATTATAACCTATACCTATATTATGTTCTGCTGTAGTCATTAATGAACCAGCTAAACCACCTATTAAAATATTTTTTTCTCCTGAAGTAACGTCATTACCAGCGTTATATCCAATACCTATATTGTAAGTATTTTTTAATGACCCGTTTGTAACGTTTACTAAAGCATTTTCACCTATTGCAACGTTATGCTGTGATAGCTGAGAGCTACTCATAGCGCCTGATCCTATAGCAACATTGCTACCGCCTGTTGTTTCATCATTTAAAGCATTAAAACCTATTGCTACATTACTTTGTGCAGTTGTCAATGCACTACCACAAGCACTACCTATAACAATATTTTTAACACCAGATGTTATTAATTGACCAGCTTGATATCCTATAGCCACGCTATGACCATCGCCATTAACGTTTAAAAGCTCTAAAGCACCAGAGCCTAAAGCAACATTTTTACTACCACCAGTTTCTGAGCTTAAAGCCTGCATACCAATAGCTACATTATGATTACCATTTGATAATGAATCAGCTGCATAAGTACCTACGATGGTGTTTCTAACGCCTGTTGAAACACCTTCACCAGCAGCAAACCCTACAGCAACATTATATGCGTTTGCACCTGCGTTTTGAACAGCTAAAGCATTATATCCTATTGCCGTGTTAAAACCATGACCATCTTCTGCGCTTAAAGCTTGATAACCTATTGCAATATTATAACCACCTTCCTCTAAAGCATCGCCGGCATAACCACCTATAAGTACATTTCTAACACCTGTTGTAATATCATTACCTGCGTTTGATCCTACGGCAACGTTGTAAGCATCTGTTCCTGCGTCTTGAGCTTGTAACGCGCCTAGACCTATAGCCACATTGTGTCCATGCGCATCTTCTGTAGATAAAGCTAAATAACCTACAGCGACATTTGATCCACCAGTTGATAACCTATCACCAGCGGCAGCGCCTATTAAAGTGTTCTGTGTACCTGTCGTTATTAGTTTACCAGCTTCGTAACCTATACCGGTATTAAGATTATCACCATCACTATCCATTGTGGATAAACTGTTATAACCTACTGCTACATTTTTTGATTCACTACCGTTAGCGTTTGACATAGCACCGTAACCTAAAGCAACATTTTTAGTTCCTGATGTAAGATTCATACCAGCAAAAGCGCCTAATAAAGTAACGCTATGCGCTGAAGTTATATCTTCACCAGATCTATAACCAACAGCCACGTTATGATCACCCACTACGTTTCCAACGCCCATTGCTAAACTACCAACTGAAGTATTAAATTCACCTGTTGTGGCTGCTTTTTGTGATCTAGCACCTATAGCTGTATTAAAACCATTACCATCACCATCTTCGTAATCTTCTAAAGCTAAATAACCAATAGCCACATTTTCATCACCATCAACCGATGTTGATAAAGCTTTGTGGCCTATAGCAATATTGTTATTACCAATTGTTAAAGCATCACCTGCGTAAACACCTATAACAACATTTTTAACACCTGTTGAAATAGCACTACCAGCTTCAGTACCTAAAGCAACGTTGTCAGCACCTGATGTTATTGCGTCACCAGCTAGACCACCAATTAATGTATTTCTAACACCTGATGTAACTTCTACACCTGCTTGATACCCAATAGCAACATTATAAGAATTAAGTCCTGAATTTTGATTATGTAACGCCGCTTGTCCAATAGCTACGTTTCTACCGCCCGAAGTTTCAGAAGCTAAAGCCACGTGACCAATAGCCACGTTAGAGCTACCTGTTGATATTGTTGTGGCAGCATTATAACCAAAAGCAGTGTTATCATCACCTTGTGTTAATGCATCTAACGCACTTATACCTACACCTGTATTATATTGTGCAGATGAAATAGTTCCAGTAGTACTATGCCCAATAAGTAATGAACCTGTAAAGTTTGTGCCTTCAGACTTAAATGCTAAAGCATTGCTTGTTCCTCCGTATAACTCTGTAAAGTTATCGTTACATATATCAAAAGCGTCTCTTAGCGAACTTCCAGTGCCATCATTAGCAGCGGAGCCAATTCCAATGTTTTGCTTAGCCATTTATTTTTATTTATTATTTCTATTTATTTTCTAATTCTTTTACTTTAGCAGATAATTCTTGCACAGCTTTAACTAATATAGGAACTAAGTTACTATATTTAGCTTCAATTCTTTCTTCGCTAATTTCATAAACTAAATCAAGTATTTCGTTTTCATCGTTAGGCATAGCCTCTTGTAATTCTTGTGCTATAAAACCTACGCGTTTTTTACCCTGCTTAACTTCAGACATGTTTTCTGGTCTAAAGTCCCATGTAAATTCTACAGGTCTTATTGAATCAATGAAATCTAAACCAAATCTACTATCTTTAATATTTGATTTATCTCTTCCATCAGATAAACCAGCAATTGATTGATCAGCACATCTGAATGCACTAATATTAGCATCACCCAGTGTAATTTCATTACTAACATCTACTGCAGAAGCTGCGGAATCATTTCCTATAATAATATTATTGTTTCCAGTAGTTAAAGCATCTCCAGCAACACCACCAATAATAGTGTTGGAAACACCTGTTGTAATTTGTTTACCAGCATGGTGACCTATAGCAATGTTATATATATTACCAGTACTTGAAGGAGCTTGATCTTCTAAAGCTAAACTACCAATTGCAATAGAAGCACTACCATTTACATTTAGTTCTAAAGCGTCTTTACCGAAAGCTATATTATCATTACCTACAGTAGTTGATGATAAAGAGCTATATCCTACTGCTATGTTACTAGCACCTGTCGTAACATCACCACCTGCTAAACCACCTATAATTGTATTTTTAACACCTGTTGTAATAGACACCCCAGCTGAAATACCAACAGCTACGTTGTAAGCATCAGCTCCAGCGTTTTGAGTTGCTAAAGCATGGTCACCAATCGCAACGTTTTTACCATGGAGAGTTTCACTTCCTAAACAATTATATCCTATAGCTACGTTTCTTTGACCTTGAGTTAAGCTTTGAGCCGCAAAACCACCTATTAAAGTATTTCTAATACCCGATGTTACTTTTAAACCAGCAACATAACCTACACCTACGTTATATGCGCTACCGTTAAAACTTTGGTCTCTTAAAGCTTCTTTACCAATAGCAACGCTTCTAGAGCCGGTAGTTTCCGTTGATAAAGCGTTATACCCTAAAACTGCATTATCAATACCAGTAGTTAGTGAATCACCTGCTAAACCACCTATAATTGTATTTGCTGTACCTGTCGTGACAGCTGCACCAGCTTCATAACCAATAGCTATGTTATACACATCTACAGTACTTGCGTTAGTTTGGAATCGCAATGCGTTAAGACCTATAGCAATACTTCTATCACCAGCTACTTCAGTAGTTAGTGCTTGATGACCTATAGCTACGTTACTATTACCAATAGTTAGTGCATCACCTGCTAAACCACCTATTAAAGTATTTAATGTACCTGTTGTAACTGCTGTACCAGCATCATATCCTATAGCTACATTATATGTATCAACATCACTTGCTGGATTCATCGTTGCTAATGCCGCGTTACCAATTGCCACATTTCTAGCACCATTAACGTTTGTTGCTAAAGCAGAGTCACCAATAGCCACATTAAAGCTTTGATCTGTTGTAGCACCACCGGCGTTATAGCCAATAAAAGTACTTTGAGAACCTGTTGTAAGTGCACCCCCCGCTAAGCCGCCTATTAATGTATTTCTAGTACCTGATGTAACTGCCTCACCCACGCCAAATCCTATAGCTGTGTTATAAGAATTGGTAGCAGATGTAAAGTTTTGTATGGCTAATGCCCTGCGACCTATAGCGATACTTCTTGAGCCTAAAGTATCTCCAGACAAAGCCTGATAACCTAACGCAACATTGTAATCAGCATCAGTCAGTGCATCACCCGCAAGACCACCTATTAGGGTGTTTTGTGTACCTGTTGTAACAGAAGTACCCGCGTTATGTCCTATAGCTGTATTATACGCAGTGCCTGCTCCATTTTGAGCGTTTAAAGCAGCATATCCAATAGCTATGTTATTACTATCACTTTCTGCGGTTGCTAAAGCGGCTCTACCAATAGCAACGTTATTAGCACCATCTTCTAATGCACTAGCAACTGCTCCACCTATTAAAGTATTATTAACGCCTGTTGAAACTGATATACCAGCATTATAACCTATTGCTACATTGAAAGCATCAGCTCCAGCGTCTTGAGCTGCTAAAGCTAAATCTCCGATTGCTATATTCTTACCATGTGCATCCTCTGTGCCTAAAGCGTGATACCCTATAGCTATATTATAAGTCCCTGAGCTTATATTATCTCCAGCATGACCTCCAAGTAATACATTTCTAACACCTGTTGAAACAGAATAACCAGCGTTATAACCTACTGCAATATTATAAGCATTAGCACCTGCGTTTTGTGAACCTAATGCACTTCTACCAACAGCAACATTAAAACCATGATCATCTTCAGCGCTTAAGGCATCATAACCTATGGCTACATTACTAACACCTTCAGTTAATGCATCGCCAGCTTGACCACCTATAAGTGTGTTGTAAATACCTGTTGTAACCTGTAAACCAGTTTGGAAACCTACCGCTACATTATACGCGTTACCGTCAAAATTTTGCTGATTTAAAGCCTCTCTACCAATAGCAACGCTTCTAGAGCCGGTATCTTCAGTAGATAAAGCATAAGTACCTATAGCAACATTATCACCACCTTCAGTTAATGCATCTCCAGCTTGACCACCTATTAAAGTATTTGATGTACCTGTTGTAACTTGATTACCAGCGTCATATCCTATTGCTACATTATATGTATTTGTATCACTTGCTGGATTCATTATTGCTAATGCTCCGTTGCCAACAGCTACGTTTCTAGCACCATTAACGTTTGTAGCTAGTGCCCCAGCACCAATAGCTGTATTATAACTTTGGTCTGTTGTAGCACCACCGGCAGTATAGCCAATAAAAGTACTTTGAACACCTGTAGTTAATGCATCTCCTGCTAAACCACCTATTAAAGTGTTTTGTATGCCTGTTGTTATTGCTTGCCCAGCATTATAACCTATAGCTACGTTATAAGTATCTGTGCTACTACTATTTGTAACATTTTGTAAAGTATTAGAACCTATAGCTACGTTTTTAGCTGATAACTCCGAAGAAGACATGGAAGAGTGGCCTATAGCAACATTGTAACTATTTGTTGTTTCAGCACCTAAAGCGTTTTTACCTATAGATACATTATAACTACCTGAAGTTAAAGCATCGGCTGCTAGACCACCAATTACAATGTTTTCAATACCTGTCGTGATAGCTGATCCCGAATTGTGACCAACTGCAACATTATAAGCATTAGCACCTGCGTTTTGGGTTCTTAAAGCGCCGTAACCAATTGCAGTATTAAGCCCATGTTCAGTTTCTGTAGATAGCGCAGCATAACCTACAGCAACATTATAAATACCTTCAGTTAATGCATCTCCAGCTTGACCACCTATTAATGTATTTCTTACACCTGTTGTAACAGAGAAACCAGCATTATAACCTACGGCCACGTTATAAACATCTGTATCAGAGGTATTATTTTGATTTTTTAACGCATTATTTCCTATAGCAACATTTGCATCACCTAGTGTTTCAGCACTTAAAGCTCTATAACCTAAAACAGCATTAGTATTACCTTCTGTCAAAGCATCACCAGCTAAACCTCCTACTAATACATTAAACGCACCTGTTGTAACAGCATACCCCGCATCATAACCAATAGCTACATTGTAAGCATCAACACCTGCATTTAATGTTTTTAAAGCGCCTGCTCCAATAGCTACATTATAACCATGTTCAGTTTCTGTAGACAAAGCATTATATCCTAAGGCAGTATTATAAATACCTGTTGTTAAAGCATCGCCAGCTTCACCACCTATTAATGTATTTCTTACACCTGATAAAACATTTCTACCTGCCGCGTGTCCTACCGCAGTATTGTAACCAGATCCATTATAATCTAGATCTTCTAAAGCGTGAAAACCTATAGCTACGTTACTACTACCTGTGTCTTCTTTGGATAAAGCGTTATATCCTATAGCAATATTATAACTACCTGTAGTTAACGCGTCACCTGCTAAACCACCTAATATTGTATTATTTATACCTGTTGAAACTAAAATACCCGCGTCATATCCAATTGCTATATTATAAGCATCAGCTCCTGCGTCTTGATTTTGTAAAGCACTTTTACCAATTGCTACATTCTTACCATGATCGTTTTCAGAAGATAAAGCCCTAAATCCTACTGCAACATTATGACCCCCTGCTCCGAAAGCATCACCAGCTTCAGCACCTATTAAAACATTCTGACTACCTGTGCTTATTGAACCTCCTGCAAAACCACCTAATAAAGTATTGTGAGAACCAGTTGTAATAGCTGTACCAGCATTATAACCAAATGCTGCGTTGTAATCTCCAGATGTTAAAGCGTCTAAAGCACCAATACCTACGCCTGTATTGTATTCTGCAGATGAAATAGTTCCAGTTGTAGTATGACCAATAATTAAAGATCCTGTAAAATTTGTACCTTCTATTTGATAAGGTAAAGCGTTACCTTCGTCATATAACTCCGCAAAGTTGTCGTTACATATATCGAACGCAGCTCTTAATGAAGTTCCTGATCTGTCATTCGCTGAAGATCCTATGTTTATTGTTTGTAATGCCATTGTTTATATTGTTACATTATTGTTTGATCTGCTGTGAAAATTGTAGAGTCAGCAAAAATTTGAGCATTGTCCGCGGTTAAAAAAAACCCGCCTAATATCGTGTCAGCGTTTGTAACTTGATTAAAAGTCTGAACACTAAAATTATTTCCAAAAAAACCCATTAGTATATAGCCATTATATCGTCAGCAGTAGTAAGAGTAGAATAAATTCTATTTACTTTTATTGGTAAAAAAGAACCAGCTGCGATTTGTTCAAAAAGTACAGGTCTAAATATTGCGTAGTTTAAGGGTGCGCCTGAGGTACCAGAAAATATATCTTTAGCAGAACTACCACCTGGCACAGTTACTAAACTTAAAGTTGTATCACTATCAATAGCGCTTACAAAAGCAAAAGATCCGTCTGTTAAATTTTCTACTCTATCACCTACTAATACATCGTAATCACCGCCGCTAAAACCAGCGTCAACTAGTTTGTTAGAAGTATCAGTTACAGTAATACCTGTAATAACAGCCGGACTGTTAGAAAGATCTACTAATATATTACCTTGAACACCAACGTAAACGCCAGCTGCTTTGTAAGCTCTAGTACCTACTAATTTATCTAAGTCTAGACTATCACTTCTATAGTCTACACTACTACCACTGTTTCTTATTTGAACAGCGTGTGTTACAGTACTCATAGGGTTTTTGTCTATCGGAAACTGCCCTCCGTTACTTATGTGAATATCTCCGTATGCCATTTTTGTTTTTTTTAATTTGTGGTGAATTTATTATTTAATAATCACCTGTTTTTATCGTTGTTTATTAGTTTAATTGCTTTTTTTAATACTTTATTAGAATAAGAGTTACCTAACATAATTTTATTACGTCTTGTGCTAGTAGGTAAATCTTCAGAACCAAGTAACATCCTATATATTCTACTTATTAGTTGACTACATTTAAACGATGTTTTGTATATCGTATATTTCTGCGTTGTGTTATTTTTGTTTCTCCAAGATATAATCCAGCCATCACGACGTAGTCGTTCCCATCTTTTTTTATCCCAAGAGTATGTGTAAACTCCATTTAAATAATCTTGTCTAGTAAATAATTCTAAACAATCAAAGTAAATTAGAAGTTCTAGATCAGCATCTTTTATATTGTTTGTTTTACATGCCCATCGTCTTATTATTCGATAATGCTTTAACAAACCTATGCTTCTAAGATCTTTAGCTTCTAAGTTTCTCATAAAACTATAACTACATCTTGTTGTTTTATAACAAGAAATATACTTTCGTCTATTTCTACATTAAAACCCGCATGTTTGTCATAATATATTTCGTTTCCAGTTGTTACACCCTGTACCATATCACCTACAGATTTAACTATACCTTTTTTATATCTTATGTCTTCTTTTATTTTATCTGTAAGAAGCAAGCCACCTTTTGTTTTAGTTGCTTTTTCTTTTAGTTCTAGTATTACTAGATATATACCTATTGCTTTCATTGCTCCTCCCTCATATTACTAATTACACAATCAGTTGACATAATAGTTGTAGCTACAGATACAGCGTTTTTTAATGCGCTTTTTGTAACAAGCAGAGGATCAATAATACCTTCTTTAATCATATTAACAGTTTTACCTGTAACTACGTTAATACCTTTACCTTTGCTATACACACTATCATTGTAATCAATACTAGCATTTTCTAGTATCTTTATATAAGGATGCTTTATGGCTTTAATAAATATATCAGTACCATCGCTATTGTTTTTTAAGTTGTTTGCAGCATTTAACAATGCAACACCACCACCTGGTACAATACCTTCTTTAACCGCAGCTTTAGTAGCATGAATAGAATCATCAACTCTATCTTTTTTTTCTTTTAATTCTACGTCAGAATTAGCGCCTACTGATATTACAGCTACATTACCTGATAATATACCTAATCTTTCTTCTAGCTTTTCAGTTTTTAAACTAGGAGTATCAGACTTTAGCTGATCTTCTATAGTTTTAATTCTTTTTGTAGCTTCTTCAGATACATTTTTTATTTTTAATACTGTAGACTTGTTGTCTGATACGGCTTTTTCACATTCACCTAACATATCTGGTGATATTAAATCTATATCATCTCCAAACTCTTCGTTTATATGAGTAGCACCTGTTACAGCGGCTATGTCATCTAAAAAATCTTTTTTCCAGAAATTAAAACCTGGAGGAGCAACTACATTTATTTTTATATTACCTTTTATTTTATTCATTATAACAGCTTTCATTGGTTGCTGTTCTAACTCACCTATAATAAGTAATGATCTATTGTTTTGTATAGCGTACTCTAATACTATCTGTATTTTTCTTATAGTTGTTATTGGCGAACTAACTAATAATACAAGAGGGTTATTCAAAGTAACGTCCTGCTTAGCAACATCTGTTACAAAGTTAGGATTAGCATAGCCTTGATTTATTTGTGAACCAGATACAACATCTACTGTTGTTTGTTCTGACTTACTGTCATTGTCCATAAGAACAACGCCATTTTTACCAACTTTTCTAAAAGCTTCACCTATAATAGACCCTAGCTCCTTATCATTGTTAGAAGATATTGCAGCAACTTGATCTATCATATCACCTTCAACAGGTACAGCTATTTTTTCTAAATACTTAATAGTATCGTTGCAAGATTTTTGTATATCTTCTTTAATTTTTCTTAAACTATCAGTAGCTTCTTTTTTATTAGCTTCATCTAAAATAGCATGAGCTAATACTGTCGCGGTTGTTGTACCGTCACCTGCTTCTGATACTGTTTTTCTAGCAGCTTCTTTAATTAACGTTGCGCCTATGTTTTCTACACCATCTGTTAAATTAACTGAGTTTGCTACTGTTACACCATCTTTAGTTATCATAGGTCTACCCATGAAATCTTCTAAGATAACACATTTACCGCTAGCTCCTAATGTGGAGCTAACAGCTTGTGTTAATTTTGATATTCCTGCAAAGATCTTATCTTTAGCGTTTTTGCCAAAGTCTAAACCCTTTACAATGTTGTTTGGATTTTGCATTTAATTTGATTTAATTTAATTAATTTAATTTACTTAAAAGTTTTAATTACTTTTGGTCCGTTAATAAACTCTATTTTCTTTGCATAATGATCTACTGATGAATCAATAGCTTGTTCTGCTCCGTCAATTGTTTCTCTACGGGTTACATCAATCCAAGTTTCTTTTGTTTTGAAATCTTGGTGTTCGGTTTGATAAAAACCATTTGGTAATTGTGTGATTCTCCAGTTTTTCTTGTCGGCTACGTGCTTCCAAAAATTAACGGTTTCCTCGGTTACTTGCGGTTGACTATTCCACGTTTGAGTCTGATAAAAAAATGTCATTGGTTTTGGTTTTAAGTTAGACATTGGTTGTTGCTCTTACCCGAGCAGGGTTTATTTCTTTTTATGTTGTGTTTGCACTTTGAAACTAGCAGATAAGCTAGCGCCTGCGTGTTTTACAAATTTACCTTTATGTTTCATTAACTTAAAGCTTGAGCCAGACTTCATCCAATGAAATCCAGCTGGTGCTTTTACTTTTTTATTTGCCATAATATTAAGATGTTGCAAATGGTGTAGCAGGTGATCCAGAAGCTACTAATTCACCTCTTACGTGCCATACATCTGCAGCCATATTTGTTATTGTTATATGTGTACCAATTTTTCCTTTAGTAACACCTGTTGTTGTAATTGCGCTAAAGTTATCACTAGCCTGTGCGTTCCATATTGCAGCACTCGCATCACCATCTTCATCTATAGCGTGCAAAGATCCTAATAATTTTTCATTAGTAGTATCAGTACAAACAATTTTATGTGAATTTGATGTTATTGTAACTGCTATAAAGAAGTTAAAATAAACACCTGTTAAATCACCTGCACCAGAATCTGGTAAAGTAATTACAGCACCATCAGCATCGTTAAACACAAGAGTTTCTCCTGAGTCATTAGCTGTAAGAGTAGTATTACTTGTTATTGCAGTAACTTTACTTCTTAAACCTTTTATTTCTGCTTTTATTGTAGCATCATTACCTATTATAGTACTGTTAGCGCCTAGACCGTTAGCATCAGCACCAATAACTATTTCGTTATCTGTTGTATTAGCGCTTGGTTGAGCGTCGTAACCAATACAAACTACTTTACTACCAGTTGTAGTGCTTCCAGCAGCGCCACCAATAACAGTATTTTTAATACCAGTTGTAATACCACTAGCAGCAGCATGACCTATTGCTATGTTATACATATCAACAGCAGAAGCTGGGTTTTGAGAGTACAAAGCTCTATAACCAATAGCAACACAGTTACTAGCTGTATCACTTGCGTACATCGCGCGCGTACCTATAGCAACGTTGTCATCACCAGTTGTATTACCGCGAGCGGCTTCGCCACCTATAAATGTGTTTTCTTTACCAGTAGTTGTATCAAAACCTGATTGGTAACCTGTAGCAGTGTTATATACGTCTGTAGCGCTAGAATTAACTTGGCTATATAAAGAACCTACACCTACAGCGGTACTTAAACTACCATCGGTTTCTGAAACTAAAGCTTTTTCGCCAACAGCTGTGTTTCCTGCACCTTTTATGTTAAGACCTAGTGAATTAGAACCTATAGCAGTATTAGAAGATCCAACAGTGTTTTTATTACCTGCAGAATTACCTATAAATGTATTTATACTACCTGTGGTCATTGCTTTACCAGCTTGATAACCTACAGCTGTATTTCCTATAGTTCCAGAACTAGCAGGAACTTGCTCTTCTAAAGCTTGATACCCAATAGCAACTGAACCGCTACCTAAAACATCGTGACTTAATGCAGCTATACCTATAGCTATATTATAATTAGTAGCTTCAGCAATTAAACCTGCGCTTTGTCCTATAAATATATTACTAACACCAGTAGTAACAGAGTTACCTGCGTTATTACCAATAGCAACGTTAAATGTATTTACAGCACTAGCAGGGTTCATGGCACTTAAAGCTCTATAACCAATAGCTATATTTTCTGATCCATTAACGTTTCCAGATAGTGCTCTAGCCCCTATAGCTGTATTATAACTAGGTAAAACAGCTTGACTTAATGACTCGTAACCCAAAACAGTGTTAAAAGAACCAGTTGTAACTGCGTCACCTGCTAAAGAACCTATTAAGGTATTTTTAAC
>Ga0209337_1002730_pt1 | contig 12646 bp, 7 predicted proteins | sample LinPmetageLP53_FD_184044 | JGI IMG/M metagenome (GOLD analysis project Ga0209337, IMG submission 184044) | Marine viral communities from the Pacific Ocean - LP-53 (SPAdes) (version 2) | ecosystem: Environmental > Aquatic > Marine > Oceanic | place: Pacific Ocean | collected 2010-02-08 | reverse complement strand
CCTGTCACGCGTCGGTTGTATTGCTCGGTCTTGGAGAACACTGTCATACCCAACGATATAACTTTAGATTTGGTATTACTGTGACGCCCGGCGCGGGAGGTGCCGACTAACATGTTTGTCATGTTAGGTGTAAACACACCGCTCAATGTTTCGTCTAGTAAGAACTGTGCTTCGGCTTGGCTCTCCATTCCATTCTTAGCCCATGTCCCATCCTTGACAATCTTCTGCAGGGAGGTGGCGTCACCTAGTCCTGCTCTAGCCATATCCTTACCTGCTTTAGACAAGGCAGCATAGGAAGGCCCGAGACCAAACCCGCCGCCGTACCCCGTCTTCTTATTATAAGTAGCGAGCACAGGCCCAGCGTGCGTGATAATAGATGTTAGATTGACTAGGCCAGGGGCTAAGGCTAGCCCTAGCTGGACAAGAGCTGTCCATTCCATCATGGGGCCAGCGATCTTATCTATCTTAGAGTCTAACCCAGCCATCGTATCGGGGTTCTGGTTGCGAAAGGCTAGTACGTCTGCTCCTACATCTCTGTACCTATTTCCTTTGCCCAACCCTTTAAAGGTTTTATATGTTCCGTCCTTCTGCTTGACTTGAAATCCGTCAGAGCCAGATGAATGCAGCATCTGATGTTGGTACTCAGTAAGGGCTTTCTCCGCCATATGTATCTTATGTTTGTTACCCCCGGCTTCGGCTACCCTAAGATTCTCTACTAATTCATCCAACTTTCTTTGACTGCCGAACCACAGTTCTCCTTTCCGGTCAGCCATGATCTCAGCAATTTGGTGGTTGTGTAGGTTTTTACCAGCGATATGTGCTTGCCGCTCAAGATGTTCTGAAGTCGAGCGCACTAGGTCGGGGTCCCAGCCGGGAGTACCTACTCGCATTAAGTTACTACGCGCCGAGCTATGATTAGACGATAGTGTCGCTACAAGGTTTCTGCGTTCCTGTGGAGTGAGATTAACGTTGATGCGTATTAGTGTCTGGACAAATTCATCGTAGTTGATGGTGTCTAAAAGAGGGGCTTTGGTCGCTGCTTCTTCAATAGTGGCGTACAGTTCTACATTTACAAGATCACCATTAGAATCAGCCAGCTTGATAGGTGTACCAAATTTAAAAGTTTTATCTAGCTCTGCTACTGTTTCTCTGGCTGCACTTGGGCTATCTGTACGAACGTAGGTAAGTTGATCATCAAGCGACTCAGCCAACTTGATAGTTGCTCCACGCTTTCCACCTTTGCCAACCATACGTGCTCTAACGGATACTTGCAGCTTACCACGGCGTCCGAAGTGTACATACGCTCCCATAAGGGAACGCTTGGCTAAAAGCTCTGCGTTGGTAGCTTGCGTGCCCAGCAATGCCACATTCGTTATAGTTTTATTTATTTCCTCAGCCGTTGCCTCTGATATCTTGCGGCTGTGTATTTTCTCTAACTTAGGTATGAGCTGTTTAGTATTAAAAGTCTTGGTTGGTCCGTCCTTCACTGTAATCTTAAAGTTGTTACGAAACTCTTCGGAGGCTTCGGGCAGCCCAGTGTTCTCATTGATGCTCTCGGGGTTACCTTTAACCCAGTCAGCTAGTTTCGGTTTACTATGAAACGCTCTGGTAGCTTCACGAAGAAACAGGTCAGCCTTGTCTTGGTTATCTTTAATAAAGATCGTTCCCGTATCAGTAAGCCTAGAACCTGTGTTGTAAATCTCTTCGTATATGTCTGCTATTTCTTTGATGAGTGCGATGTCTTCGTCTTTAAGGTTTGTATCTTCTCTATCTTTTATAAGATCAATCTCAGTGTTCTTTTGCTCAATAGCTCCTTCGATCTTGGTAATCATAGTAGTGATAGCGGCTGCATCTACGGCGTCACGCAGTTCATTATGAACACGCCATTCGTTCTCAGGAATTTTACCGTTTACCAGAAATGCAGGCTTATAAGATACGGTTCTTCCGGTCAACTTACCGGTTTTCTTATCTATTAATTGTTTCGTGATCTTACCAGTCTCAAGGTCTTTGCGTAGTTTAGCATTGGTGGTTGTATCAAAAAACTCATAGTCGCCTAGCTTAACATCTTGTGCAAAGGCTTTAGCCTTTATGATACCACCGTTAATGTTAATGCTGCTCTTAGGTAGGTTAGGGTTATACACACGTTCGTCAGCAACAACTCTACCGTTACTGTCAGTGCGTATGAGAGTCTGTGCTTTATCTATGATTTTTTCAGTAGCCTTGACTGACTTGTCCAGTGCGTTGATACCGACGAGTTCACTAGCCTGTTCGGTCTCTAGCTTAGTTGGTCCGTTGCCTAGCCCCATCTGGTTCAACCCAAACAAGTTAGCAGTAAAAGAGTACCCCATCTTCTCGTCAGTAATGGAAAGAAAACGCCGGATAGATTCCGACTCTTCGCGTAGTGCGTTACCAAGAGCACGAAGTCCGGGATTACGGTTTCCTTGATTATTAAGAGACTGAACTTGTTCTAAGCCAAGTCCTACAATTCTTTTAACCGAAGAAACATTAGCCTCTAGCCCTTCTCGTGTCGCTACCCTCTTAGCTGCCCTTTCAGCTCGCTCGAACGAACCACTTACTGAAGGTAGTAATGTGGAGCCCCTTGTGGCGAAGGCTCCGTTAAGTGCATGAGAGTCATCAAAAGCACGACCTTCTATATGGCGCTGCTCAAGGTCCTTGAAGTTGGCGTACACACCAGCCGCAGACACATCACTGGTGGACCCAGTGCGTACGTACCGGCGAGAGTGGTGAATAAAGTAGCGGGTCATGTCGTCTGAATAGTCGAGGCGTAACCGCCTGAAAAAATTCCTGATAGCATATACTATACGAGCTACAACAGAGTTATCCAACACACCAGCTAGATCAGCCAGTGCTTCCTCGGTAGCCTCACGTTTACTCATGCCATACAGGTCTACTAGAATGTCAGCGTTAGCTCGGACCATACCGTCTGTCTTATAGATATCATCCATCAACTTGTTGAAGTTAGGCGTCTGCATGATTGAGCCCAGCCCGAAGTGACCGATGATCTCATGACTAAGAACGAAGGAAAGGTGGTGCCTATTCTTTATGTTATCACTAAAGATTAGCACATTGTTACTGAAGGCGTAGCCCGCCGCGTTGTCGGGGATGCGCTTCCCATCCGTGCGAGACTTGTTAGCCTCAGCGAACAGCTTAGGATTCCTACGTTCAAGGTCAGCAAGGTTTTTGAAATACTCCACCTTTGGTGCTACACGCTTGTTAAATTTTCGTATGATAATACTTCCGTTCCTCTTCACAGAACCTAGGCCCATAGGTCTAGTAATAACAGGCCCGTCATAGCGCGAAGACTTACCTTCTATTGGCGGAGCATCGGCATCTTTAAGCTGCTCGTTGACGGACGGTGTAGCATCTGCGGGGCGGTCAAGTACTTTTAGTGTGGGATGATCCACCAGCTCACGGTCAATACCTTTCTCGACCTGTAACGGCTTAAGTTTTACTTTACCCTTGGCAGTAAACCACTCGGACAAAGGCACGTTCTTAAACACAAACGCTTTTTCTTTATCGTTCATGTCTTTAAACGTCGCCTCTAAAATCTGGACATCGCTGGCTGAAGACGTTGAAATCCCCACCGTACTACTAACAGTACGTCCACCAACTTTTATAGGGCTAGCAACTGTGTCTCTGGCTTCTACTGATATCCCAACTCCGTCGATGGATGTCGTCGCTTCGATGTTGTTAAGGATACTCGTAATTAACTGAACACTATCAGTTTTCTGTACATCAGTCACTGCGGACAGCACTGTGTTGTTAGCCATATCGCTGTCATTGTTGACACGCTCAACTAGTTTTGCAATCTCTGGATGTTTATCTGCGTTTAATGGTGCAGTGACAGCTACCTTGTGAGCCTGCGGAATGAGCCCTTTATTAAGAGCGAAGTCAGCCCACGGAGTAAGCTTACCGGAGTGTATGTATCGTGGACTGGTAAGGCTTTGTATGACCGCAAGAAACGAAGCTACCAGCGCATCATGTGGAGGGCCAACCGCAAACAATTGGCTATCATAAAGTAAGTCTATAGCTCTCTGAGTAGTAGGGTCTGGTTTACCATCTACCATTTTGCGACCATCAAACAGAGCTATATTGAAGATGCCATCCGTGGCTGTATCAAACTCCTCCATGCTGCTGGTAGTCTCAAGTGTCTCTACAAATAAATCTAGGGCACCTTCGCGTCCGAAGCTGCTGATGATCTGATCCTCAGCTTGACCACTGGCGATAGCACTTAAGGCTTTCTTACTGACTGGCTTTTTTATATCAGTGGGTTGTTGTTTTTCCCGCTTAAACGATTGCGGCTCAACCGGTCTAGGTGGCTTACTTTCTTTCTTTTCGACTTTTGGGGCTGTGGCTTGCTGCCTCTTTGGTTTATCTTTTGCGGCAGCAGCCCTGAGTTTGGCTGCTCCCTTTTTAGCTGGGCTAGGACCTGCGGGTTGTTTTTTTCTAAGAACTTTTGCTGGGCTTGGCTTCGTACTCCGGGCCTCTGCTTTTGCTTTGGTTTCTTTCCGAACGGGGGCATCAATAGTCTCCTCAGCAACAGGTTCAGCAACAGGTTCAGCAACAGGTTCAGCAACGAGTTCTTCTTCTAGCTCTACCTCTCGCACAAACCTACCTTCATTAGTAATTAGGTTTGGATAGATAAGTTGCACCCTACCAATGAGAGATTGAAAGTCACTCTTAGCTTCAGGCAATAGTTCCTTATTAACAAAGCTCATCCTAGCCTTGTCTCTAGGAATAGCTTTCTTCCTCTTCTTGGTCTTCGGTAACCCCTTAATTGCTTCTATACGAGCCACATCTGGGTGGTTACTGCCAAGAGCTTTCTTAAAATCTGCTATGCATGTACCCATATCGAGTTGCCTTAGTCTTCAATTCTCAGATATACATCAATGGTAGTTCCTGCGTCATACGCTGTACCTGCTGATACAATGCGAGCTCTAACGTGCGTACCAATGATACCGGAGACTGATGTGTCATCAGCTAAGGCACCATCAGATTCTGTTACCGCAGCTACTACTGCTGTTTCTTGCCGCACACTGAGTATTTTACGTGCTGCTGTAGTGGTGAAAGCAAACTGCATAATGTCGAAAAAAGCCTGCGGCTCGCGTCCAACAGCAGTACCGCCAACACTGTCTAAGCTAGTCTGTATAAACACATCAATCGTGCCGCCACTTCCGCCGTCAACGAAGACGCACTCAGCAACAAGACCTTTACAGGAGTCGGGTAGTTTATGAACTTTACCGCGTGTAGCAATAGACTGGTTAGCAGTAATTGCATGTGAGTTAACAAGATGTTGTATGGAAGCCATGTCGTTATCCTTTCTTTAGGCAGTTATATAGTTGATCGAGAGCGTCTATACGCTTCTCAGACTTGCTCAGCAACTGTCTAACTGGCACAAGTGTCTGTGTTGTTTCATCTAAAATAGCTTCTTCGCCTTTAATAAATTGTGGTCTGCTCTGCTCATCCCGCTCAGCTACAGCTAACTCAAAGTCTTCTGCAAAACGTCGAGACCTAGCTGCGCCCTCAGGTACGAAGGGTGCTGCTGCAATCTCACTAATATTAACTCCCGGGGGGCGTACAGGTGTAGGTTGTCGTTGATCTCCGGGCTCAAAAGGAGTAACATCATAGCTTTGGGGTATAGCTTGTATATCTGAAGGCGATGTAAACACTGGGGGGAATCCAGCAGGGATAGGCTGGTCAATAACAGGGGCCTCTACATTTAATTCCCCCTGTGTTTGGCCTTCTGGAAAAACAGGAGGTATATTTTGTTGCGCTTCTAATGGCGCAAACAGGGCGTCTTCTTGGGCTTGCGTTTGCAGTTGCGGGCCAACGTCTTCCGGGGTTACACCACCAAATAAATCACCTTGTACAGGGGTAGGAGTAAAGGCAGGAGTTGAAAAATCAAGTTGTCCTTGGCGGGGATCAGTAAGAGGTAGCTCTAACTGTTCAGGCTGACTAACTGCGGAGACACGCTGTGGTCCCGGCCTTACACCAGAGATAAGCTCTCCCTGTACCTGTCCATCACGCAGAGTAGTAGGAGCCGTGCCCAAGTCCTCCCCAAGGTCTAATTCAAGTTGGGGGTCTTGAGGACCCTCAGGATCAAGAATATTTGCATTATCTTCGGTAGTATCTACCGCAGGTTTTTCCTCTGCGTTCTTACCATAAGCAGCAGAAATACCACCAATGGGAGCGCCGACACCTGCACCAGCAGCGAAGGCATTGATAAGCTGATCTTGTACTGCTGGGTCATTGGGGTCTAACTTACCGGCACCATAAAGAGCAAGAATATCCTGACCAACTTCAGTGCCGCCCTCTATAGCTCCGCCAGCAACCGCGCCTTTTGCAGCCCTGAACGTCCTACCACCCGTCTTGAGCCCTAACGCACCGCTACCAGCAGCTTTAAAAGCCGTGGTCGCAGCAAGCGTAGCAGGCATTATCTCGAGAGCTGCGTATGGGACAGCCAGTAGAGCAGCTAATAAACGGTCAGACGTACCACTCTCCTCCATCTCCCCGTAGATATCACCTATGGCTACGCCGTATGAAGCAGCCGCACCGCCAACTAAAGCACCGCCAGCTCTGGCAACAGACTTAAGAGCTTTCTCCTCGACTTCATCAAGCCCTTGTCCTGCGGCTTGTTTCTTCATGGCGACCCTAGCTATATCAGCAGTCTCCTTACGACCAGCTCGAGTGGCTAATTTAACACCACGACTAGCTAAGAACCTACCGCCTGCTCCTGTTAACCCTGTGCTCAGAACAGATGCCGCGCCTACACCGCCGCCAACAAAGGCTGCAAGTATCATCTCCATCATAAGCGGGGCCATTTGCGCAGCGTTCGCTACAAACCATTCTCCTGCTTCACGAGGAGAGTTAGTTGCACCCTCGGTAAACGCACGTTGGTAGGGCTCGTTGAATGCAAGGTCTTTGATCTGTTGTTTGACAACCGAATCACCTAGTTCATTAATAGTTTCGTTACCAAACGAAGCAAACTTTAAGGCGCTACCAGCCAGTAACTGACCCACATCGATACCGATACCAAAGTTTTTCTTGGCCAATCTGGAGAAGCTGGGTTTATCAATGTTGTCAAGGTAGGTCTTGTACTCATCAGCACCGATGGGCCTGAACCCTGGCTTTAGAGGCGTGATGGGTTTATCAAGCTCAGCTTCCGATAAGAGCGCACGCCGATGGTCATCTTTATTAAACTCAAACCCATTAACAGAAACCGTACCAGTAGACTCCTCAATACCCACGAAGGGAGGTGCCGGTTCTGGCGGGGCAATAGGCCCAGACTCCATTGCGGTAGCCGGAGTAAGTGCAGCCGCAACCCCACCTTTCTCCTGAAAGTCGTAGGCTAAGTCTGGGTCAACTGTTGCACCAAACGGGATACCTGTATCTGGTATAAATTCAGCCATTGCTAATTCCGTTGGTAGTTTTTACTAGAATCAGGATTTATCTTTTCCCAATCATAAACAATCTGACCTTTGACTAGCTGAGATTCTCTTGCCATAAACACATACGTTTGGCCATCTAAGTCTGTCTTAAACATATTCTCGATACCTTTGGTGAGACCGGCTTTCTTATACTGCTCGGCTAAAAGTTTATAATTACCTTCAGTATGAGCTTTGCGTATCTCAAACATGTTTTTCAGTATCATCTTATTAGTCTCGAGGTTAGCTGAGGCAGAAGCTGCGGTCAGAGCTTTTTGAAGTTCAACAGAGCTCTTGCGACGGAGCTCGCTGATAAGCAAACCCTTATCTTTACGATCCGCAATAATCCTACCGCCCATCTCCACACGGAATGTGCCGTCAGAGTTAGGACTAATCCGAATGTTTGCACCGGGGTCCTGACGGTTAAGTATCTGGTTAAGCATACGCGGATCGTTGCTGATCTGGAGCGTGTTAAGAGCTTGCGTCTGACTCATATTCTGTATCATTGCGCCATTAGCACTGAGATCAGAGTTTGCTTTTAAAGCCGCAGCGCTACCGGGTCGGCCAAGTTGGGATATAGCCTGGAGTTTTAGTTCGCGCCTTTGAGCCATTAGGGTGTTCAGCTCTTGTGTTCGTAGCCCAAAAGGCATTTTGATGTCCGGCTCTTTAATATTACTGAGATCAGGAGTAGTGGCCATCTCCTTAGCCACGGACTTAGGCGCATCGGGACCAGTCACGCCAGCGTCGTCAATTGTGCGAGTACGGCGGCCCTGCCTGATGTCAAATTTTGTACCTGAAGGAGCATCAGCGGCGACTTGAGTAGTATCCACACCTGCAGTAACGGGAGCAGACTGTCTATCTACATACGCCTGTATATATCTAACGGCTTCATCACCATCTACACCCCTAACTTTTTTAGCACGGGCTCTTATACCCTTTTCAGTGCCGTCCCAATTCTTACCGGCAGATGTACCAAAACGATACGACATAGCCACACGCGCAGGATCATTAGGGTACAAACCTAAATAATGGTCTAATACTCCTGCTGCCGCTCTATCTTTCTCTGCGTTATACTCATCGGAACCGGGAGTAAGCCCCTTTAACTTAGCAACATACACACCTCGAATACCGTGCTTCGTGGCAGTGCCATCAGTTGCCCCGTATATACCCGAAGAAGTTTTACCTTCAGACCACTTGGGGATATTCGTACCGTTCGTGCTTTCTAAAAATGTAATAGCATTATGAGCAGTAGGAGCGGCAGTGAAAACTGCATCAGGTCTTCGGCCACGAGGTTCAACAGACCTACCAGTATCAACACCAACAGTTGCTCCGCCTGAATATTTATCATAGAAAGCCTCAGCACCAATTTTTTCTGCTTCTATAAGCAGCGAAGGGTTTGCCTTTATCATTTCGGACCCCGGGCCACCATCAAAAAATTGGTGTATAGCCTCCTCTCTATCCATCTCTTCGCGGCGCGGTCTATCGGCAAATAAATATTTCTCACCGAATCGTTTAACTTGGTTTAGTCCTTCAGCCGCCAAATTAACGGGGTTAAGTAGACCACGGTTAGCTTGAGAACCTGGATAAGCAGGAATAACACTTTGTCGTAGATCACGAAGCCGATTATTCATGTCTACGTTAGCCCCGAGTGTCTGAAAACCTATAACTGGGTAAGAGGCTTCAGGGTTTATTTGCCTGATCCCCTCAATACCCGCCGTACCAACACGCGATGTTAGCCCAGCATTGCGTAAATCGTTAGACGGACCATACCCTGCATTAGGGCTATTGGGGTCATTAGCATCAGCAGGGAAACGGGTTACCTGACGGGCAGCTTTCGCATCAGCGATCCTCTTCTCGTACTCAGCTTTTGCAGCCGCTTGAGCAGCAGTAAGACCAACTTGATTGGGCTTCATAGGAGGGCCAAGTCCCTGCCCTTGAGGATTGACGGGATCATTGGGTCTTCTAAGTCGCTGCGCATCTTCGGCAAAGTTACGAGCATTGATCCGTTCAGCCTCGAGAGCGCGTTGTTCTCGATCAGTTCTGATTTGTTGGAAGTCTTGGTTACCAAGTACAAAAGCCATGGCTATTTCATCCCGTATTGGTTTTCTATTTGCTTTTCCCGTTCTTCGTCAGTCTTTGCTCCAGTAGGTAGTACGAGACCACCGAAGATTTGACCGGCATTCTTTTGCGATTCTAGTAAACGCCGATAGCGGTTGTCTGCTGCCGTAAGATCACTCGTTGCAGCATTAGCTATACCAGAACCAGTAGGTAAAACGCCTGCAGCTCTACTAACAAGTTGCTGCTGCGCGGTTTGTCCTTGCTGCTGTCCACGGGCGAAACCGCCAAGACGAGCCCTCTGAAGGGCAGCTTGACGATTATATACGTTTAATGCGCCTGTATCTCTTGGATTAATTGAGCGACGACCTAGCTCTTGAAGGCGAGCCAAACGATTTTGTTCAAGGGCCAATGCCTGCTGGCCACGTTGGAGTGGGCTTATAGTACGAGCTTGATCGAGGAAGGTGTCAGCTAAATCTTCTTTTCGACCTAATAACCTCTCTTGCTCAGCCCGTGCCCGTGCCCGATCATCCATAAGACCCGTCTCTTCAGGAGACATTGGCACTTCATCATCAGCCATATAATCACTTATCTGATTAAGAGCGTACTTACCAGCGGACTGAAGACCTTCCTCAATAAGTCTATCAGGGTTAAACGCTTTCTCAACACCTTGTCTTAACCTATTTCCAAGCGTGTCAAACAAACCCGGTTCAGTGTATACACCTGTATCAGGGGCAGAAATACCAGCGCCCCCCGCTGTCTCCATACTTGGATAAAATTGCGATCCCGTAGGGGTAAACCCCCTATCAAAAGCCTCGCCTCTTGCAAAATCATCCACACCCGGAGACGTTCCAGCGTAACTAGTACGTAGCCTATTAACACCAAAACTGTCAGGACCGCCGCTTAGTTGCTGCCCAAGTCCTGCTTGCTGCCCTGCAACGGCGTTGAACGGAGTAGTAGGTGTAAACGCCCTATCAACAGCCTCGCCAGCGGCAAAATCATCCACAGCAAATTGACCCCCACCCGGAGTACTCAAACCTGCTGTTGAACCCATATTTATAACAGCACTTGGGCTAGCAAGAGCTTGGCCCATACCTTCTAAGCCCATGCCCGGGGCCGCAGTCGTTGGGCTACTCAACGCACTAGTGATCCCACTAAACCCACCGCCTCTAGCAAACCCGCCAAAAGCTCCGCCGAGGCCGCCCATTAAAGGGTCACCGCCCGTAGCAGCAGCAACACCTGCACCGAGAACACCACCGACAAGTGCGCTGCCAATTGCTTGCGAACCAAGGGCAGCAGATAATCCTACTGAGGATGCAATAGCGGGTGCAGCCATTGGAATGGCTACAGCAGCCACGATTGAAACAACTTTGGCGATCCCCCCTTTATGGTGGGTAGGTGTAAGTGCAGTAGTACTCATGAGTTCCGCGTGTAAAGAGGGTACATAGATCATATTAATTCTCCGTCAGACTCATCCTGAGAGTCTGGTAAGTGGGGTTGAACCCGTACGCCTTAAGCATACGAGCCATAGCAGGAGATACTGACGCCTGCATTTGACGGACACCATTCATATATGCCCAACTGCAAACATGTTTCCAAAATTTATCTCTCAGTAAACTAAGCTCCCGCCCACCGATAGCAGTGATGTTCATTACAGTGTATTGTGGGTATGCTATAAGTTCCAAGATCAACGCAAGAGCTACATCAGGTAACTCACCGTCGTCGTTCTTTGCAACAAGGCAGTACATCTGCCCTGCTTTAATACGATTGTAGATATCATTCAACGTCATCTCACCATGCATGGCGTTATCAACACACGGAGCCAATGCTTCACATACTTGCCCCCAATAGATATCAAGCATGGTTGTGGTAGATAGAAATAAAGGCTCGTAATCCTTGATAGGATCAGGTTTTGCAACAGGCGTTACGAGTTTAAGTTTATCAGGCATTCTTTGGCTCAATTAATTTATTGAAAAAGTCTGTGCCTTTCTCCCGCACAACACGTTCTGGTATAACAAACTCACCGTCATGGGCAGTAATAGTCACGCTTCCGTCGCTATTACGGCTATTAGGTACTGCCCCTCCTGCTCTAAGAGCAGCTTGAGGAGGCTGTCCTTGCGCTTGAGGAATGCCGCCGACTGCTTGAGGAGGCTGTCCTTGCGCTCCACCCTCCAGTATAGCCTTCACAGCAAGCATAAGGACAAAAACTAACCCTTGGTCATATTCTTGTGGCAACTCATTCTCTTCAGCAAGCCCTTTCTGAATAGCAAATTGGCGTAGTTGTGGGTAAAGCTGAGGGTTCTGAGCGGCTGCAGTAGCCAACTGTCCCGCCATACTAAGCTCTTCCATAGTAATCTCACCATTAGAAACAGCCATCTCAACGAGTTGCTTAACCTCAAGAAACCTTTCTGGATTCTGACTAACCATACGTTGAATCTCAGCATTCATTTGTTGTATAGGAATACGAGTATTATTCCCAGCAAGATTAACCCCTGCAGTTTGCCCCGGTGGCATTGGCTGTTGCTGTCCTTGAACCATGCCGCCTTGTTGAAACGATGGTTGTAAAACTGGTCCCCCCGGAGATAGTCCTTGTATACCTTGACCTAAGACACCGGAGTCTCCATCATCATACGATGGGTCTGTTGCTATTCTAACAAGTTCAGCAACCGTATCTTCATCAAGGCCAAGATCATTATCATTTGCCATATTAACGCCCTCCAAAATTTGAAATCAGCAAATCAAGAGCTTGCCTTGTAGTAAATAAATCATTTGCAAGTACTTGCACATCGTCTCTTAGCGCACGAAGAGCAGCTAAACTAGCTATTTCATTAGCGTTGTCATGAGCACCAGTATACCCTTCTACTGCTACAATTTGAACACTAGCCATAGTCTGAGTCCCTACCTGTTTAGCTTGCACATCACTACGAACTAATGCTTTGCTATTAAAATCTGCCTCTCCTCGCGCTCCGGTTAAAAGCTCTACGTTTTCTTTCAACGAGCTAAAAAGATTAGCTTGTAATTCAGGTAGTCCTGATGTTGGAACTACTGGTACGCCGGTAAATCTAGCCATTATGCTTTCCTTAATCCGTCAGGTGTTTCACCCATATGAATAGCTCGTGTACGTCCTACTCCTGAGACAGATACCT
>Ga0209337_1002729_pt1 | contig 12648 bp, 15 predicted proteins | sample LinPmetageLP53_FD_184044 | JGI IMG/M metagenome (GOLD analysis project Ga0209337, IMG submission 184044) | Marine viral communities from the Pacific Ocean - LP-53 (SPAdes) (version 2) | ecosystem: Environmental > Aquatic > Marine > Oceanic | place: Pacific Ocean | collected 2010-02-08 | reverse complement strand
ACCTAGTATTAGAAACCTAGAAAATAAAACTGTAAGACTTGTATTACCTACAATAGTTCAAGGTGCTCAGATGATAGAAAGCATGTGGAAAGATGACTACAAAAGTAGAAGTCCTGAGTACAAAAACAAATACACTGAGTTACAACATGTAAATCTACATATACGTGAACATATACAGGATGAAATTAAAGCTGTACGGTCTGACATTAGTAGTGATGATAGTAAGTTTGCAAACACAGACAATCCTGAATTACTAAAAGCACATTACGATTTTAGAAAACTTAGTAAAACAAAACAAAAGAGGGCACAACAATTCTTTTTTAGAGAATATAATAGAGCACCCAATGTTACTAATTTAGAAGATGCTGCTATATTAGTAGAGCTAGGTAATATATAATTACCTACTATCGCCACTACCACTTATCATACCTTGTTTTTTTCTTCTTTGCAACTTCTTCTCGTTGTCTGCTGCAATCTTACCAAGAGATATGCCTAAGTCATCTGCTAGTACAGCACAGTACCATAGCACATCGCCTATCTCACTGCCTATGTTTTCTTTCCATTCCTTTGGTAAAGAACTTGTGCCATCCCTTATCAACTTCTTAACCTTATTAGCTACCTCACCTGCTTCTCCTGCAAGTCCAAGTGCAGGGTAAAGTATCTTGTGTGTTGCAGGATAAATCGCTGTTGTCTTTGCTATTCTTTGATACGAATTAAAATCCATTAAATATTTCCTTTCTAACCATTGAGTTACTTCATCTTGTAGTGCTTGCTCATGCTCTGGCATTAGTCCTGTTCTGCTCATACTTAACTACCTTTCTCATCTTCTCAAAGTAGGCTTTGTTAAAACCTCTCTCCCATTCACGATACTGCATCGTGTCTTTGTGGAAGGGATTGGCTACCCTACCACGATGAAAGTCATCTATACCTCTCTTGTACTGTATAATAAGAGGGGCATCATACTTACCTAAGTTATGTCTAGCTCTGTTGTTTGTCATGTTAAGCTCCTATGTCTACAATTTCACATGTATCACCACTGCAAGCAAAGGTCTGACTGCCTGATGTTGTGTCTTCCTTCTCATAGTCCATTAGTCTATTCCAATCTATATTCTCTGGCGACTTAACTAACATAGCATTATATTCATCTTCTGTACAGTCTTGATAGGGTGCTTGTTGATAAACATGGTCAGAGTGTGGTAAAAATGACACACCTGACATTTCATCAAAGTGATTGTATACATATGCACCTACCTCTATCCATTCATGGTCACGTACAGTAACGGTACAACTAGGCTTATGCTCACACCAATGTTCTTGATATGCCATCCACATTCGTAGCTGTTGTATAGCTGTCATTTTATTACGAGTTACTGAACCTTTTGGTGATTCCATTGGAAAACTAAACACCGTTGTGTCATTAGGTTTCATAACGTCGGGTTCACTAGGTATACCTTGGTCAATCATAAACTGTGTTAGTGGGTCTTTATTATCTCCTCGTACAGTTCTAGTATAATACTCACTGTGTCTAGCATGAATACCACTTGCACTATCTACTAACTGTGATACAGTTCCACTGGGTTTGACACAAGTGATAGCAGTAGACTGTGGTATGTTCCACAGTTCGGCATACTCTTCATTTGTATCTATAGCTACCTTTTTTAACATGGGTAGTACAAAGCTTAACTTTCCTTCCGTTGAAGTATATTGATGTTGACCATTTGTAAGTTGATTGTCCATAATACCTGTTAAAGATACACCTAGTAGTCTCTCTTCTTCTGTGTTTGTACTCCATACCTTACGTAGATAAGGAAACCTAGTAAGTGTAGACTGTGCTGTACCCAAGATAGTAGCTATACGTACCTTACGTTTTAAATCAACCAAGGTATCTGTAGCTCGTATGATTACCTCAGTAAGATTACAAAATTGGTATGGGCGTAGTATTATTTCGGAACATGGATTGCAACCAAACTCATGTTCAGAGTCTCTCCTTCCATTCTTAGCAGCCTGTTTCTTTGCCGCTACTCTGTTGAATATACCACGCTCACCTGACTTAGATTCAATTAGTGAAGTCCACTCACGCATAAATGTTTCAGCATCTGGTTTATCTGTGTAACTAACAGAGTTGTTAGAGAGTGCCATGTGAGGTGCGGTATCCCACCACTGTCCTGACTTAGCCTGTCTCATACGTATGTCGGACAGGTTGCTCAAGCTAATCATAGCTGATCTACGTACACCACCAACAACTACAACCTCGCCTATTTTACACATCAAAGAGTGACAGTCGTAGCTTGTTAGTTTCTTACCTGCATTGTTGTTAAACAAGTTGATAGTGAACTTAAACAGGTCTACGAGAGGTGCAGGTCCACTGGCTCTGCCACCAAATGTTTTAAGCCTAGCTCCTGCAGGACGTACTTTGCTGACATCATACGTGGGTATCTCACCTGCATACAGCAGTGCTATCAACATACGTAGTGACTTAGCCCAACCTTCCTTGCTGTCCTTAACGACTATCATAGTGTCGCTTTTGAACATCTTCTCTGGTATCTCTGGTAGCTTGTCAATGTATTGACGCTCAACTGAAAAGCCTACACCTGTACCACACAATAAGATGTACATAGCTTCATCAAAAGACTTGGGGTCATCTACAGGTAGGTAGCTACAGTTATACCCTGCTGTGTTGTCTCTATCTAATGCTAGTCCTGCACTCATCAAGGCTCTCATACTGGGCATAACCTCTAGCCCCAAGATAGCCTGCTCAATGTCAGTCTTATCCTTTTTAGAAAAATTAACTTTATCATGCATGTAATCCACATAACGTGATACAGTTTCACTCCACGTTTCTCTTCGTCCTTCATCATCTAGCCATCGTGCATAACGTGACGTAGCTATAAAGTTTTGGTAATCTGTTGGTAGCATATTGTTCATGTGCATTACTCCGTAATTGTTTTAATTGAATGTATTTTAATGCCATCTATATCATAGATGTGTTGCTCTATACTTTGTTCTATTTCTTCATTGACCATTCCGTCAGCAGGAACTGGATACTCTTCGCTATCTATATCAAGAACTAAAAATACCTTAACTCTCATTGTCTTGCTTCTCTTCTATTAATAACTCAAGATACCAGTTAGCTTTCTTCAAGTCCTCTATGCCATTCTTGTATCTATATCTCCATAAATACTTCATTACATTGCCTTGCAAGTAGTACTCAAAGCCCTCACCTGTTGCTGCTCTTAGTGCATCTATACACTCCACACCGTACTTGTTGTAGTGTGGTGGGTGATTAACCATATCTTCATTTACTGTTTTTCCATTTATTGTTAATGTGTCTATACTTATATCGTCATCAAATATTTTCATACTATGCACTCCCATCTGTGTTACTATTAAAGTTTAACTTTATCACATTTCCTTCTTTTGTCAATACTCTTTTGTTTATTTTTTCATTATCTTTTACAAACTGTCTGTGTACTAAATCTCTAAAGTTTTCATCGTTCTCCATCATGGGAACTGTAGTACAAACCATGTTACAGAACTGTAGTAGGCTGAGATAATCGTCATCATGTAAAAAGTCTTGGTCTGCCATCGTTATACCTACTCTTACTTCTCCTGTCCATCTTAGGTTTTCATCTAAAGAAGGTGATATTGTTATTATAAAGTCCTCATCGTCAAAATCTAATACTATTTTTTCATCCATCATTTATATCTCCTTTTAATTTTTTGCCAATTAAATTTTATAAACGTGGGGTGTTTATCTTTTCCTTTTTCCTTCAACCACTCTTCGGGTATTACCCTGTCATAGTAATCAAAGTCATACTTGTTACACCACTGATAGTATCTACTCTTAGCTCCCTTACTTAACTTACGTTTACTATTTTCAAACACAAATCGTATATCTAACTTAGGGTGTTGCTTCTTTATGGCAATATGTTTTCTTCTGTCTGCTGATGTAAACATACCCTTTGTCTCTATTATAATTCCATTATGCAACACAAAGTCTGGTGTGTAGGTTCTGTACGTTAAGTCTTCCCACTCTATTTTTACTTTCTCATATCTGTACGATGCAGATATAGACTCTAAGTATTGGGCTGTCTTTAACTCTAATCCACTACGATAACCATACTTACGTGCTGCTATAAATTGTTTAGCGTCCACTATGCAAACTCTTCCGACATACTTATATAGGACACCATCTTGGGTACTTTAGCCTGTGACTTTACGGCAGGTCTTTCTGTTAAATCCCAACAGGTTTCTCTGTAGGAACAAAATCTACAACCACTGTTTAGGACGGTGTTGCCTGTGGGTTTACCTCTAAAGTATTCAGCTACAGGTTCAAAACATCTTTTAAATGTGTTACTATTTACTGTGTCTACTGTAGCTTTAATTTTAGCTAGTTCTTCCTGTTCATCTATAGATGATGCAGGTACGTACTTAAAATCGCCTGTTGCCTTGTTGACTACCCACCAACCACCAAGTTTTTTCTTGGCAGCCTTGGCATAACCAACTAACTGTGCTACATAACCAAATGAATCTCCACTGGCTAAGTCTTCGCTACTAGAAAATTTATTACGGTATGACCAATCAGATGCCGACTTAACATCATCAACAGCCCCATCAATAACAAGATCATATGTTCCATTAATATGATCCTCTCCCAAGTCCAGAGATACCTGTTCAGAATCCTCATACTTTACACCTGCTTCCTTTAGGACACCTTTGAATACAGCTTCCACTATATCCCCAAGCATCATGTTCATTACAAAGGTTGTGGGTTTTGGGAGTGCCTTCTCTGGCTGATGTTTGTCAAACCAGAGTTGGCAAGTTGGTCTACCTATGTTGGACATACGCAACCTAAACTTATCTCTTTTATTCCCACTACCAAACTGACGTTTCATTGCGTCCATTACGTCCTGTCCTATCTGCTTAACGGTGTCCTCAGAGATAGAGGACTTTCCGTTTGCAGCATCAGACATGTACTGATGGATTGCTAATTCACCTTTATGATTCACTGTGGTATCTCGTCTGTGTCAATGTCAATAAAGTCCTCAACCATTTCCTTGTCAACAGTCTCATGCTTACCAATGTTCTCTGACCACGTGCTAAGAATGTAAGTATTATAATTCTCAACCCAAGACATAAGATTACCAAACATCTCCTGATCTTCTGGTAGTATGTCAAGTGTCTTAGTCATGTCCAGTGTGGGTGCAGGTGTATAAAATATATTACCATTATTCATTTTATTAGACTGCGTACCCAGTGTAATCGAGTGTTGTACAGGCAATCGTTTAGATTTTGCTAAATCACTAAAACATTTGCCAATGGACTTAAAGGCATCCCTATTATCAATCTCCCATATAAAGGGAACGTCCTCTGCAACATTATTTACAGAGTTTCCTTGTTCATCTGTAGGATTAGTCAGAGTAATATTACCAAACACAACACGTACACGTTTGACTGCCTTTATCAAGTCCTTTGTTTTCTGAGGAAGGGAGTTAAAGTCATCTATCCAACCTGACGGTTTACCACAATTAAATGTACCGTCATTGTCCTTCAGATCAATATTAAGATTATCGGACATAATTGTTTTTACATATCTGTTCTTAGCTCCACCTGTACCCATGACGTACTTCTTGTACATAAACCGTTGCATGAAGGGTCGTATGATAGCACCTGTTCCATAGTAGGACGCACCATTTGGTATGTCCAGTTTGTATGTACCACCCTCAACTACTTCCACATTTACTTCCTTACCTCTTACTTCTGTCTTACCCATCAGTGGTGAATGCTGTATCTTTACCCTTGCAAGATTACTTTGTTTACTTGCAGTGGCAGGTCTTTCATTTGCAATGCCCATAGCTTTAGCCATTGTGTCGTAGTCGTTAGTATTAATAGTCTGTAGGTCATTTATCATATATATTTTCTCCTTATATTAAAATCAGATTTATAGTTATATCATATAACATCTTTAGTGTCAAGCCAATTATTACCTATTTTTGCCTCTAACATTAGGGGTACGTTAAAGTCTATATCCCATTGATTATCAATAAGATTTTTGAGTGCGTCATTTGTTTGATTAATTATATCAATCACTTGACTAACCTCATCTGGGTGTACATCTACTACTATTGAGTCGTGTACTGTATTTACTATGCAACTGTTTAAGTCTTTCAATAACTTATCTATGTGTAATAAAGATATAGGCACGATGTCTGCCGTAGCAAACGACTGCACAGGATAGTTTTTTATTTGAGTGAAGTGCGACACTGTGCCATTGCGTCTTCTCATTACGTCTGGGAATGCAAACTCCCTGCCTGACGGTGTACATATCTTACCTGTCTTGAGTGCCTCTGTAGCAAGCCTACCATGCCATTCCGCTATACCACTATACTTCTTAGTAAACTGTTCATAGTACTTAGCTTCAGCAGGTGTCCTACCGTACCCACTCGCACCGTACAGGGGAGCAAATGTATGAGCCTTGGCTTCCTGTCTGGACGTAGGTTGACCACCTTCCGTAATCACTTTAGCTGTGTAGGCATGTACATCAAAGCCTGTGGACACTTCCTTCATGGCTATCTTGTCCTGACCTAAGAAGGCAGCAACCCTAAATTCTAGCTGTGCAAAGTCAGCTTCCATAATTTGTCCACCATTCCAACGTGACACAAATACCTTCTTCACAGGAAATGTACCACCTCTGGGCATGTTCTGCATGTTAGGATCAGCACCACTGAACCTTCCTGTACTGGTACGATGTTGTAGTAATCTTACGTGTAGCTTACCGTCCGTCTTTGTGTAGTTAGATATACCCTCAATAAAACTTGACAGGTAGGTATCCACAGCAGACAGTCTACGTACATTACGCAGGAATGTCACAGCCTGTGGCATGTTACGTGACTTAGCCATGCTTTCTAAGAGTTCTATGTTACCCTTACTTGTACTAAAACCGTTGGCACTAACCCACTTTGAATTAGGTGCATTAAACCTTAACCCTGCTGCACTATTAGGAACGTCAGTAAAGATATATCCTACACCGTAGCAATCAGAGCACTTGCTAGGTTTAGAAAATGGCTTACCGTCCTTCTTTGTCTTTCTTACCTGACCGTTGCCATAGCAAGAAGCACACTGCTTTGCTTTCTTCTTATATATAACGGCAGAGTTTTGTCGCACTGTACTCTTGTAATCTGTAGGGTTCATATACTGGTCAAAAAGATTAGCCCACATAGATTTGTCGTGCGGCTTACGGCTGTAGATGACCCAAGATAACTGTTCTGGGCTATTGAGATTAATAGGAAAGTCACCCATAAGTTCTCTACACTGCTTGTCTAAACTCGTAACAAGCTCCTTTCTTTCCTTCTCAAACTCTACACGTACTTCATCAAGCACAGTCTTGTCAACAGAGAACCCACGCTGATAGATACGTGCCAAACATACAGCCACTTCATCTGTAAGTTTAGCTGTGCTTGCGAGTTCCTTGTCGTCCGTTTCTAGTTGTGCCATCAGTCTGTCTGCAAGTTGCTGTGTAGCATGAAGGTCAGCAGAAAGATACATAGCAAGTTCATCAAAAGGTATATCTCTTGTACTATAACCCTTCTTAAAATACTCTTTAAGTGTGTCCTGTTTCTTTGTGTCTAACTGATAGCGTTCTGCACAGGCTTCAAGAGACAACGGTTGTTTCTGTCCACGCTGTACGACATAGGCATTAAGCATTGTGTCAAATACAGCACCGTCATATGTAAAACCAGACTCCCACAACCACATCAAGTCGTGTGGTGCATTGTGCATGATAAGTAATGATGTTCTATTCAACATTTCCTGTACAATTTCTTTACCCAATGCAGTAGGTTTTATTTCAGAGTGGTCAAATGTAACTATTGTTTCTTTACGATACTCATCAAGCATACCTACCATAGTTAAACTATTGTCGGGTTCAAATGGGTCAAGATGTAATTTACCATTTCTATTTGTTACTGTGTTTTCTACATCAAGAGTTAGTTTCATTCATTAGTTCCTTCCATGATACTGGAAATAGTTTTTCCATGTGGTCACTGATCTGGTCAGACACCATCTTTGTTTCTACTTGTGCGTCACCTGCACATCTTAATATACACATATCTGCAAATGCGTCAAGACTACCAGACCAGAACCATTCAGTCATGTGACATATTGGCAACACCATACGTGCCTGTTCTTCACATATGCCCATACTCAATAGTTTTTCGTAGGCAGTCATGGCATCGGCTATTACATTACTTAATGTAAACGTAGCTAGACTTTGTTTTTTCTCACTCTGTATTACGTCACCACTTCCCTGCTTCTTGTCCTTAGTCTGTGATCTCCAAATAGCTGTATCGGGATCACTAATGCTAGGTTTATACCAGTTAGGCTTAGTGTCTACATAACGTCTGCTGATCTCATTCCAACGTAGGAACTTGTGTTTGACTAGCTGTCGTGCCACAAAGATAGGTGCTTGCACCTTGAATGAAGCAAAGCAATGACCAAAGGGTGACATATGTTTATGTTTTGCTAAATACTTAATGAGCTTAGCATCTGTATCTATAAATGTCTTTTTGTTTACATTAAAACTAACACGAGCAGCATTCACTACGGTCAGATCATTACCCATGTAATTAATTAGTTGTACCTTCATTTTACATCTCCTATTATTTCTATTGCTTTTTCTACAGGCAACTTAAACCACTCTGAACCACACTCGTCAGCTATCTCTTCTGCCTTTTCATGGGCTTGTTGTTCCGCTTTACGTCTGTCTTCAAAGTAAGTGCAATGTTCTAGCTTGTAATCTCTAAGTGGGCTAGAGGTCTGATACGACTTGCATCTATCGTCAGCGTCAACTGCCATACCAATCTTAACCCACCCTTCCCATGCAGGGTTAGTAATTGCATAGACGTACCCATCTTTTGATTTTTTATACCTTTCAAAACTAGAGAAAGCTGCATCGTTAAAAGATTTATAGTTCCCAGGTTTATATAAAGGGTGTGTTCTTGGTACATACTTACCATTAACGAACATTCTTTTTGGGTTATTTCTAACTGAACCTTTATAAATTGTATCTGGTAAAGCAGGTTTTAAACAATTTTTACAATGTGTTCTGCCCTTACTTTTCCAAGAACTAAACCAATTATCGTCTGTTAACTCCACATTACAAAGAGTACAATTATGTGTCATACTTCATACCTCGCTGTTCTATAATCAAGATTACACATAACATGTCCATGCCATCCTGTCAATTTATTTTTAACACAATTTAAATACCGTGCCGTTCCCTCTTCTTCCTGTCCTTCAGTAACAGTGTCTTTCGCAATCAATATCATAAGATCAGCTTCAGCAGCTTTACCTGTACGTGATCCTTCCATCATACTCTGATTGACACTGGTAGTCTTACCCTCTGCCTCTGCACTCAACTGTGACATATAAAATATAGCACAACCATGTTGTTTAGCAATCATACGAGCATACACGGCGTTAGCTTTCAGAGCTTCGTCCTGTCGTGCAAAGCCACCTGTACGTGCAAACTTGTCACCCATATCAAGCACCACAATGTCTGGCTTGTATGTCTTACACACACTCTCTACCCATGCCATGTCTTTACCTGTAGCGTCACGCAGTTTGATGTTCTTCTTTACAGGCTCATACAGTGTGTGAGCTTTCTTTGGATCAGCTTTGACTTCGTGCATTGTCATACCACTTGCAGCAGTCAGGTATCTTGCACCAACTCTGTGAGCACCCTCTTCATTACATAGAACAATGCAACTCGCACCCTGTCGTGCAAAGCCGTTTGGTCCTGCAATAATACTGGCATGAAAAGATGTTTTACCTGTGTTAGGTCTCGCACCAATCTCAATCAGGTGTCCTGCGTTCACTCCCTCAACTCTACGACAGAGTGTGGGTATATTGAATGTCCACTGTGACTCCAAGTCATTCTTACTGAGCAGTGTTTCAATGTCAATGTCATCCCACTCAATGTTAAGATTCGGTGTAAAGTCATCTCCATAACTCTCAATAATGTTACGTAGTGGCTCAAGATTATTCTGAGTACCATTTACGTAGTCAAATCCAATGTTGGCAATGTCCTCGCCAATGACCTGTTGAAACAGTTTAGATAACACATCTTGTGCTATGTCACTACCCATAGGTTGTTCTTTTTTAACTTGATTAAATAGACTACTGTAAGCACCCTTCTGTGCTGTGGTCATTGTGGGATTACCAGATACGAACAAAGCCTCTATCTCATCTGGTGTAACACTTCGTTCATACTGTTGCATAGCTTTATCTATAGACTGTTTAATCTTACGTACATCTTTACTAAATAGTCTATCGGGGCATCTAGCTCCACGATGTTCATCGTAAAACTTCTTATCCATTAAACTTCTAATCAGTCCTAATTCCATATTGTAATCTCCTATGTTGGTCTAAGTTTTCTAAGTCGGTCGGGTTTCTGTATTTTAAATCGTCCGTCAATTTCATTACTCTTACACTATCTACGTAACCACGTAACTCTTTTGCAAACTGTAGCGTCTTTGGTAGTGCGTCGGGGTCTAACGCTATTATTGCTGTTGAGAACTGTGACAAGTACCTCTTGTGTGATTCGGAAAGTGAAGTACCCAACACAGCCACCCCGACATATACATCACTACCTACAACAGCAGCACTCACACAGTCCTCAACAACTACAGCAACACTACCATAACCATGTACGTATGGCAAGTCACTATTCCAATATCTTTTCCATTTTGGTAATCTTTTTCCTAAAGAACGTCCAACTGCGTCATTTATGCAACCATCATGTACTACAGGAAATACAACTCTATGTTCTTTTACGTCGTAGTATAACTCAACTAAGTCCTCATCTAAATCATACTTCTTACGAAAGGGTAACACTTCTGGTGAGTGACTCACAATATATTCTGGTAGTACAAAGTCTTTTTTCTGATGTTGTACGTGGGGTGCAAGTGATTTACGAATATCGTCACCACTTAAATGAACACGTGTATTACCAGACACAGAACAATCAGCTTTATAACAATTCCATACTAAGCTACCCATATTATTTGTAGCTGTAAATGTTTTGATACCTTTACATACAGGACAGTCCATACGTTTAGTTTCTCCATTATCTAAATGTAAATCACTTACAATGTTATATATATTATTCATGCTATATCACTTTCTATGTTTTCACTTACAGTGGATTTTACATGTTTATTTCTGGTTGTCAAGGCATTATTTGCACTTGTGTACGTATTTTTTAAATAGGGTTTCACTGACTGTGGGTTTGCATGTCCTGTAACTGACATAATTTGTGGCAGTGGAACACCCGACTCTACCATTTCAGTTGTACCTGTTCTACGCAAGTCCATTAACCGTAATTCGTCAGGTAATTCTGCAAGTTTCATAACAACTCTACCTGCCTTAGACATTCTTTCTAGGCTGTATGGGTGGTATTTTCCCCCTACAGGTCGAGGTCGTGGTGCAACGTAGGGTTGGAAGCCAAAGTCTTTCTGTTGCTGTGTGAGCATCGTTTTAAGTTCATCAGAGATAGGAAGGAACACTTGTGCTCTCCGTTTAGACTGCTCAAGAGACAAAATAGATGTGTCTAAATTGACACTACTCCACTCTAACATTCTCATGTCTCCAATCCTCTGACACCACTCATAAGCCATCTGAATAATCAGTCCTACATTTCTATATTCAAACTCTTTGTATGCTACATCAAGGAATTTCATTACCTGTTCCCTCGTCCACACAGTCTTTCTTTGCTTTACTGTTTTACGTTTTATATTACCAAATGGATTCATAAGAACATGTTCCATCTGAATACCGTACCGAAACAGCCTACTAGATATAGTACAGGCATAGTTGGCAAAATGTATCCCCCTCTTTACCCATTCCTCATAATGATACTTAGCCATGCGAGTTGTAACGTCAACGATACGCCTGTCACCTAAATCACACACTAAAATATTTAAAAAATAATCGTATTGACTTTTGGTTTTATCTCGTAACATGATGTAATCATTGGATTGTTTATACACATAGATTAACTGCGACAACTTGGCACTCTTCTTTAAAGTTGTACCTGTTGTATATTTGTCACACCATTCGTCTATAGTCTTATTGAGTTTTTTAGCTTCGACTTTAACCTGTTGCAAATCTGCACCTAATTCACACCTACTGATAATGTCTTGTGTAACTAGATGTTGTGGTGGGTTAAATCTGTAACAAACCTGTCCATCTGCTAGAGTTTTACTCTGTACATAACGTGGTAGTTTCATATCATTTCTCCCATCTATAAAATATGTGGTCATCTATACGTGAAGTCTTTGTCTTTGTCAATGCCCAATCTGGATAAACATTTGTAGCATGATAATGTGTCGCACCATCAAGCATATCAATAGTCTTACCGTCATGTACAGTTACAGCTACAAGCAATGCTTTAGCCCATGCTGTGTCGTCAGTAGGATAGTCCTTCAGACCGTCACAGAACCATGAGAACTGGCACTTATGCCTTACAGGTAGGTCACTACCCGAATGTCTTACTGCCTGTGTAACGACATCACACACGTTGTCAGGGTATCGACTGTCATTTACTCTGTTAATTACTACCTGTGCCACAGCTATCTGACCTGCTGTAGA
>Ga0209337_1002728_pt1 | contig 12648 bp, 19 predicted proteins | sample LinPmetageLP53_FD_184044 | JGI IMG/M metagenome (GOLD analysis project Ga0209337, IMG submission 184044) | Marine viral communities from the Pacific Ocean - LP-53 (SPAdes) (version 2) | ecosystem: Environmental > Aquatic > Marine > Oceanic | place: Pacific Ocean | collected 2010-02-08 | reverse complement strand
TTAGAAGAAATTACAATATCTAAATCACTATTTGTTCTAATACCCATTAAAGCTAAAATACCACTTTGAACAATTGTGTATTCTTCTTTTGGCCAATCTTTTATTTTATCTAAATAGTTTATATTATCTATTGGATTGACAACATTACTTTTTACATAAAATGGTATATATGGTTTTCCTTTAATCATTCTTCCTATCATAGATACAGCTCTATGAAATCCGTGTTTTATAAAACAAACATCAAATGGAGTTGGATTATTTTTTAAAAATGTTTCTATCTCATCATCATTCATCATTGGTAAAGACTCATAATATTCTTTAGTCATATTTTCCCAACCTAAATCGTGATGGTCTCCAACATTGTGTCTAAATTCAGCCATCATACAATTATAGTATTGCCAATTGTTAGGTGTTAATTTTGACTCAATATATTTAACATTACTTTCATCAGAATAAAAATCAATAACATCTTTTACTGTCTTTAAAGTATAATCATTTAATATTATTTCTTTACCACCTTTACCTTTTTGTAAAAGCATAGATAAAAATTGTTCTTCTGATAATGGTTTATAGATTAATGAAGTGATGTATTCCTCATAAGATTCATACTCTACAAATCTACCTGGAATACCTAATGAATGGTGTTCTTCTTTCTTGTTGTGATATTGATTTAATTGATAAACTCCCTCTAAATCAATAATTGTTGTTTTTCCATTAAATTTAAAAATGTGGTTGGGACATAAATCATAAGCAAACATATCTGTATCATTGGTTCTTTTTTTTATATCGTTAAAAAAATCATCTTCCAATACACCATATTCTTCACACTCGTTCATTACATAACCACGACAAATACCCTCCCAAAAGATAAGACCCTTTAGAGCTGGTAATATTTTGTCATCATAAAAACCTAATTCTAAAGCTTCTACAATTGTATTTCGTCTAACATATGTATCGTTCCAAATTTTATAATATAATTTATTAACTTCATCATAAAATATCCAACGAGAGTGGTCTTGATTACCATACCATTTTTGTCTAGCCTTAATGGTTTTAAATTTTGTTACATCTATTTCATCTAAACTATATTGTATCATAAAACAAATTTTGTTTCTCTTGTCTGTCTATTGTTTTAGGATGATAGAAACAATATTCTTCTTCTTCTGGAAGATATGTATGTTCTTTATAACCTGTTAACACCTCGTGTACAGGTTTTTCCCATCTTATATTTGAACGATTTCTCCATATTCTACCTTGATAATCTGGAAAGTTTACCCAACCTTTTTTGTTTACTCTCCAACCCCACTTGTTTATATGTTCTTGTGTGATACCATCTACAGTATTTACTCTTGGCACCCAATATAAATCTATTGTTGGGTTTGATTCTAATATTGATTTAATGTTTTTCATTAATGATTTATGTGGTAGTTCATCAGCATCTAAATTAAAAATATAATCACCGGAACACATCTTTTTTAAATGATTTTTTTGTTCAGCGTAATCTTTTAGTAAATGTCGTTGTTCAAATGTAATCCCATGCATAGAACACATAACATCAAGTATCTCCTTTGTCTTCTCATTATCTGAAAAGTCATCAAGGATTACTATCTCATCTTCTTCGTCTTTGTGTTTAACCAAAAACTCTATTAGTTTTAATAGAGAATCTGTTTCGTTGTGGGTTAGTATACTATAACTAATTTTCATTTTAATAATCCTCTTATGTCATATTTGAGAACTTTTACTTTTTTTATTTTTTTATATGAGTATGTTCTATACATATCATATTTTTTTACAAACTTTTTTATATGTTTTTCATATAATCTGTCCATTTGTTTATAAGCTTCTAATTTTGATATTGTATTACCATTTTTCATTCCTTTAAAATATGGTAGGTCAATTCGTGTAAACTTTTCAGGTAACAAATTTCTGTTTGGTAATTTATCATCATAATCAGATTTATTTTGGTCTATGGTATCAATACTAATATCGTCCTTGTTACTCTTAGTAAGTCCCTCCGTCATTGGTGATATTATTGTTTTTATTTGAGTTTCAGTTAGATAATTTAAATTTATTCCGTGAATCATATCAGTATAATAATCATTGTGTAAAATTAAAACTACAGGTGATTTGTCTGATACTTTTTTACTTGTGTAATTAAATTTAACAATCATACCTGAATAAACAGCTTTCAACATACCTGGTTGAGAACCTATTACTCTCCTACTATGATTATATAGTGTTCTAGCCATTTGAAACTTTTTTAGCTTTATTATTTAACTCAGTAAGTGCTAAATAAAACTCATCAAAAACAATAGTATTATCTGTATCAAACCTTTTGTCGTAGTAACCATCACCAGTTTCTTTTGGGTAGTTTTTACGTTCGTCCTCAGGTATGTCAACCATCTCAGCTAGTGACCATTTCATAATTGTCTTCACTCCGTCACCAACTTTGACATTTATGGGATATAACATTCCAAATGGTAAAGTAATCATTGATGGTATCCATATTTGATTATTTTTTTCAACTGACCATTTTTTCATATCATCACTTAATTTGTTAAATGATTCATTATTATTTGTTGAACCAGCTAATAAACTTGTAGTAGTAAATCCACACGATATACATTGTTGAATTTGAGATTTTAATTCACCTACAATGTGTAAACTATTTTCCTCACATAAAAAACAATTACCTACTATGTCTTTCATACTGTCACCTCATCAGTTACCTTTTTTAATTTTGGAAGTTTTATATTTGGAAGTTGTTTTAAGTCTTTATTTATTTTTTTTAATTTTGGAAGTTTTAGTCCAACTTGTTGAGGTACATCTTTTAAATGTTGTTCCATTATTTCATCAAGTTTTTTAGTCATTTTATTGAGTGTAAATTTTTCTCTATTTTCATCCATTAGTGACTTAGCTTTATTTTTAAAATTAATTGGCTGTTCATTCATAATTTTTAAAGCTTGATTGAATTTATTTTCATCAACATCAAACCATTGACTTTCAGGTATTATAATATCTTTCCAAACTTGAGATTTTGGAACAGGTTTTAACTCACCAGATAATAATACTGATTTTTCCTCAGATAAAAAATCTATATGACCACTCCAATTAGTAGCTATAACTGGTAATCCTGTCATTGTCGCTTCAAGTAATGGTCTACCAAATCCCTCACCGTGAGTTAAAGATACCAAAGCTTTACATTTTGGATGATTATAAAGATAATTCATTTCTATGTCTGATAAATCACCGTGTAACAAATAAACATTAGGTAATTTCCAATCTGATGGAAATTGTTTTTTAATTCCATTTATTTTTTTCAAACACTCTTCTTTATCTAAAATAGAATAAGTAGCACCATTTGTTTTTAGTAATAAAGCAGGTTGTTTTTTCATATTAGCGAATGTTTCATAAAAGATTTTAATTGTTTTACCAATATTTTTTCTATCGTCTCCATAACCACCTTTACCCCATTGTCCTACCATAAGATAAGTAAACTTTTCAGGTATTTTTTCATTTAACATATTAAAGAAATCTGAATCTATTTCATCTTTAGTTAGTGGTTTATAGATATTTTCATCTGCTCCTTCAAATAAAACTTCCATTGGTTTTGTTAACCTAAAATCACCAACTTTTTGTTGTTTACCATCTGGTTGTTGTTGTAGTTTATCATAGATACTACTTGTAAAACCGGCTTTAGAATGATTTGATGGAACTATAACTAAATCCATTTTATTACAATTTTCTAACCAATTAGCTGAAACAGCTGTAGTTTCAACTCCAGCCGTTATACCGATATTAAACTTACCGTGTGTTTGAAACTCATTTGGTATTCTAATGTCTACATATATATCAGGTTGTTTTTCGAGACTAATAGGTTCTTGTAATATACAATCTAATATTTTTTTATCGTTTATATTATTTTCATCTAAAGCGTTTCTTGGACACTCACCCCAATTTACATCCATAATTTTTATTTCGTATTTATCGTGTTTTATAAAAGAAGAAGTTAAATCTCTAGCGTGAGCTCCATATCCACTTCGTGATGTGACAGGCGCACATATTAATAGTAATTTTTTCATTAACAAACCTCCAATGTGTATTTTTCTCTTGGTTTCCATTTTTCGAAACAAGTTTCTATTCCTTCAATAAATGAATCTGAAAGATGTTTAGAAGACATTCTACCTTCATTTAAAACAAATTGTCTTCCTAACTCACCATACTCTTCTCTTTTTTCAGGTCCTTCATTATACCATTCTAAAAGTACCTCACCAGCATCTTCATAACTAGCTCTATCGTCAAAGATATAAGGTGTTAATGGTGAACCACAACAACTTATATTTGATGGAAATACAGGTTTAACCCATTTTCCGTGAGTTGTATATTCTCCTCTGTGATTAGAACCTAACTCAACATAATCTTCAGCTGATAAATATCTGAAAGCTCCACCTGTTGGGTCTGTATCCATAAATCCACACTGGTCTTGCAATCCACCAGTTACATTAACTACAATTGGTGTACCAACAGTAAGTGCTTCAAGTGAACCTAAACCAAATCCTTCGTTTGAAGCTAAGTTAATATAGGTATCTACCGAATTATATAAAAAATTCATTTCTTTATCATTCAATGGACCACTATTATCATATGTAAATATTACAGGATAATCTGGTAAAAGTGTCTGACAAACAGCTCTCATATCAGTTCCATTTTCATCACTTGGTGCTGCATGAAATACAAATACACAATCTTTTCTCTGTTCAGGTGTAAGTTTGTCCATCATATGTTTATAAGCTAACGCTACATCACCTGGATTCTTTCTACGAATGTTTCTATTTAGATAAAGTATCTTAAATTTGTATTTATCTAATCCGTGTTTTTGTTCAAATTCAATAAAATTTTGATTATCTTTATGAACTTTATGAAATCTTGTTGAACTTACACCGTGTGGAACATACTTAGTTTGCCAATCTTCATAACCAAACTTAGAAAGTATTCTTTTATTGATACCATAAGTTTGTTTTGATATTGAAAGTAATAGGTCTGAACTTCTGTAATAATTTGTATTATATAGTGGGTCTGGTAAATCATCCCAAATATTATAATAAATAATAGGAGTGTGTTGTCTTATTTCTCTTTCCATATTGTATAACCAAATCCAAAATCTTGGGTCTGTAAAATGTACTATAGCATCTGGTTTTTCCATTTCTAAAATTTGTCTTAAAATTTGAGGATTACCATATCCTGATATTGGATATATTTTTAAATACGCATCAGCAATATTTAATTCACTTGTAACCGCATCCGACATATCCATAATTTTACCTTCGTCTGGATGTTTAATTGCTCCACCTAATTGAACCCAATCATATTTATGTAATGTTCCCATTACAAATTCTTTTGATTGTGTTGCTATTCCTGAGTGCATTCTCAAATCGTCAGATAAGAGTAAAATCTTTTTCTTCTTCATAACCTATTTTCTCCTAATTAAAAGTTGCTTCCACTTATTTCTAAATTTGAATATGTTTCTAAATCTTTTTGAAACTTTTCATCTCTAACAAACTTATCAACTACTCGGTTTGTTAATTTTTGTAATGTCATATCAGTATTTACCGTTTTTAATTTAAATTTTTGATATAAATCTATTAATATTTTTACTGATGTTAATTTTGCGTTCTTCATAACTAATCTCCTATTACTTCTGTATATTCTGTATATCTATATATAAGTATATATATAAAGTAAAAATCAATCAATAATTATTCTTTTTTTATTAAATTTTTTAGCGTAGTTCAAAGTTGAAAATGTTCCATCTGATTGAACTCCCTCTGAAATGAACGCAACTATGAAATCTGATGTACCAGCTATTATCTTATTTCGAGCGTGATAGTTTTTTACACTATATGGTCTTCCATATCTTGATGATGGCATTGTACAATATAAATTATGTACATCGTGGAATGGTGGATACTCTTCATATTGTAAACCGAGTTCTAAAGCGTATTTCTTAGCGTATTTATCGGCACCCATCTTACAACCACCACTAACTACAATTGTTTTGTTACCGTATTGTTGTTTTAATTTAAATACAAAGTCTTTAATCTTCTTCTTGTTCTCATATCTACGGCTACCAACTATGGCTACTTTCATAAACTATCTTCTAACGAGATACTATCTCCTATTTTACCTTTAAAATTACCAGGTTTAACTTCTAATACATATTTAGATTTATATTTTGGATAATTGATATTTTCTGTTTTTGGTAATAAAGTTTTTTTATCAACAATTGTTTTGTATTTATCAATCCAAATGATATCAAGGGGTATTAGAGTATTTTTCATCCATATTCCCCAATACTGTGAAGTGTCGTAACAAAATAAAATTCCCCAATCATCTGGTATATCTTCTATATCCATTAATCCTTTTTTTATTTTATTTATATTACTTGTAGAGTATACATTATATTTTTGTTTAGTATTAATTTTTAATATTTTATTATATTTCACGATTCGTTATTTTTTTTAATTAAAAATTTGGCTAACTTTAAGTATTCAGTTATTCCTATTAATATATTACTACCTTTAAATGTATACCTGCTATCACTTTTATCATTTTTACCTAAAATTAAAAACCAACTATAATTAAATTCTTTAGTTATTTTTGTATTTACTTCAAACAATAAATTTTCATTTCTTTCTACAAATTGTTGACATTGTTTTTGTGTTAAATTTTCATTCCAAAACACAATTCTAAATCTTTTTCCAACTATGTTATTACAATATCTTATATTTTCTAATATCTTTGTTTCAGATTTTTTATTAATTACGACATCATCTAATTTAACTCGTAATGACATAAAATTTATAATACCAACATTCACTATTTACCCTCACTACAATGTTCTGTTTTTCTAAACTCACACCATTTACAAGCTTTCTTACTTGGTGTAGCTGTGATGTTATCTGTTATTTGTTCTCCGTTGTCATTGAACGCCAAATCTAAGAATGTATCTAATCTCTTAGCTACCTTGTTCATACTTACAGTACCACTTGCTGGAGAGAACTTCTGTACTCTCTTCTGTGGAAACATAGCATTCTCCCATAGTTTTCTCTTTACGATAAAGTATTCTACTTCTATCTTATCTATAGGATGATTGTATTGTTTAGAATAAAATTGTTTATATAATAATAATTGTTGAGTTTTATTCTCATCTTTCTTTTGCCACTTATTCCAACCTTGTGTGGATGTTTTTATATCATAAATCTTTAATGTGTTACTTATCTCATCCAATATAACTATATCAAGATAACCAACCATTTTAACATTCTTTCTTAAATCTACATCAATTGGTACTTCACAACCTATAAGTTTGTAACCTCTTTTACTGAAATAATCAGCTCTATGTTTTTTAACAAAGTCAAGTATCTCACAGCCATCTTGAAAGAACTCTTTTAATTGTTCTTTAGTACACGGGTCTTTACCCTCTTCTTCTTTTCTTGCTTTAAATCCTTCAATAAGTTTATCGTGTAATCTTTGTTCAAGATTTAATTTATCAGCATTTTTTATACTATCGTGGTACATAACTTCTAACCAAGTTTGTATAACTTCATGCATCGCTGTACCAAATACTAAATATATATTTGATTCAAATACTCGTAACTTATCTATATAATTGAGTTTCCATCTCTTTGGACACTCACTAAACATTGATAATTGACTATAACTAATTCTTCCCATACTTTAATATACAACCTTTCTCGCTAATAAACAAGCTTTATTTTAATTAATCTTAAATCTTTTTCCACATCCATACCGGTTCACCAAAAGTGTCACTTTGTTTTTTGTTATTATTTACATCAGCTTTTGCAGTACCAACTCCGATACTGTTTGGTCGTTTGGCCATCTCCATTCCAAAACACTCAACATATTCAGAGTCTTCAAATGTTTTTATGTAATCATTCATTGGGTCACATATCTTTAACCATTCTTTTTTTCCATTACTTGTAGCGTTAACATCAGATATGTTCACCATTAATATACCACCTTTTCGTAGTGTTTTCCAAACATTATTTACTGATGTTTGTAAAAAGTTTTCATTCCATAAATCTATGTTCTTATATCTAACCCAAGATTGTGTATCATCGTGAGAATATCTTTCTACTGTAAAATATGGTGGTGATGTAAATACAATATCCATCATTCCCTCATACTTTGATAAATCTACATCTTCTGCTGGTTCACATATAAATTCAGATTTTTTTTCTGTTTCAAAAAATGTAGAATGCTTTTGATAAAACTCCGCTTGTTGTTTATAGATAGGGTGATTTTCTTTTCGTGGGTCAATACCAACAAACAACTCTCCATAATCAGAAGCGTAGAATCCTGCTAATCTGTCTCCCCAACCTGCTGAAAAATCTAATACATTTTTACATTTGTATCTATCGTATATTACCTTCGCTACATTTGGTTTAAATTGAGAACAGATATATTTTCTTAATGATATACAAGTTCGTAAAATTGATTTGTTTACCTTTGGAACTTTTAATGAAAACAATGAACCCAATAAAGTATACATAAATTTTTCTGATTCCCAAGTCCTAATTGGACCAGGTGAGACAGTACCATCAACTGACCATCTGTTCGCTTGTTGAAAATAATTACTTGATTTGTTACCTACATTTAGTCGTTTGATTAAGTTATCACTTCTATCCCAATCATATTCTGAACGAGCGAACCATTTCTTTTCAATATATAAATCATTCCACTTCACACCTTTTAATTTTCTATAATCATCAAAACAATCTTTTTTGGATATATCCATAAATGGTGGTTCATACTCCATAAGAACTTTTACTAAGGATTCTTTAATATCTTCTTTAGTAAAGTTTTCTTTTATATAAGTCCACTCCTTTTCTTCTATCTTGAAGTAAGGCTCCATATTTCTAAACTTTTCAAAGTATGGATTCAATCAAACTCCCCATTTACCATTTCTAACGATTTGCGCTATTATACCATATACTGATAAATCTTTAAAAGCATCATCTACTGGTTCATTCTGTGCTTCTCTATCATTAACTACTACAAGATTTAATAATCTTTGAACTTTATCATTAATTCTAATGACCAAAGCTGTTGAAGCTAACTTTTTATTGATTGACTTTCCAATACCAGTTCCCATTGATATATTACTTGGACCATAATCCATTTGTTTTTTACAAAAAACTTCATATTGTTCATATTGAATTTTTTGAAATTCTTTTGCTGTTTCTGGATAATGTTCCTCGATGTATTCTATTGCATTTTTCATTAAGTAAACCTCTCTATTGTTTTGTTAATATCTTCGTATAAATAAACATCACCTGGTATTGTTCCACTTGACCAAAAAATTTCTCCTATTTTTGTCATACCATTTTTTATATAAAATTTTTTTGCTATTTCGTTGTCTCTTCTTACTGAAAGAAAAACTTTTGTATTTACATATTCAAAAAATTTATGTAATATTTCTTTAGCTGAACCATCTCTATTTTTAGTTACAATTTGATGTAAAATACAATCTCCTGGATGAGCCATTACATTTCCTATTGGATTTTTTCTTTTATAAACACTATAAGTAATAGCTACTCCTCTATCAAATATCATTGAATTATTACATTGATTTTTACTTTCAAGTTTAGAGTCTGAATCACTATTCATTATACATCGTTTTAAATAATCTGTTCTTATATGTGGAAAAAATTGTTTATTTTGTTTAAATATTTCGACTATTGTTTCATAGTCTTTATCTTTTGCTAATTTTATTGGTGGAAAATAAAAATTCATTTACATAACCTTTTTATTGTTTTTTTATCTTTTCCATACATTTCTAATATTTCTCTTAACTCAATCTTATCAATTAATTCAAGATTTTGTTTTACTTCTGTTTTACCACATTCGAAATGATTTGTTAATAAACTTATTAATTCAGAATCATATTTTTTATATTTCTTACCTTTGATGTATTTATTAAATCGTTTGCCTCGTGGTAAAACATTACAATACCATTTATAAACTTCTCTTGGTTCTAATGTTCCTATAGCGTATTTCTGAAAGTAATTAACAATCTCAATAAAATCTTTATCCATTGATAACCAACGATTGATTATAAATGGACTAAATTTCTTTTGTTCATCTACTGTGAAATCGTTCCAATGTTTCTTGTGAACTAATATTTGGTTTACCCAATCAAAGATTGTCATTATTTATCCTTATAATCTGTTTCATAAAATCCACTACCTTTAAATTTTGGTTTACCTGTACTTTTAAATACTCGTTTCATCTTGGGTAAATGTACTCCACAACTAGCGTCTGTACATTTTTGACATATTGGTATGGGTTTATCCATACCTTGTAATATATTTTCTTCTTTACAACAAGATGGACATTTAAAAGTATAGAAAGGCATTATGATAAATTGCTTACATCTGAAAATTCTTTATTTACATGCCCACATTTCTCACAAGCGAATACTTGCATCGGAACAATTGTTTCTTGTCCTGTAGGTGAAACTAAAGCTGACATCTTTCTTAATAAAAGAGTTTGTTTAAATGATGAGTTATCACACGCTTCACATTTAATTTGTGATGTTTTACTAAAGTCAATTTGTTCTTGCATTTGTCCGTTTTTACCTGGTGTAATCATTATTTGTCCTCTTTTATATTTCTTTTAACTTCTGTTATTACTACATCTTTTAATTTCCACTTTGTACGAGACAAAATAGTTTCATCATCATAAGGTGGATTGTGTAATGTTATATGTAAATCTGGATTATCTACAAAATCTATATGTTCTATTCTGAATGTTTTACTCATTATTTATCCCTCACTATTGACATTACTTCATTTACACTCATTAGAATATATTCTTTACCATCAATTGTATGTTCTGATTTATGTGCGTTTTTGTTATATAGTACTGTATCACCTTCAGAAACTACAAGTGGAATAATTGTTCCCGTTGAAGAATACATACCATCACTAGCAGCTACAACTTTTCCTTCAATTAATCCACCATCTTGTACTGTATCGGGTAAAATAATACCACCCTCTGTGATATTGTCTTGTTTATTTTGTTTTTGTTTTATAACGATTTTATCGTTTACTGGTTTTAATCTCATTTTAGTATCCTTAGTATTCTTATTATTAGTGACATAAAATTAATTTCTTTGTCTACTACTTGTACATCTTGATATTGTGCTTCTGCTATATTCATAATACATTCTGCTTGTTTATCTTTACCATAATTGTCAACCTCATCATATAATAATCTATATATTTCTGAATAATCACTTATGGAATTATCTGCAATCAATTGTCGTATGTTATTTAGTTTTGTACCACTTGATAACATTTCTAATAATTGTATTTTATAATTATTTTGAATTACAGAACTTGTATCAATCTTTAGTTTACCATCAACGATTTGTCTTTGAGCTGAATTGATAACCCTACGAATATCAGGATAACCTGCAGTTACGATAAGAGCTATATCATCAAGTTCATATGTACAATTCTCTTGATTAAGTATGTGAACTAATTGTTGAGCAACTTCTTTCTTTGAAGGTGGTACAACTTTGTATGATTGACATCTTGATTGAATTGGGTCGATTATTCTCTCTACATAATTACAAGTAAGAATGAATCGACAATGTCTTGAAAAGGTTTCCATTAGGTTTCTCAATGCAGCTTGTGCATTTGGTGTAAGATAATCACACTCGTCAAGTATAATTACTTTCAATGATTTGAAACCTACAGATGAAGCGAATGTTTTGATTTTGTTTCTAACATCATCAACTTTGTTTTCATCAGAAGCGTTGATATACATATAATCACAATCTATGTTAGATGTAATAATCTTCGCTAATGTTGTTTTACCAGTACCAGCTCTACCATAAAGTAAAAGATGAGGTACATCTTCTGATTCAAGATATACCTTTACTTTTTCTTTAAGATGCTCGTTACCTACATAAGTTGATAAATCTTTTGGACGATACTTCTCTACCCAAAGTGAGTGACTCATTAATCAACATCCTGTATCGCTACAATAAAATACTCTGAATCATAGTCATCAATTTTAAAGTTTACCTTAGCTAATCCCTCAGTAGAAACTTCCAATATTGCTGATGAACATTCTTTATTTGCAACTAATACTTCTTTGAAAAGATTAGCGTTAAATGTGATTGGTTTATCTATATCACACGAATTACATTCAACAGGAATATTAACACGATTTGTATTTGTTGATGAATAACCAATTACAATATCACACCCATTATTACTTTTAACAACAGTAAATGTATCAACACTATTTAAAGCAGCTTTACCTTTAATAAAAGTATTAATAAAATTAGTATCAAGTTTGATTTGTGTTCCAAAATTAGGTACTCTTTTCATTTGTGGTGGGTCTGATATAACTGACAAGTCACTCAATACATAATCCACAGATGTAGTTCCGTGTTTTAATTTAAGTGAAACAGCTTTATCACCAAACTTTGTTAAGTCTAATGATACATCATCACCCAATACACCTATCAAACTTTTTAATTGGTCGGTTTGATATACACCAATTTCAGCATCTTCAAATGGGAATTTATCAACTTTCACACTACCTAATAAA
>Ga0209337_1002727_pt1 | contig 12649 bp, 22 predicted proteins | sample LinPmetageLP53_FD_184044 | JGI IMG/M metagenome (GOLD analysis project Ga0209337, IMG submission 184044) | Marine viral communities from the Pacific Ocean - LP-53 (SPAdes) (version 2) | ecosystem: Environmental > Aquatic > Marine > Oceanic | place: Pacific Ocean | collected 2010-02-08 | reverse complement strand
CAAACTGGCAATTGACGCGATTAATGTAGCACGGCAAGAGGATGGGTTCGGAGAAAAGCTCATGCCGTATTGGGCGGTGGTGATGGAACCAGATAAGAGCGAATCGACTATGCGGGTCGATGCGCTCCACACGCTAACCGCCAACCTACTGCGGGAACGCAATGAGGCGATGGAGGCGAGTGCTATCGGTATGCTCACCGATGACGGTCACGGCCACGAAGATATTGCCAAGGAACTCAATATCGCTAAATCGACAGTGGCTCAACTGGACGATATACGCCGCAAACTATCGCCCGAGGCGTGGGGCAAGTTGGAGCAGGGTAAAATGTCGTTCAACACGGCGAAGCGGCTCTTGCGCCTCGACGCAGGGGATCAAGCCACCGTAGTGTCCCGCGCCAACGGCAGTCGCATCACGGGCAAAACTGTGGACGAGGTGCGGCGAGAGAAGCGACAGGATTTATTGGCGGGTCTGCCTACCGTTCAGGCGGCTCGACCAGAGATACTCTTGGCGGGGCAATTAGAGGGCTTCGCCCAACGTGCTACGCTGAGTAGCGAACAGCGGCAGATAATCGACAGGGCGGTCGATCTGCTGAAATCATTGCACGGTGGTTAGTGTTTCGGGAGAACGCTGACGGGGAATATCGTGCATACGAGCCGAGGGGTCGCGGAACAAGCCGCCGCCCGTGGATCTGGGGAGTGAACGGGTGCCTCTCGGCTCAAATTTACTGGAGGTCAGGCATGAGACTTATCTTGACGAAAAATATTGTTGAATCGGCGGCACGGCGATACCATTCGACGCGCTACGCATCGGAAGCTCTGGGAGTGGCTCAGTGGTCGTTTCTCAGGGCGTGTGATCGGTTTGGAATTATGCCGCCAAAGCTCACATATCGAAGACCTAATAGGAGAAAATATGAATACTAAATATGCGTCCACGAATTTTCAGTGGCGGGAGTTTTATTGCCCGAAGGCACAAGTGGTGCCTGTCTCCGACCTGACGCTATATCACGTTGAGCGATTGGAACGGTTGCGCCACGAACTGGATAGGCCGCTACGAGTGAATAGCGGATACCGCAGTCCAGACCACAATGCGAAGGTGGGCGGGGCGAAGCAGTCGATGCACTTAGAGTTCGCAACCGATATCGCACCTACGGGCGATAATTCGCCCGAGATATTGCAAGAAATATACACGATGGCCGAAGAATTTGGATTCAGCGGACTCGGCCAATACGACACGTTCATCCACTTAGATTGCAGGGAGTTTATCGGCCGCACTCCCGCACGGTGGGACAATCGCACGGCGGCTGAAAATACATAATGGAGGTCAGGCCCATGAACGACACGCAGATGATGATTGCAGTCATTGTCGGCTACGAACAACCGATGGCATTGCCGCATCGGTGGAACGCACGGCGAAAGCACCTCGGCGTAAAGTCATTTGACCAAGCCGATCTTGGACAGATGACCGCGTATCTCAGTTACCTCATCGACAAAAGCGGAAAGGCATTGTTGAAGTCCAACGAATCGCAAACGAAATTAACTAATTCAAAAATTAAAAACTTGGAGGTCAGGGAAAATGCGTGATCAAAATAGCGTCACTCTCATCGGCAGTATCGGTAGCGGCTACGAAGACAAGGCACCCGTGCAGTACAAATCGGTTAGCAACGGGAACGCCACGGTAGCCAATTTCACCGTGGTGGTCAAAAAGAAGGGGAAAAATGGCAACGAATTTCAGACCTTTATCCGCGTCAGTTGTTGGAACGAGCTTGCCGATACGGTCAATGGATTAGCCGAAGGCACCCGCATCCACATACAGGGCGAATGGCGCAACGGGTCGTATGACAAACCAGACGGGACGAAGGTCCGGTATTCGGAGGTGAGCGCATATAGCGTCGAGCCGATGAGCGGAGCGGGTGCCGTGTCTCCAGATGCACCGGACGCATCCGGTCAACAGCCTGAACAGTACGGAGCCGCGCCGAGCCTGACGGTTACCTCGGGCGGTGGTTCCGAAGAAGACGATCTACCGTTCTAATGCCGCAGACGTTGGTCATCCACGGGTCATTGCCGAAGCTCAACGAGACTATACGAGCTACGAAATCGCACTGGAGCCGTTACGCCGCTGAGAAGCGGAAACATACGGAGGCCGTGGCGTGGGCCGCGTTAGAAGCGAAACTACGCCCCGTCACGGCTCCCGTGGAGATCACGTTCGCATGGTTTTCAAAGAACCGCAGGGCCGATCCCGACAATATCCGGTATGCCGCCAAGCACATCCTCGACGGATTGCAAGTGGCTAAGATATTACCCAACGACAATCAGCAATGGATACGTGGATTCTGCGACACATTCGATGTCGATAAAAACAATCCGCGAGTAGAAGTAACACTAAGCGAGGTCAGGCAATGATTGAAAATTTACCCGATGAACGTATCGTCCCATTTGAAACGGCAGTGGAATATTTACAAATGCCGCCCAAGACGCTGAAGGAACTGGCACTGGACAAGCACCGTTCCGGCCAGAAAATTCCGGCCATCCTCATCAGCCGCCAGTGCGTCAATTTTTACGTCAAAGATTTGAAGGCGTTCGCCGCCGAGAATTATACAGGCTGAATCGTTTAAAGAGAGGGGGGCGGGGGCAAGCGGTCTGTACCTCTTCCCGCAAACGACCTCCACCTATGCAAGCGGTCTTAGATATGTGGGCTTTGAGCCGCTTGTCGGAGGCGTGTCCCGCCCCCTTTTTAAACTTTTTTTACGATTTATTAAAATAACCCTTGTGTTTGTTTTGTTTGTTTTGTAATATTGTTACATGGACAACAACAAAACAACATCACAAGGAGATAGAAACAATGATTAATACGTGGACGATAAAACTCAACAACAAATTCCTCACCCTCGCACCCCCTCAGTTCGACAAATATGGGCGAAGCGATATGGCTTATGTTCGTGAGCTACTTACAGAGATGAACTTATATCCGGCGGGATTCACTGTTCACTTGAAACAGTGGAATGAGATGTCAGAATGGAAAGGAGCTTAGTAGTAATGAATCAAATGCAACTAAAAAACTCACTCACTGGAGGTCAGGCCATGAAGACAAGAACTGTCAGCATCAACCCACGTTCTGACGGAGAGATGGAAATAAAGACGTACTTGCTGATGGAGTTGAAATTTGAGTGTCCCGTATGCGGCGAAACGCATACCGATGATGAATATTATCTGGAAGTATTGGACGGAGAAGTGGATGATAATTTGGAGGAATGGGTTGATTGTGATTGTGGTGAAGAGATGGACTTAATGGAACAAAAGACAATAAAAACAATTACCGACTAACTCACCCACTAATGGAGGTCAGGCCATGAATCGAACAGATATTCACCGCCCCACAGAAATCAACCCCGAAGATTACAGTTTCATAGAGTGCTTGCAGTTCCCGAGCGCAAGCGACCTTATTCCGGTCCGCATCGGGATGGACACCTACATGAAGTTTTTGGCAGAGGGCCGCGTAGACCTGACGCATCGCTCGGCAAGCTCTTGCACGATTTGCGGAGCGTATTACAACCAAGGGGCTATTTTTCTCCACCACCCCACGAACAAGATCATCACCGTGGGTTGGCAATGCGCCGAGAAGATGCACTTCTCTGTTGATTTCGCCGCCGAGAAGCGGAAGGGCAAGAGCCTGTTTGAACGAGCGACGAAGAGGGCCAAGCGGGTCGCGGGGATTCGGAATTTCGTATCGGTCACAGCTAAAGAGGTTCGCACGGCACTCAAGGCCGATCACGACATATGTGAAGACATCCGCAGTAAGGTGATCTCAAACCCCGAGTGGTTTACGGACGGTCTTAGCCCGAAGCAAGAAGCCCTTGTGTTAAAGTTATGGGAAGCCGCAAACGCGCCCAAAGTTGAAGAGAAGCACGTTCCCGTCCCGTCCACGGACGAACGTATCCAGATCGAAGGGGAAGCGGTATCGGTCAAATGGGTAGAAGATTACTATAATGGCGGCGGGACGCAGAAGATGACCGTGAAGGTGAATACGCCCAACGGGTCGTGGCTCTGCTACGGTTCGGTGCCTACGGCGGTTGAGGATCTGGAGCGGGGTCAGACGGTGCGGTTTATGGCGAAGGTGGAGCAGGGCAACAAAGACGAGCATTTCGGGTTTTTCAAACGCCCAACGAAAGCGAAAATCGTAGCATAGCACCATCGGGCGGGGGCAATACGGCTCCTGCCCTTAATTAACGGGGGAGAATAAATGACCGATCCGCAGTACATACAAAGCACTACACGCCAAAATAAACTGACACAGGAGCGCGTCGAGGCGGCATGTAAACGATATAATTCCGCGAAACACGCGGCTGAAGCCTTGGGCGTTAATCCAAGCACCTTCAGGCGAGCCTGTCATCGCCACGGTGTCACAATTAACGATAAATAAATGGAGGTCAGGCATGACTACGACAACGCAACAGATTGAAGAATCAGGGGGTCCACTTCGGATTTTACATGAGCATATGACGGGCTTGGGGATATCTCAGGACGAGCTTGTCGAGAATACGCCACCGCCCGAGGCCGAGTGCGTCGATGCAAGCAAGGTAGAGCAACGACTACAGGAGATCGCGGAACTGCGGGACGAGTGGGCCGGAGCCGAGCGACACGCCACGGATCAGATCGACAGGGCAAACAAATGGTTGGAAGACGAGGCCGAGCGTTTAAGCTACGAGATAAAGTGGCGGCAATCGTCCGCGATGGCGTGGTTCAAACGCGACGAAAACAACCTCGGCAAGCCGAGCCGCAAGCTCATAAACGGAACGCTGAAGAAATCGACAGGGCGAATGCGGGTCATTATTACAGACGAGGAAAGCGTCCCGAAGGATTTTTGTGATCACAAGCCCGAAAAGTGGACTCCCAATAAAAACAAGATTCAGGCCGAGATAAAAAAGAGCGGAGAACTGCCCGAGGGTACCGACACGGAATACGGAGCAGACGAGTACTATGTCGATACGGGTCACGGCAAAGATTACCGAGGGGTTTCGGTTCAGTATGCCGAACCCAACAATGATCCCGATACAGATTACGAGTTGGATGAGACAGAGGGCAAATCGCTCCTTGAATGGAATGGCGGGTAGTGTACACAAGCAAGGAACTCAGCCTCAAGCTCGGCCTACCAGAAAGGACGGTCTCTGTATGGGCCGAGCGGCAACTGCTTCGCCCTTCGGTAAGCGAAGCCAAGGGGCGGGGATCGACCCGCCTCTGGAGCGAAAATGATTTGAGGCAGGGTCAGCTACTCAAGCGGCTGATTCCGCTTCTTCGCCCCGAATTGATTCGGGACATTGCAAACCAGTTTAAAAACGAGTAGGAGGTCAGGCCATGACACCGGAAAGAGCGAACGAACTAATTAATTTGAGTTCATTCGGGGAATTTCCCTATGCTTTTACCCCATACGGAAGCGTGAACGACCAATATCCTATAAAGGCAAACGGTATCACGCGGCAAGAGGATGAACATATCAAGGAGGTATGGAAGACGATGCCGGGATATACCTGCTTCACCGATGCGGTGAACAGGATCGCCAAGGGGGAGGCAAGCCATGACAATCAGTAAAGCACGTGAGGCGGCTCAAGAAATATTTGGAAAGCACCAACGCCACGAAGTCACATTCGACCTTTCCGGCCCTGAGATTATGTTGTTAAAAGAGGGAGCCGAAGCGATCAAGGGAACAAAAGCCCCGAAAGGTTCAAGGCTGTCTGAATGGGCGGCTACCATAACCTCCACCGTCCAAGCCGTGGAAGCCGTTGACGATAAAGCCGAACAGCATACGTGCCGTATGTGGGACGTAGGTAGCCTTATGAAGGCCGCAGCCCATGCCTATAGCGAGGATGGAATGACGAAGCCAAAAGGGGCGTATGATCTGTTGATTCGCTTAAGAGACCTACCCATGACATCACCGTATTATGAAGCCGCTCAAGCCGCAGAAGAGAAAATAAACAAACTGGAGCGGGAAGAGGCTCGGCTACTCAAGCTGAAGGAGGCATTTCAGCGGGAAATTTTCGATATCAACGCCCAACTGTCCGAATGGGGAGGCGTAAACAATGGCTGAACGAAAGATCACGATAACGATGACAGTGAAGCAAGCGGCGGCTCTATTTGATGCGGTGTCATACGGCGAGTGCGATATGGACGGTATGCTACTGGACGACGAACCTATGATCACTGAGAAATGGCTAAAACTCGCGGGACAGGGTTCGTCCATTTTATGTCACGCACTAAGCAAAGCTGACCCCGATTGGTTGGAGAAAAGCGAAAAGTGGCGAGAGGAAAAATAAACGCCGCCCCATAGCGATATAGCCCCTCTACTCCGCTGTAGGGGGGCTATTTTCGTCTATACCATTATATACGGGACAACCGTGGGCAATAAGCGTGTCAGGGGTTGTCCCGCTTTAAAATGGCGTTTTAGGCGGCTGATCTCCTATACATTATATATATGGCTCCAAAACTACGAAGGCGAGGCCCACGGAAGATTGTTCTCTACCGTACTGTCTTGAGCATCTATATACCGAAGATATTTTTGGGTCGTGGCGATAGAAGTGTGGCCCATCCGGTTCCGCACCGTTTCAAGATCCTCGCCGGATCGAAGCAAGTTAGTCGCAAACGTATGCCGATAGCTATAGTATGTCGGCCATTCGGGGCGCGTGTATATATCGTTTTCCCGCTCATTAAACTCAAGCATTGACTGCCCAATCAGCGACTCGTCAATGATAGTCCCTTTCTTGCGATTGGGGCGGTCAAATCGGCCACTCGGGGTTATGAATTGGCCGACAATATTCAACTCTTCTTGCCGCGCCCTCTCTTTTTTCAACCACTCTTTGAGTAGGGAATTGATGCCAATCGTGCGCCATTGCCCCGTTTTGACATTGCCGACATGCTTAGTCTTTTTGCAGGTAGCTTGCTGAACATTCATATAGCTCGACTTGCGATCCGAAAGCCGGACACAATCCCATTCAAGCCACCGAAGCTCTTTGGTGCGAACGCCTGTATTCAGGCCGATCATCTGCGCGATAGGTAGGCATCCGTGCATCGGGTGCTTGCGGCCCACCGGATCAAGGTAGTATTCTTCCTCTTGCCGAATCCGCTCTATCGTCCCTTCAACCTCCTCAATGTCTAAAATCCTCCGCTCTTTTGCATCGACCTGTTGGAGCGTAGGGCATTTGTCGGGGTAGGGGCTGACCGGAATCATGCCCTCCCGAACGCAAACGTCAAGGAATAGCCGTAGGGCATAATTGCGCTTATTGACTGTACTGCTTGCGAATTTGCCCCTCAGTTGGAGCCACCAGTTGAAATATGCGTCAGGGGTCAGGGTGGTGAGGGTGGGGTGTTCCGCTTTCACCCATCGAAGGACACGGTCCAACTCGGCCATCGTCACTTGGTGGGAACGATTGTCGGTATCAGCACCGCGCTTCTGGTTTGCCAACCGCTCGTTTGAATAGATTTCTACCGCCCCGTCAAAATCCACCGCCGAATACTGCCCCGTGTGGCTCAATGTGTCTCGGTAGCCCTGAAATATGCGACAAGCGTCTTCAAGGGGGATGAGGGGTTTAATCTTTAGCTCGGGATAGCCGCGCACCCACTGGTCAATAGTCGCTTTCGACGCGATCCCGGTCTTGGTAGCCGCTTCTAAATCTTGAACGGCGATCCGAACCTTATTCGGGATGTCGGATTTCTTGGTTCTCTTGATGCGCGGCATCGGCCGCTTGGCTACGCCGTCGATATAAATATTATACTGCAAGGTCCATCGGCCTTTCGGGTAAGACTTGGTGGGATTCTCAAGGAATAAACTGCTCATGGGCCTGACCTCCGATGTTTGATTCTAACCCCCCAATGTGAATAGGGACAGAAATAGGGACAATGGAATGGGTGTCCAGTGGGTGCGAGTGGGCGCGAGTAGTGTTTAGTAAGACAACGTGGCGAACGTGTCTCGCGTGGTGGGAATATACTGATCACAGCGGGGAAATGACATAAAAAAAGAATGGCACCTAAAAAATAGGTGCCATTCTATATGGTGGGGGGAGCCGGACTCGAACCGACGTAGGCCGAAGCCAGCAGATTTACAGTCTGCTATGGATCGTTTATAAACAACTACTTGGCACTCATAGGGATAATAATAGGGTTCAAAACCCCCAAAAACCCTCCAAATTCACCCTATTTTCGCCCAATTTTCACCCCGAAACATTGCGACAGCGATTTTCCATCGGCAGAGCAATGAAATAGCCAATAAACACCGCGTATAATACAGTGAGAATGGATACGGCGATAGAAGGTCCAAGTTGGGCGGGGTCTTCCAAGTTCCCGAGCATAAGCACGAATCCAATCAACGTCCCAAACGCTCCAGATCCCATCGCGTATAAGCGAGTCAATCGCCAAAATTCTGCGGTCCCGAGTTTCACATTGGTAAACAGGAGCGCACAGGCGGTCATCCCGAGAACAATAACGAGCGAGGGAACATTGACGAAAGCGAACGGATCTTCCATCGCAAGTGCAGATAAAACAAATAGACCGATGAATCCGATGATCGGCTTGGCTTTAGACATATACAGCCTCCTATATATAATGAATAGGCGATTATTCTACGCCGCCGCTTGCGCGGCATTCGTCCACACTACTTTATCATCGCAACTGCGTGGATCTCGGGTGAGCCGGAAATGATATTGCCCGTGGTGGTCTTGATACACCGAGGCCGTGTCTCGCATGTATTGCGAGATCCGGTAGGCATTCGCCCGACATAGGGCGGCAGATTGCGATTGGTAGGTTATCCCGTCCGTGCCGATCTTAACTTGCGCTACCAAAGTCATTATCCTTTATAAATTGCCGAACCACATTGACGCCCACGGCGATAGCCGCATAAACGAACGGGCCGCTCGGCGGCTCTAATATTATATCAGGCAAGATGCCCACCTCGTTCAGGACCATTGCGACCAACGCACCCGTGCTTGCTATTCCGGCACCTGTGGCTGTCTTAACGATCTCTTTCTTACCGAATCCAAATTTGAAATTCACAATCCTACTCCATCTCTGCCGTCTAATCTGCCTTTGCTCCCACCGCTGAAACCGCGTTGGAATCTTCTTCATTTACATTCGATTCTTGCCGCTCCTGTTCGATGCCCCATATCGCACCATCCAGTTTATTGACCATCTCTTTCTTGGCTTCAATTTGCGACTGAAGCTGAGTGATCTCCCCGATGGTGGTGGTCATCTGCTCTCTCAATTTCTCAACCTCGACTGCCATAATCTGCCCTGCCTTTTTAGGTTACGCGTGATGATAGGCTTTAGCCGCCCATCCGAATAATATTGTCACGATCCAACATACGCCGCCGTAGAAGAAATCGCTTTCCATCAAGAATTTTGGGAACGGTGCGCCATACTGATCAAACCCTTGCCATAGCAGGGTCACGCTTCCGATGGCCGCACCCGACCATGCGCCTGTCGCTTTCAGTTCGTCCTTCGCCTTTTGCGCCTTGGTGATCCGCACCATGCCGCGCCGAAGACTCTTGTTCTCCGTTTTCGCATCATGGGCATCTTTCTGATAGCCACGCGCCGCGTGGCCTGATGCTTGTCTCATTGTCTTACAAGCGGCAAGATCCTTCAACGCCCAATCCAACGCCTTGCGGCACTCGCTGAATGAGGCCACCTCGGAACTGTTTTTCGGTAGTCTGTTCATCTGTCATTTTAATCTGCCTCGCCACTGCCATTCGGCCCCTCTTCGATTTTCCAGTAATCATCCGCTTCTAACTTTTCAAGCGGCTTTTCGATCCGCATATTGCTCAGTGCCGTATTCGCCACCGCTAACTTAGTGCCGCCGACCAACACGCCGTGGCGGTATGTGTAGAGGTAAAAAACGGTTTTCGTTAAACCAACTCTTGTTATGCGTCCCGGTCTTCCGTCCACAATTACGACATCGTCTTCGTCGTAGTCGCTCCCGAAAAATACCTGCAAACCCGCCACGCCATTCTCAATCGAACTCTTGAATAACAGTAGGGCAAACGCAACGCAGAACAACCACGCGTACTCACTGACGAGATGGGCGAGGCCACTGGTCGCGCCGAAGTCATTTAGCGCGTCTGTTGCGGTTGTTGCGTCCATATTTTGCCGAAGTGCTTGGTTGGTTCAGCATAGTCAGTGTCACTACCCCGATGGCGCATAGGGCTACAATCGCCAACAGCGCGATAAACCCTATCTCGCAATGCGTCACCTATTCCACCAGATCTTTCGGTGGTCGCGGTGGCATTACGCAGATTCCAGTGCGACCATCATACGTCTACCGCATCAGTTATAACAGATCGTGTTTTTAAGTCCGCATAAGCCAACCCAAAAGGATCAGTGATTTGATTCTCGCTCCGCACTGCCGCACTCTCAATATCTAACAGCGGAACACTATATCCACTTTGCCCTGCTTTACTTGCGTCTAAAAAAGCCTCAACATTATAGGCCAAGATCCACCCATCATCATCTTTAGATATGTCCACGTTTTTTATGCGTATGTATAGCCCTGTTAAGGTCGTGCCGCCAATTCCTTTTGCGATACCTGTAATCGCCATTTTACTATGCTCCTATTGTAGGTGTAGAGCCGCTTGCTAAACCATTAGTACCTAAGCCATTGATATTTATATGATATGTTTCAGAACTATCGTTAATGGCTAATTTAATATTCTCCGACACAACACTATAAGTTCTCGCACCGGGACTGCCCTTAGTCGTTGTCGAAGACACTACTGCCACGGCCCCTGCCGATGTCACTATTATGTCTACAAATCCAGTAGCACTATCTCGTGCCATGCCAGCTACGAAATAGCCTGCACCCAACCCGCCCGTGATTTGCTGCAATAATGTTCTTGCAGAATTATCTGCGACCAGAGTGCCATAAAATCCGAAAAGTTTATTGTTGCCAGCAGTAGACGCACTGTTGCCCATGCCAAAGCCGATTGCACCCTTCGCATGAAGTATGCGATTAGTGGCTGCTCCAGTTTCGCCAATCTTAACAGTTCCATCGGGAATGACCCGCATTTTCTCAGACCCTTCAACGAGAAATCGTGTCGTGTTAGTCGTATTGAGATCTAAAATCTCGTCATTGTGGCTGAATTTTACCCACGCTCTATTCGATCCATTACTCAAATCGGTAAAATTCAACGCGGACTCACCCAGATTCGTTGCCGCTAAAACAATCTCGCTGGTCAGATCGCTATTATCTCCAATAACTAATCCATGCACCGCACCTATGTATGAGGATGTCATGGCATTGCCAATGCCGACATTTTGCGAAGAATCAATGGTCATTGCTAAGACATCCGCAGCAGTACTAAACGTGAGTTTATCACCTGCATTAGCTGTCGATAGTTTGAGCAAATTTGCATCGTGATTCCAGCGCAATATTGCGCCCACGGCATCTGACGCAGAACCAAAACACAGCGTCGAATCACTCGCATCGGGTGCCAGTATTGTAATGCCACAATGGGTGCTATTCTCTATGACCAAATCATCTTCGTTAGCATTAGGAGCAACCGACCCTGCTGTCGCTGTGTGGACATGAAGTGTGCCATCGGTACGCGCTATGCCCACCCCTGCGTTGCCAACCACATTCATCGTTGTCCCGTCAAACGTCAGGTTCGCAGAGCCGCCAAACGCACCCGAGTTGTTGTATTGGATTTGCGTATTGCTACCGCCGGGACTCGTTGACGAGGCCGATACTGCCGCAGTGACGAAGGCGGTGGTGGCGATACGAGTGCTATTATTGCCGGGACTTTGCGTGTTGGTCTGCGTATGACTAACTAAGGTGCTTGCCGCACCACTCGTCACCCCTGAAGTGACAAGTATTGTATTCAATGCCTCGTAGAGGTGGTCAGAGTTTACGCGGCTGACATTTAGGAAATCAACCGCCGTAGGATCGCCTTCAGACCATCGCGTTGCGGGGCCACTATACGTATATGTATTCGCCATTAATGAACTCCTCGGTCTGGTCCGGTGTTGCTGTAATTGGAAAACTCATCGTCCTCAACCATCAGTCCGTTGAACGGGGTGGCCCATCCGCTTTGTACTCGTTGCGCTTCGGTTGCACTATTCCAATTCACGCCGGAATACGCCACCGAGCTAACCGCACGGCCTTCGGGCGAATAAGCGGGTGGTGTTTCTTGCGCTTGAACGCGGATCTGGACGTTCTCCACATCATACTGTAGGCCGACTACCTCCCATCGAACGCGGTTGAGATGGTAGACCGCCGCGCCATTATCATGCGCCACCCCTTGCGTTCCGGCCTGTGCGCGGGTGACGGTGATCGTATTAGCCGAGCCACTGGTGACGATCGTCTGGACCCGCATGACCTCGTTGTCAATCTTGATATAGTCCTTCTCGGCTGTTCCCGTCACTTGCCGGAACATGGTAGAGAAACCCGTCTGCACCGTGACCGTTGTGGCACTATTCGACAATGACGCGCCGAGGGTGGTGTATTGAACGGGGCGGCGGCTGACGGGCAACCACGGGTGATCAAACCAAAAGGTATCGCCAAGCTCCAGATCCACCGCGTTGAGCCATGTCCCGAACTCCACCTGTAGCCGCCGCTGTGATCGAAGCGTGGTAATGTGATCAACGAACGCCTCTGCCGTGGTGTCATCTGCGATGAGAT
>Ga0209337_1002726_pt1 | contig 12650 bp, 9 predicted proteins | sample LinPmetageLP53_FD_184044 | JGI IMG/M metagenome (GOLD analysis project Ga0209337, IMG submission 184044) | Marine viral communities from the Pacific Ocean - LP-53 (SPAdes) (version 2) | ecosystem: Environmental > Aquatic > Marine > Oceanic | place: Pacific Ocean | collected 2010-02-08 | reverse complement strand
ACGTTTTACAGGAACAGAAACAGTAATTAACGAAGATAGCATTGACCTAGACTTCCGCGTTGAAGGCAACGGTGATGCAAACCTTTTATATGTTGATGCTGGTAATGACCGCATAGGAATTGGCACTGCCTCACCAAGCTATCAAGCAACCATTTTTGGTAGCAGTACAAGCACCGTTGAAATTGAATCTGGGTCAGATACGGGTGAAAGTCGTATATATTTTACAGACCCAAGCACAACAGGCGTGGGTGAGATTGGCTATTACCACAATGGCAACAGTATGCGTTTTAATGTAGGCAACGCCGAAGCAATGAGGATTATTCCTGCTCCAAGCGACAAAGGGACATTATGTATTGGTAGAACAACGAATATTGGTGGGGCTAGGTTGGTTGTTGATGCAGATGGAGATAATGAAAATCCCATTGGTGTTGTACAAACACACGCAGGTTCTTCATTAGAACATTTGTTATTGTTTTATCGTGGCAATGACAGTGATGGATATACTGAAACAGGCTCAATTAGAAATACAAACAATGCCACAGCCTACAACACATCATCCGATTATCGTTTAAAAACCAATGTTTCATACAATTGGGACGCAACAAGTAGGCTGAAACAACTCAAGCCAGCTAGATTTGATTGGATTAGCGATGGTGATGATGCTGTAACTGTGGATGGATTTTTAGCTCATGAAGTTTCAAGCATAATTCCCGAAGCGGTTAGTGGCACTAAAGACGCAATGACTGATGCGGTTCTTTATGTTGATGGCGATGAAATCCCTGACGGAAAAAATGTTGGCGATGTAAAAACTGCGCCACAAATTAAACCGCAGGGAATAGACCAGTCCAAACTCGTCCCATTACTTTGTAAAACCATTTTAGAATTAGAAGCACGTATTACAGCGTTGGAGGCATAGATGAGTAGAGCAGCAGAATTAGCCTCAATTCAAGGGGTGGCAAAGGCGTGGGCAAAATGTGTGGCAGATGGAACTTCCATAACTGATAGTTTTAATATAACAAGCCTTGCTGATACAGGAACAGCTTTGCAAACGTTAACTATTGCTAATGATATGGCAAATGCAAATTACTCCAGTTTAGCCACTTCTATAGATTCAACTTGTATTCTTATTGCAGATAGCCATGCAACAGGAACATATAGACTTGTGTCTCGTAACAACGCAGGAACATTAACAGACTCTATTACACATTCTGCATTATTTGGTGACGTAGCCTAATGCCTACAGATAATGTTAATTAATGCGAATGGCACAGGAGCAAACTATAGAACCTGCACTGAAGGTACAGATGGAACTTGACGCCCACGAAAAAGAATGCGCTATGTTCCGCGAGTTGGTACACGGTAAACTGGATGGGCTGGATAAGCGTATGTGGCGTTTAGAGGCAATGATAATGGGTAGCACAGTAATGGTAGTGGCTATGGTCGTTACAGTATTTATGGGAATGAACTAACATGGCAGAAACAACCCTTAAAGGAAAAACAGGAGACGAATTAGAAGCGGCTATTGTGCAGAAGACTGCAGAAAAAGCAGACGCTTCTCCTCTTCCCCAAGACACTATTATTACACCAGAAAAAATTAGTGTAAAAGCAGACGAACTTGTATCCGAAGCTACGGGAATAATGCCCGATCAAGAACCTGTACAACCTTCTGCACAAATTGACACTTCTAAGTTTGACCAACAAAGCCCTACAGTAACTACACCTGCTCAAGTTACTGCAGATCAAGTTGGAACTATAGCTCCCGCTGGAACAGCGATAGGGGCTTTATCTACTGATTCATTGATGCAAGCAGCACAAGGTTCTGTTTCTAAAGAAAGCTTGGCTGTAGCGGCAACACAAGAATTAGACCCTCGTGCTACTACGCAGTATCAACTCGCTGAATTATTTAAAGGAATAGAAGAAGGTAGTCCACCTCCTGCATGGGCAGCACCTGCTGTTCGCAATGTAACGGCGGTAATGCAACAGAGGGGACTAGGAGCATCTTCTATGGCTGCTGCTGCTACAATGCAAGCCATGATGGAATCGGGTATTCCTATTGCAGCCCAAGACGCACAAAAGTATGCGGCTATACAGTTGTCTAACTTAAATAATCAACAACAAGCTGTTTTACAAAACGCCGCAGCATCTGCTGCTATGGATACAGCTAATTTAAATAACAGACAACAGGCCGCTGCTTCTAACGCTAAATCATTTTTGTCTTTAGATTTGCAAAACTTAACTAACGAACAACAAAGTAAAACAGTAACCTTTCAAGGGCAAATGCAAGCCGTACTATCGGACACCGCCCAAGAAAATGCAGCCAAACAATTGAACGCAAAGTCCCAAAATGAAATTGATTTGTTCTTTGCAGAAATGGGTGTGCAAGTTGAGTCTGCGACTTTAAACAGAAAAGCTTCTATAGAGCAGTATAACAGTTCACAAACTAATGCTATGAGGCAGTTTAACGCCCAAATGGAAACTGCACGGGATCAGTTTAATAGTAACATGAGTGTTCAAATAGCTCAAAGTAACGCCCAGTGGCGAAGGGATACTAACACAGCCAATACCGCTACTCAAAATGCAGCTAATCAAACAAACGCACAGAATCTATTAGGCATAACCCAGCAAGCTCAAGCTAACTTATGGCAAGTTTACAGGGATCAAGCAGCGTGGAATCTTCAAACATCTGAAAACAATTTATCAAGAGCGCACAACGCAGCGTTGCAATCTATGTCTATTGCCGCAAACTCTGATATGTACGACGATAAATTTGAAGATTTTTTAATTATTAAAACAATAGATAACGTGTTTAACACAACAAAGACTGATTAGGAAAAACTAGCATGAGCTTATTTACTAAAGCGTTATACGGGGTAGGTGCTGTACTTCTTGGAAAAACTATAGGCAAAGGAGTGGAGTACGCCTATGAAACATTTATTCCAGCAGGGGGTCAAAGTTTCTTATCAGATATAGGTATTAATAAAGAAGCTGCGGGTAAAGCTGGTGAGGCCGGAGTTGATGCAGTATCCGCTGCTTTAACCAGCAGCTTTGACGATCTTCCTAATGTTGGTATGGCTTCAGTTGCAACTTCAGGTGGAAACACAGCAGGAACATTTGCTGCAGGTAAATCAGCGACAGTTCCTTTGGGAACAACCAACAGAGTACCTAATATGATAGGCAGACAAAACGTTAGAAACGCACTGATTTCTCGCGTTCAAACTGTGGGAGTTCCCCGTCCAAATGTAACCACCCCCACAATAAAATTAGGTTCTTCCCGTGTACAAAGAGTACGAAAGAAAAAGGCAAAGTAGCAATGGCATTAGATAAAATAACTCCGCTTGCTGCCCCGCCGGGGCATTCACTTACTCAACCGCAAGGAAAATGGCCGTGGGATAAGCCACCAAGATTTGCTGATCCAGATGATGCCGTTGATTTTGTTATAGATAAAATTAGTGAGCCTAAGTCTGAAGAAAGTCTTATAAAGCTTATGCTTGCGGGTATTACTGTAGAAGAACTGGTTTCACAGGTAGCCTTCAAAGGATTTGCAAGTGGGACATTTAATCCTGATGTTGCTGAATTAATAAAGCCCGCCATTGGTATTTATCTAATGGGGTTAGCTGATGAAAACGGCTTTGAAGCAAAGTTGCTTGTTGATGATACAGAAGAAAATGAATTAGACGACGTTACTTTTTATAACATACTACAACAAAGAAACCCAGAGTTGTTTAATGCCATGAACGAAGAAATAAACGAAAGACAGCGCATGAACGAACAAGTTGCTATAGAACAATCTTCCCCACCTATTCCACAAGAACCAGCCGCACCTAGCTTTCTGACTACAGAAGAAAAAGGAGTACAATAATGGCTATACCTCTACTTATGTTAGCTTACGCTGCTTCTAAAAGGTACGATCAAGGAAAACGTTCTGAACAAGCACAAGCCGCAGCCGCTGCAGAAAGAAATAAAAATGCAGATAAATTATGGGGCTATAATGCCACAGGTTCTTTTGTAGCAGGTGTTAGCAGCAACTCACAAGAGGCTAACAACTTAACAACTGTAACGCATTTTGCAACTGCCGGGGGTCAACCCGTAAAGCTAGACAAGCAATTTACGCCGGAAAAGGTATATTGGGACACAGAAAATAACAAAATAGTAAATGAAAAAGAATATGGAATACGTATGCTTGGAAGTGGGAGCGAAACACTTAATCCCGATTTTTCTGGTGGAAAATTTGGACTACGAATGCCCGCTCCAAGACCTGCTAACTTGTCTGATTCCACAATTAAATTTGCGGGAACAACAAAGCCTGATGGTAGTATTAACTGGGTTCCTGCAGAAATTCAAAAAACGTGGACTAATACAGACGAAAAACCAAGAACAATTTCATGGAATGGTCAAACGTTTGATAGCATAGACTTAGCTACACAGGCGCGTACCAGTGCCACTAACGTTGAAAACCAAGCCAAATCTATATTTGTAGACTCCGGAGCCGGAAACGTACAAGAACTTAAAAGCCCTGTTAGTGTTCCCTCTGCACAAGAACCATTCTTTTATGGTAACAATGAAAATCCATTTACTAGAATTCAAGACGCATTCGCAGCCGCTTATGCTGACGGAAATCAATTCTCTATCACACAAATGCAAGATGGTCAGTTAAAAGAAGTTTTTCCTGCTAAAAAGCCCGAAACACCCGATACAATGAGCGGGTTTATGGTAGGTAAAAAATTCTTTTTTGATATTGACGCTGCAAAAGAACATGCTAAAAATACAAAGCAATCCGTGCAAGAGGTAACAAACGCACAAGTTGACGAAGATGATAACGTTATAAAGGTTGGAAATTCAAAACTTTTTAAAGTTACAAAATCAACCGAAGAATTTGAACAAGCTTACGTTCAACGTAGAGATGGAAAATTTGTCTTTGTAAATATAGCTGATTTATCTGAAACAGAGCAACAAGATTACAACGCCGGAAACCTTTTGACTAGGACAGTTAAAATAAACGAGGATGGTAGCACAACAGCTTCAAAAGGAGAAATACCAAGTAACACCCGCCAATCAAAAAATGCAATTGACTTTACAGAAGGTAATTTTAGTGGTCCAGTTCACAAGGAAAAAGACGGATTATTTTTTGGTTTTGGTTTTAAAATAAATTCCGCAAAAAAACCGCGTGATAAAGTAAACGAAATCGTAAACAGTGTATTACGTAATCCTGAAGCTTTTAATAGTATGTTGGCTACTAATCCAACCAAAGCAACACAGTTATATTCTGTTTTATCTACCGAAGTAATGAGTGCATACAGAGCCGATCAAGCGCAATTTCCCGGTGATGAGGGGGCTTTAGACTACGACGTAGTCAGTATTACAAATGATTACGCACTTAAATTATTTCCAAATATAGCAAACATTCCCGGAGCCGTAAAAGCTTTAGAAAAAGCATATGACGAACAAATAAACAATGTAAAACGTAGCATAGCTAATACTACTGTTCCTGCCACTCATACTGTAGCAGTCTTAGATGAAGTGGTAGATGTTAATGTTAATAACGAAACCGTAAAACGACGTGTTATCATGGGTATTGGTTTTCCTAACAAGTATAACGACACAGTTAAAAGGTTAGAACAAAAATTTACTATGGATACTATCGCATCTTTAATGGAAGTATCAGATGAAACTATAGATGGTATTCGTATAGCTGAAGATAACCAACCTATTTTAGACCTTGTAAACGAATTATATAGTACACCGTTTTACTACATAGATTCACAAAACAACAAGATACAAGGAAGTCTGTTTGATGCGTTTATGAGCGAGATAACTCCTGACGGTTCAAAGTATTTTCAATCAATGAAAGTAAGTAGAGGTGATAGTGAAAATATAGCTGACATATTTATGGAAGCTACACAAAATAATCCCGCTGCAGGTATTAGACTAATTAAAAACTTGGCCCCATTAAACAAAACAATTTCAAAAAGAATATTAAAGAATAGGTACGACAGCACTAATCTTGAAAAAATACAAGACGCTTCGTTTTCTTCTGCTAAAGCTGCACAAACTTCCTTTGGAACTTTGAATAACATAAGGGGTTCCTTTTTTATGCCAAGCCCAGAGGGTACTCCCGATCTAAACAGGCCCCTTAACATGACTATGGCAGTTGCTGATGTGGTCCAAAAAGCAGATGGCCTTTTCTACATTATTGAAAAAGCCCAAGAACTTATAGATAAGGGCTTTGAAGGAACTATAATTTCTCCTGAAAATATTCCCGAAGCTGGGAAACGCGCATTTTTAAGCGCACGACTTAACATCATGTCCCCAGAACAAGCATCTAAATCCGTAGAAGAAGGGGGTAGAGGACAAGACGCAGATGCAAATCGTCAAGCTGCTGTTAGAAATAGAAAACTATACGATTCTATTATTGCCGACATGCAAAGTGACGAAATGATAACCGTTAAAGATAATGACGGTAAGGACATTAGAGTTGCAAAAAAGTTGTTGGCTTCTCGTAGGTTATACAAATACCTAGCTGCTTATCAAATGGCTGCTGCTATTCAGGGTGGAACTGGTGGTCGTACAATATCTGACCAAGACGTTGAGAACATGCTTCAAGCATTTAACTTCACCACTTACACTACTCCCGAAGCTGAACTAGCTACAATAGACGCAGCTATGGGCATGATGAAAAGAATACGCGATGTAGGTAGTGCTATTGGTTCTAGAACTGATCCTACGGCAGTGTTTGCAGGACTTACATATGAAATGTTTGAACTAAATGCTAGTCCTGACAAGTCTTTGACCATATACAAAGATATTCTTGATGCCAGCGATTATTTAAAACAACCGGGGGCTGAAAAACGAAGCACTTTAGGTAAAAATTCATCACCTACTCCCACTAATAAACTGACAGAAAAACAAGTGCAAAATATAAATAGGCAGTTAACATTTGGTAATAATGCACCTATGGATTCAAACGATTTTACCGCAAAAGAATTAGTGGATAAATACCCAGATTTAGGAATAAAAATTCTAAATTCAATGGGCATAAAATACGTCATCTCAGAGGATTAATTATGGCAGAACCAGAAGTAGTTGAAGACAACCCAAATGTTAATCCGGTGGAAGTAAAACGACCACCTGAGTCAAAGCCTTTTGGAGAACGTCTTGCATCTCAAGCTGAAAATCTTGGTATTCGTGGCGGCAGTCTAGCAACCGTAAATCCTTTTTACATGGTTGATCCAGAAATACCACCATATAAACAGCCCACTCCTTTTGACAAAGAATCTGCATTTTATGGGGGTCGTGATCTTAACGTACCAAATAGAGAATTGGACTCTGCGGTTACTGTTAGTGATGACGAACTGTACGGTGATCTTTTAAAGCAAGAACCAACTACTACCTACGAAGATTTTTCTTTGCTTGGTTCACCCAGCTTTGGAATACAAGTTCCTTCAGATATAAAATTTGATAAAGTTCGTGGAATTGACTACAGTAAAGTACAGACTATAGCTTCTGTAGCAGAAGTTTACAACTTAAAAGACCCAGAGGTAGTAGCCTACATCAATAAAAAAACTGGTTTTGCAGACAGGGATGGGAATGTAACTACCTTTCAGACAGACATGTCAATAGATGAAAAAGTAAAGATGATGGACTTAGGACAGGCTGTATCTTTAGTATCTTCTTCTGCTGATCCTGATGTAGATGACTACACACAAAAAATACCGTGGGAAGTTGCAATTGCAAATAGAATACAACGGCCCAAAGACGCTAATCAACGTCAGCTTCGTATTCCTGTAAAGATTCCGGGTACAGACATAGGTCTTTCACCTTCTGCTTTAGACAGGATTTTGGGCCATGAAAACTACATGCTTACAATTCCAAATTTAGCAGAGCCTGACTTGCGTATGGCAGAATCTATGATGGCACTTAATCTTTCTATGATAGAACAAAGCAAAAATTTTCCTGAATTAAAAGATGCCAGAACAAGACTATCTATACTAGATTATTCTAGGTCTGTTGAATATAATGACTTCAAAAAAGTGATAGCAGAATACGGAAGAACAGGCATGAGAGCCGTTGTCCTAGACGCTTTGCCGTGGATGATTGGAGAAAGTTTACAAGCTTTAGCTTCAATTCCGGGATGGATTGTTGACGGTATTCCTACAGTGCCAGATGTAGGGCCATTTAATAGTGTTGCACGTCAAGAATTTGCAAACACAATAATGCCCAGACATGCACACCAACTCCAGAAAAATTTAGTAAAAAGAGGTGTAGATATATCTTTGGGTACAGCGCAATACCTAGCAAGATATTCAATGGGATTGCCCCCTAGAATACTAGGAAACGTTGTTGAAGTAGTGTTGCCAACAGGGATTGCAAACCAAGCAAAAAAGGTGCTTTCAGTTGCGGACTACAAAGCATTTCAAATGTACGTCAAAGCCCAAAAAGATGCTGGAAGAACGAACATAGAAGATTCGGGACTTGATTTGATTAATGAATTTGTAGAGGCAAACAAAGCAAGTGTTGTGTCTAGAAGTATGAATAGCATTATGTCTAACAAGATAATTGATAAAGTCCTACTTGGTAAAGGTGCTAAGTGGGCAAGAGTAGGATTAGTTAACAGGTTAAACATCGGAAAAGGTGTAGATGAAATACAAAATATTCCGCTACAAAGACGATCAGAATATACACTAGCTGTTAGTTTACGCCAAGACTCTATGGATAGAAGGGACACTATAGTTAATCGAATTGCCAAAGAAAAACGTCCAGCTACAAAAGCTGAGACTGATCGCATTGATTTACTAGAGCGTAGAATTAAAGAATATAATACTGATCTTCTGTCTCAAGCTGCCCAGCAAAACGTTCCTAAGTTTATGCAAGGTGTAAGAAAACAAAATCAATTCTTTTTTATTGGTGCTTCTACGGGTGGAGAACTCATACAACAATTGGGCGGTGATCCGGGTATGGGTGAAGGAGGGGGAATGATAGTTGGCCTTGTAGTACAAGGAGCAACAAATTATAATGCAGCTTTAAAATTTGTTAGAAATACATTTTCTAATTCTAAAGAAAAAGACATCCTAAAAGCAGAAAGTGTTGCTATGGGCATTAACACTTTTGACCAAGAATATGCAACATCTATTATGACTCGTGCAGCTTATATGCGAGAGCTACGACAGGAGTTAATTGATGAAGGATTAACTGAAGAAGCAGCTATGATGTCTATAGGACAAATCACAGGTCTTGCTGTTCTTCAATCTTTAGACAGCACTACAAGGCAAAACCTAAGTGCCAGACAACTTGGAAAGTTTGGGCCAGAAGTACAGGCTATGATGGATGTACACTCAACTGAAATACAACTACTGTCTGAATTGCGTGGTCTGCTTTCTAAGTTTAAGCAAGGTGATTACCCAGAAGGAAGTGCCGCAATAAAAATGCAAGGTATGATAGAAGAATCAATTGTGTTTGCACAAAAAGACATTTTACAGCGAGAAGCTGATTTCGATGTTTTAATTCAGACTGCAGCTTCAAAGGTAAACTCCATGATTAACGATGGAGTAGGAAAAGCAACCGACTTTACTGACATAAATGCAAGCTACATAGAACAGTTCGATCAAGCAATTGAAAACTTACTTGAATTGGAAGTCGCGTTTAGTGGACGCACTTTGCTTAAAGTAAAAGAAGTAATAAACACAAGGTCTAATGCAGTATCTGATATTGTATCAGCTAAAGTTGATGTTGCTGTGGCAGAACTGGGTGGTCCTAGCCTCGTAAAAACGTCCCTTGCAGGAGTAATTCCTAAAGACGGTGCCAAAGTAGCGGGTAGATTGGAGACTGTTACTGCAAGTGATTTACCAAGATTTACAAACGGCAGTGATTTACAGTCATTAGTGTATGAAATTTCGTATGCTAACTCAAAGGCTGAATCTGCAGCCCCATTTAATATCTTAGATCAAGAACAATTTTTAACGCCTAGTCCTACGGGTCAAGGGTTTGATGTTGTGGGTTCTAAGCCGTACGTGAACGCGGCACCTTTGTTAGATAGCCTCATTACATCTATAGGTGCGGATCAAGGCGTAGACTTGCTAGACTTAATGACAGGAAACACAGTTAGCACTGGTGCAATTAGGGGCAGCTTGGGTACTATTTCTAGATCAGCTACTGAATTTTTTGAGATGGTGGCAGATGAAGGAGAAGACGTAGCTGCAACAATAAAAAATGTTGTAGAATTGGCTAAAACCGATCCTTCTTTTTCTAGCAAATTTGGAAACTTATCAAAGTTAATCAAAAGCAAAGATCACGAATCTATTATAGCAGCTTTGTATCAAAGTCATCTTGCCGAACAAAGCGATACTATTGTGGATTCTTTAAAAATAGATTTTACACAACTTCGTAAGTTTGACACAGTTGTTAGGCAAATGGGACAAAAGGCTAAATCAAAAGGTAATAGCCAAGCTGCACAAAGTTACGAAAACTTTTCGGGTGACATTGTTAAACTGTTTGATAATTTTGTAGTTGATGATCCGTCTGGAAATTCTGTAAAAGTTGACGATTTATTTGTGCAAACAAATAATAACGCTCCACCTGAAAAGGTAACAGATGTTAGGATTGCTGCACTAGAGGGCTGGACAAATCACAAAGCTACTTGGTTTGACGATCCATTTTTAAGTCAACAAATGGGATGGGGTACACGACAAGCTGTAAGACCTAACGGACTAGAGCCTTTGGGTGTAAAGCAAACAAGCGTAGCCTCCCTTCCTAAGAACTGGTTTAACTTTGACAATCTTAACGAAGACACAGCAGAAGACTTTGTTAGACCCTTTACTTTAGCTCACGGCACACCTGTTGCATCTATGGACAACACCGTGCGTATTGATCCCGAATCACCCATAGCAAAAGCTGCTATTGATGCCATGCGACTACAAGTGGCTGAGTACGTAAAAAGAAAAGCACAAAGCGGCGACTTGAACGTAGAAGAATTAGATAGAACGCTTTTATTAATACAAAAAAACTTTGTTGGTGTTAATCGTCAAACACTTGAAGAGGTGCAACTACTTCCTGAAATAGGAAGTTTAATTGATGACTTAGCAGAATATGGCTCAAACACCGTTAAAACAAAAGTTTTTGTGGAAACAGAAAAAGCTGTTAACATTGCGGTGGGACTGCAAACTAATTCGTGGAGTAAACAAAGAAGAAACTACACACAACAAAGATCAGACGTTGTAAAAACTTTGAGTGGGTATTTACCCGGAAGCACAGACCCATCTACATTACTACAAAAGTTATCTACTGGCGGTCCTGTTTTAATTAATAAATTTAAAGCAGATATGAAATCAACAAAGAAGCCCGACGGTGGATTTTATACAGATGATGATATTGATGTGGTATTATCTGACATGGCTGTTGAAGCTATGGAAGATAACATATTCACTAACACTAAAAGGTTTGAAGCTAATCCCAAAAGCCCAACAGAACTAACCCCTGTCTATGACTTTAACGTAGATGTTTTTGCTGATTTCTTAGGGGTTGGAGACAGAAACAAAGAACTTGCAATGAAAAGTGTGTTGGGACCAAGACGCCACAAAGTAGCAACTAGAATGGTAGAATTTATAAGGAACAAAGAAAGTTCTTCCATAGGTGGATTAAACATAAGTGGCATCCCCCGCAAGATGTCTGTAGAATCATACATATCAAGATTCTATTCTTTGCAAAGAGAAGTCGTAGGCGCACAGTATTTGGCTACAGAATCTATACTACAAAGAATGCGTCAAAATAACTTTAGTCTAATACAGGCGTCGTTGACTGATCCTATCATTGGAGAGTTGTTTTTGGAAATGCTAGAATCGGGCAAGCCCCTTCCACCTAGTAAAGAAACAAGTCTGTATAATGCTTTAGTTGCAGTCTACGCAAAATTTAGTTCTACTTTAAATAGGGAACCTAGCAAAGACGAAACAGTCAGAGAAAGAATGCTAGGTTTAAAAGCAGCACAAGTAAGAAACAGAACGGAACCATCTGTTTCTAAAAATGGGCAATTGATATTCCCTTTACATCCAGAATTTGATATGGAATTTACACGGAAACTACTTAAATAATTAAACTAAGATTGGAGAAATCAAATGAAGACATATACTAACGGACAACGCAAAGGCATGATGTACGGCGGTGCTGCAAAGCGCAAGCCAATGATGTATGGCGGCATGGCAACAAAAAAACCCCGCAAGAAAGCACAAGCAGGGGGCATGATGACATCTACACAGGGTCAGCAGAACATGATGCAAAACAACATGATGCAAACCCCTAAAATGAAAATGGCAATGGGTGGCAAGAATATGGTTAAAGTAAATGGAAAAATGGTTCCAGACTACGCCGCAGACGGTAAAGGTAAAAACGATCTAAAGAGGTAGATCAAACGTACCTAGTTGACTTCTCCAACGCTTCGTTAGACCACGACTGCAGATAACGTAACAGGGATGCTATTGAGTGCGAACCATCGTACTCCGGCATCCCCTTGTTCATCACTGCTTCAAACTCTTCGGGCTTGACTGATTCAGACAGCAACTCGACCTTTCCGTTGGGCAAAAGGTTTGCTTCAAATTTAAATAGAGATGCTTTTTTTGACATCAGATAACTCGCTTATTTGTAGGTTGTAGCAATCAGCTTTGAAT
>Ga0209337_1002725_pt1 | contig 12656 bp, 14 predicted proteins | sample LinPmetageLP53_FD_184044 | JGI IMG/M metagenome (GOLD analysis project Ga0209337, IMG submission 184044) | Marine viral communities from the Pacific Ocean - LP-53 (SPAdes) (version 2) | ecosystem: Environmental > Aquatic > Marine > Oceanic | place: Pacific Ocean | collected 2010-02-08 | reverse complement strand
CACTCCACTTTTATTATTAAGTATGTAATCTTCAGCATCACACTTAGTTACTGCATAATGTGACAACGGATTGAATGGGCTATCCTCTGTTATTACTTCAGATGAACTACCATACTGACTGTTTGTATTTGGCATTATTAGTTTTTGTTCAGTAGTTATATTATCTACAATACATTTAATTTGTTCAAAGTTAACTTTAGTTGCTAATTCTTTATTCTTATCACAAGCTGGGCCTCCGACAATCGCTGCTAATGGAATAATTACATCATAGGTTGGGATGATTGATTTTAAAAACTTAAAATTAGTAACATCTGTATTGACGAATCTAAAGTTTTTATTGGAACATAAGTGTAACAATGATGTTTGTTCATACATTAAGTTATCTAAGGCATCAACACTATAACCCCTATCTAATAAAACCTCTGTTAAGGTGGAGCCTAAGTATCCAGCTGCACCTGTTATTAAAACCTTTACCATATCTTTAACCTTCCTAATATTATATCTCTAAACATTAACCAGTCTGACAGTTTAGCATAAATTGGATTATGAAATGCAGCTGGTTCATTCTTTTCAAATAAATAATGTCCACTCCAAGCAAATGGATAAATCACAAAAGGTATTATTGGTATAAAATACCAGTATAAATTACTTATCACATATATAGTAAATAGTATCGTAACTAATTGTCCTATAAAATGTAACAGTCTACACTTTTTATTTTTATGTAGGTTTAAGTAATATGGGTAATACTCATTTAGTTTCATTAAGCAACCCTATTAGATTATCTATTTTTTCTCGTTCTAATGATGGATAGTTTCCAATATACCAACTGAAGTTATGTACGTGTTCAATAATGGGATACTCTTCATATGGTATTTCAAATTGAGATTTAAAGTATGGTTGCCTCATTTGATTACCACCACCAGACAATCCTCTACGAAATTCAATACCATTTTCATTCATCATTTTTTCAATAAGATTTCGTAACTCAAAGTCAGCTTCTTTCATAATAAGAATGAAAGCATAATTACATTGTCCATCCATTTGAAAATCTGTATAAAACTTTTTAGATTTTAAATTATCTACAAAATATTTAAAATTATCAATTCGAATCTGATTGTTAGAATCTAAGTTTTGTAATTGACACAACCCTAAAACAGCATTAATTTCAGTACTTCTAAAGTTATGAGCTGGGCCGATGAAAATAAAATCTTCACTCAAATCTTCATTTTCACTTTTATACTTTTCTATTAACTTTTCATCAGTAAATTCTCTTGTCATTCCATGTGACCTTAATGACCTACACAACTGATAAAAATAATCATTATTAGTTGAAATCATACCACCCTCTATCGTACTCATATGGTGAGCAAAATAGAAACTAAAATTACTAGCAAATCCAACAGAACCTACCTTACCACCAGCATAGGTTGCTCCGTGTGATTCACAAACATCTTCAATTAATAATATATCATTGTCTTCACATATCTTCAGTAGCCTTTCAGATAATGCATTTAAACCTAAAACGTGTGTAATAAAAATAGCTTTTGTTTTATCAGTTATAGATTCTTCTAATTTATCTAAATCAAAAGATAAGTTTTTTAGATTTATATCTACAAATACAGGATTGAAATTTGCAAATAAAATAGAATTAATGTCTGATATCCAAGTAAGTGGTGGTACTATTATATCTCCACCGTCTGGATACATATATTTTAGTGCTAACATAGTTAACTCATTAGCAGATGTACCTGAATTAACGAATACACTATGTTTTACACCTAACCACTCAGACCATTTCTTCTCAAACTCTACTACTTTTGGGCCATTGGTTAATCTTGGTATAGGTTCTTGTTGTAGAAATTCTACAAGACAATCTATATCATCCCTACTAATATTATCTGACATTAATGGTAGTTTTAAATCTTTCATTAATCCCCTAATAACTTTCTTTTTAGTTTTATTTTTAATGTATCTATCATATTATCTTTTGCTCTAGTTCCAAATTTAGTTTCAAGTAAGTTTAAATATTCTGGATTTGAATTATACTCAATAAAAGCTTCGTCTCTAAATTTAAGAATTTCTCTAGCTGTAAGATTATCATTTGACAAGTTTAATGTTTCATACGAATGCTGACTATAACCTTCGTATTTATCTGGTAATTTCCAATTGTTTTCTAATGCCTGTAAATGTAATGGACTACCTGGATACGCCATTGCACAATAAAAATTAACCATCTCTGTTTTATTTTCCATAGCAAACTCCAATGTATCTTTCATAGAATCATTTGTATCCATAGGTAAACCAAATATATAATTACCACCTATACTTATTCCAGCATTTCTCATATGATTCATTAAATCATTTATTTTAACCTCTTTGAAACCATCCTTATGAATTTGCTGTCTCAAAGTTTGGTTTGGATTTTCTATTCCTAAACCTAACCAATTTACTCCAGCCTTTTTCAATATATCCAACCATTTAGGTTTACAAGTGTCTATTCTTGAATACGCCCATATATTAAAATCATACCCACGTTCAATTATTAATTCACAAATCTTTTCAAAATGATTTGGATTTAATACAAAAAGTTCATCTGCTATCTTAACATTTTTTACACCCATTTCTGCTATTTGGTCAAATTGTTTTATAATAAAATCTGGATTCCAATATCTAAAAACATTACTATCTGCACTTGATATTCCACCAGATGAGTCTGTTCTGTTAATAATATTAATCATACAAAATGAACATTTATATGGACACCCTAAACTTGTATACAATGATGCAAATGGTGCTGGTTCTGTATTATTAGACCAAGAATGCCATCCAGCAGTTCTATATTTTTTAATGTCAGGAAGTAAATCCCAAGCCATTCCAGGTAAATCGTGTTCCAATCTACTTCTAGGTACAATCATTTCTGGTGGATTTAAAACACTATTTCCGTTAAGTTTATAACCTAAACCTTTAACTAGTTTAAGTTGTTGTGTTGATAAATCTGTTTTTAGTAAATTACTTATTGTATAAACGCCTTCGTTTTGACACACCATATCGACTGAAGATTCGGCAAGAACACTTAATGGTAAAGCAGAAATATGCCCTCCCACAAACAATGTTTTTATATTAGGGTTTAATTTTTTTAATAAGTTAGCAGTACCTATAGCTCCACTCATATTTTGACTTGAGGCACTTGGTTGTTGACCATATACTACAAAACAAACTACTCTTGGATTGATATCATTTATTGTTGTCGCAGAATCATCCCACGATAACATTTCTACTTCACAGTCTAATATCTGAGCTCCAAAGTTATTAACTCTACAATGGTTTGCTAACATAGCAGCCCAAATAGGTGGTTCTATTGCTGAATGATTTGTGCTCAATCCTTGATAAATCTTTTCAGAAGCATTAGGTTGTACAAATAGTATATCTAATCCCATGTTTTATTCCGTGTTAACTTTGGGTAAACTCTTGTTTGACCAATTGGTTTAATATGCATATTCTCATTAAATTCAGCATCTGGTAGATATGGATACATATCTTCAATAGGAGTTTCCCAACCTACAATCTTTGGATCGTATGTGTGATATTCGTGACAGTTTAAATCTAAGACTACAGGACCTTCAACTGATAAGAACTCCTTAATCTGATTTCTAATCACTTCATAATCTGAACCATCATCTATAACCATAGTAGGAATCTTGTAAGCATTAACAATGTCCACAAAATTAGGTGGATTATATCCTATAGGGCCACAAGCTTCAGACCTACCTTCAAAATTAGTTTCTTGAAAGGCCTTAGTTATACCATAAATGTGATTATTCATTATAATAATCTTAACTGGTATCTGATAGTTAACAATGGTTTGTAACTCCTGTATATTCATATTGAACCCACCATCACCGATTACACAAACTACATTTTGTGATTTATCTGCGGTTATAGCAGCACCCATTGCTCCAGCAACTGAGAAGCCCATAGGTGAGTTTCCATTGTTTGTAAAATATCTCTGACCAATCTTTGTTTCAAATGAATGATTAGCAACCACTATATTACCACCACAATCTGCAACAAATATATCATTACTTTTCATCTCTTCTGATAATATTCTTGTAAAAGCATATGGGTGTGGGAATTGTCTCGGTTCAAACATATCATCAGTTACAGGATCGTATTTTACTTTCCAATCCATCACCTTATCTACCCACGAATCAAACTTTGGTAGATGCCCACTCTTTAGTCTTTCTATCAATATCTTAATGAATAATTTTGCGTCAGAATAAATACACTCATCAAACGGTACTTGTTGTAGTTTCTTTTGTAACCCAGCTTTATCAACGTCTACCATATACTTTTTTGCTTCTCTTGCAAAAGTATGTATATTTCCACCAGTTATTCTACCTGATATTCTACTACCAATTGCTAAAAGTAAATCTGAGTTTTGTATTCCAAAGTTTCTTCCAGCACCACCATAAGTTCCAATTCTACCACCATAATATTCATACTCTGAAGAAACTATATCCAATGCATTCCAAGTTGGAAACATAGGAATTTTCAAATATCTACCAAGTTCTAATAACTCATCTACTGCTCCACTCAATCTTACACCACCACCAATCATCAAACAAGGTCTTTCACTACTTTTTAAATCTTCAATATACTTATCAACTTGTTTAGTAATTGTATCAGTATCATACATAGTTTTCAAACTAACATCATAACCCAATAATGATTCTTCATCTACGTCACTCTTTTGAACATCTATTGGTATATCTAATAAAACTGGACCAGGCCTTCCCTCTGTTGCCATATGAAGGGCTTTCTCCAATTCATATTTAATGTCTGATGGGTTGGTTATAGTTTTAGCATACTTAGTCATTGGATTTACAACACTAACAATATCTGTCTCTTGAAATCCAATCTGTCTAATACTCTTATCAGGTCTCATAAACTTAGAATTAATTTGGCCTGTAATAAACAAACACGGAATAGAATCATAAAAACAATTACCGATTGGTGTAACAAAATTCATTCCACCAGGACCACTTGTAGCCATAGCTACTCCAATCTTACCTGATATCTTAGAATGACCCTCAGCAGCAAAACCACCACCTTGTTCGTGCATAACTGCTATGTATCTTATTTTATCATTTCTTGTAAATGCATCTACTAAATCTCCATTTGCAGCTCCATAGACAAGAAATACATCTTCTATTCCATAATCTGCTAAATAATTTATTATATAATCTGCAACTTTCATTAATCCCTCTTTGTAGTTATTGGTGTTACACTATGTTTTGGTTTTGCCATATTTTCAACTCTATCTGTTTCATATTTCCAAGAAGAATCACCAAGTAATTTATCTAATTCTTCTTCTTTAATCTCATAGAAATTTTCCTTTGCTGGAAATTGACCACCCTTTACTTCACTCTTATAGTCTTCAAGTGCTGATTGTATCATCTGTCCAGCTTCACAATATCTTTTAACAAATTTGGATTTAAACTCCCAAAATAAACCAACTAAATCGTGCATAATAACAAGTTGACCATCAACTCTATCTCCAGCTCCAATACCATAAACTGGTATATCAAGTTCTTCTGCTATCATACCAGCTGGTTCAGTTGGCATTGCTTCTAATAATAGAAAAGAGCAACCAGCATCTTGTAATCTTCTAGCTTGGTCAAGAACAATCTCTGCACTCTTAGCAGTTTTACCTTGAACTTTATATCCACCAAGTTTAGCACGTGTATGTGGTGTTAATCCTAAATGACTCATAACCATAATACCAGAATCTGCAATCGCTTTAACACGGTCAATCATAGCTCCCTCAACCTTAACACAATCCATTCCTGATACTATGAATCTACCAGCATTTTCTATTGCTATTTGGTTTGATGGTTGGTATGACATATAAGGCATATCACCTATTAAAAATGCATCTTTAGCACCTCTAGCTACAGATTCACAATGATTAATCATCTCATCCATTGTAACTGGTATAGTTGTTTTATATCCGTGAGTTGTCATTCCACACGAATCACCCACAAGAATAGCATCCACTCCTGCTTTATCCGCTATTAGTGATTGTGGATAATCATATGCGGTAACAAGACAGGTTTTCTCTTTAGCTTTCTTATGATTTCTTAATTTTATTATAGTTGTTTTTGTTTTACTATCAGCAGCCATTATAACCTCTTTTATTTATCTCTTAATTGTAAGATTGGTTTTTCAATAGGCCAATTTATACCTATTCTTTCATCATTCCATTTCAATGTGAATTGGTCTTCTACATCAGGATATCTTCCTTTATAACTCCACTTATACATAAATATCGAGTAATTACTCAAAACACAAAAAGAATTTCCAAAGCCTGGAGGTATTAATACTGAACTTCGATTCTTATCATTTAGTATAATACAATCCCATTCTAAGTAGTTTATTGAGTCTTTTCTGTTGTCTACAATTACAAAGTATAATTCACCATATAAGCAAGTAACTAACTTCCAAGACTTGTTATCACCGTGTATTCCCCTAATAACATTCTTTCGTGATGTAGAAACTTTATCGTGATTAAATTCTAAGTCTATAGGAAACTCGTCTTTTTTCCAAGTAGTCCAAAGCTCTCCTCTGTAATCTGTATGTACATCGGGTGTAAACACTTTTACTTCCTCTGAAAATACACCATCTTCAAACATTTATAATATCCAGTATTTGTTTTTTTACTACATTAGGAGCATAGATTTCATTTAATTTATCCCAAGCATATTTAATTACTTCAAATATTTTATTATTATCATTTAAATATTCTACAAGTTTTTCTTCAAGTACTTTTTTATCAATCGTGGCTGTTTCAGGAAATAAAATTTGATGTGATTCGTTTAAACCACCCATTTGAATAGAACCAACATTAGCAACTTGAATACATTGTGTTCCTGGTTGAGTAATTTCTGGATCTAAATTAAAATGAAAAATTGATGGAGACCACAAATTTATAAAATCTTTTAATGGCATATAATTAAATTTCTCACCCTTTTCCCAATCATTTAGCCTTTTATATTTAACAGGTAAATTATATTTACGACCCATTTCTTGTGCAAAATTAAAGGTATCAGATCTTCTATGCACAGGACTAGTAGTATATGAGAATATAGATGCTTCTTTTTGGTCAGTATAAAATTTATTATAAATCCAATCTATATTAAATGGTACTGTTATATAGTTTAACTTATGTGAACCCCTTTTAAGTAATTCTGATTCTATTTCAAGATGCTGAGGTATAGTTTTCATTGTTGTAATACCTGGAGCAATAACATAATCACAATTATTAAGAAATTTCATTCTGTTTTCAAATCTATGTGGTTGAACAGTAATTTCTTTTATAAATCCAACTATTTTTGCATTTGGATATTTCTTACGGATTTTTTCTATATTATATAAATGTTCTGTTTTATTATCTAATGCAAGTCTTTCAAAACTAAGAAAAATTAAGTCTAAATCTAATTCTGGATAATCAAGATCCTGTTCAACAAACTCTTGTAAATTTATAAAATGACCTTGTTCAAACATAAATAAGTAATTCCAATTTGCATTATAACACTCTGGAGTTACTGCATCGTGAAAAGTATATGGTTTATCAGTATGAAAATTATATCCCATACCATTTTTAGTGTAAAATGAACTTACCCCTATTGAACAATCCCAAATTAATGCAAATTTCACACTTTCCTCACATTTAATTGTTTACTAAAATTAGTGTTATAATATAGATTCTGTTCTTCTTGTTTTTCTTTTGTCTTTGGGTGATACAAACTTAACTCTTCGTGTGGTGGTAAATGTGCATATGTTTTACAACCAATTATATATTCGTGTAATGGTCTAACCCACATAATATCCTCAGTATTACGAAAAACTCTTGCTTGGTAATCAGGATAGTTTACCCAACCTTTTTCTGTAATTCTCCAACCCCACCTTTTGACATCAGCATCTGTAAACCCTTCAACTGTATTTACACGTGGTATCCAAATCAAATCAACTCCATCATTCATTTCTATTATTTGTTTTAGTTGTTCTAATAATGTTTCGTGTGGATATTCATCAGCATCTATGTGGAATATATAATCACCACTTGACTTTTCTATAACTGAATTTTTATGAGCTGCAAAATCTTTTTCAAGTTTTCTTTTGTAGGATATAATTTGTTTATGTTGTTTATGTTTTTCTATGATTAACTGAATACCCGTATCATCACCATCAACACAAATAACTATCTCATCTTCTTTATCAATGTGTGGTAGTAATATTTCTAATAACTTATTTAGTTCATCTGACTCGTTATGAACTGTAATTCCATAACTAATTTTCAATTAGTGCCTCTCTAACATCTCTTGGTAAAATTATTGGTTCTAAAAATACTGAAGATTTTTTAGCTTTCATATAATCATAAGTTCTATATACTGAATGTTGATTTATATACTTTCTAATTTTATTATAAACATTTCGTTTAACACCACGAGGACCAACATTTGGAATATTTACTCTATAGATATAATCATCACCGCTTACAACCTCTATGCCACCAATTCTTTCTAATAACTGAACCATCAGAGGTTTACTTTTTATGGTAGGAATAACACCACGATTTTCTAATTTAAGTCCAATTAAGTGAAAGCTTTTAGTACCATCCTTCTTCTTATTTGGTATTTTAGGATTAAAAACTAAAAGAGTTTGTAACATACTAGCTGAATCTTTTCCCTTATATCTAAAAGATATAATATCTCCAGCAGTTACTCTACCCCAACTATAAACTAATTTAGACATATCACCTCAAGTCTTTTGTTATTCCCATATCCTTACAAGCTTCTAAGAATCCGTTTAATCCATATGACTTAGCGTTTTCTACGTCAAGCCTCTTATCATAATTATCATACTTAGCACGTTCTTCTTCTGGAATATCAACAAGTTTTGCATATTTCCACGTATACTCATTAATACCTTTACCTTCAGGAAAAATCATACCAAGTTCTCCCATATTAATAACTGCAGGAAACCAAACTATATTTCTATCTTTATCTACAATTTTTAAGTCTTGAACTAACTTTGGTGATTTCTTTAAATTTTCTATTAAGTTTATACTATCATTCTCATATCGAGAATCACTCATAAATCCACAATTAAAACATAGATAAGAACTATATTCTTTTTGAATTTCTTCAAAACACTTATCTACATCAAAACATACAGGACAATCTATTACTCTTTCCATATTACACCTTCTTTAATTTTGGTAATGTCATTTTAGGTGTTTTGGTTGAATCTACCTTTTTTAATTTAGGTAATTGCAACTTAACCTCTTGTGCAAACTCTGGTACATACTTATCTAATATCTTACCAAACTCTCTTGTCATAGCATTCAATGAAAACTTAGACTTATTTATAATACCAAGTTTTTTAGCATTAATTGTATACTTTTTGTAACTTTTATATACACTTTTCATAGCTGATGAAGCATCTCTGTAATTTACAGTAAACCATTGAGAACCGTCAATTAAAAAATCATCTGGTACTGAACCCTTTTCAACAGCTGACATACTACCCTTTATCATTATAGCTAAATCCTTAAATAAGAAGTCCGTATGTCCACTCCAATCTGATGCAATTATTGGTTTCTCTGATATACTAGCTTCAAGTAATGGCCTACCAAACCCCTCTCCATGTGTTAGATTTACGTGAGCTTTTACTTTAGGTTGATTATATAACTCGTTCATCTCTTCATCAGTAAAATCACCGTGTAATAAATAAACATTAGGTAAATCACCCTTTACTGTTTCTTTAACAGTTTCAATCTTACGTAATATCTCTTCTCTATCTAAGATAGAAAATCCAGCTCCACTTGTTTTCATTATTAAACCTGGTTTTTGTTTTTGGTTCTTAAATGTTTCAAGAAAAACTTTTAACATCATACCAGTATCTTTTCTATCTTTACCCAAATTACCCTGTAACCAATGACCTACATATAAAAAGTTAAAGCTTTCTTCAACATTTTTCATTTCATCAACAAGTTCTTTTGAAAAGTCTTTTGTCTTTTTAAATATATTAGTATCAGTTCCTTCAAACAAAACTTCCACAGGTTTGTTTACTTTTAACTCACCCTTTTTTTGTTTTGTATCTTTATCAGTTACATCAAAATTCAGCCCTATCATAGTATCTCTTACAAAATTAGATGGTACTATATTCAAATCCATTCTATTCATACCCTCAAGCCAAGTAGGTGGACAAATCGTCATTTCTAATCCGGCTGTTATTCCAATATTATATTTTCCAAGTGTGTGAAATTCATTTGGTATTACTATATGAATATGTAAATCTGGTTGTCTTGATAATTGAGGAGTTTGTAATATCCTATCAATAATCATTTTATCATTTGGGTCTTTTTCATTTAAAGCATTCATCGGACAATTGCCCCAACGAACACCCATAATATGCACATCGTACTTATCTAACTCAATCAGTGATCTACATATATCTCTACTATGGGCACCATATCCACTTCTTGTCTGAACTGGTGCTGTAACTAAACATAATGGTTTACTCATTATAACTCCTACGCTTTAAAAATTTTATAACGTTTTTTTGGTTTCCAATTATCAAATGCTCTTTCCATATGATCTATAAAATTTTGAGACATATTTTTTGCAGTCATCATAGAATCTTTACCTTGTACAAATTCACGACCTTTTATTCCACAATCATCTCTATCTTCTTTACTCATATCATACCATTCTTTAATACAATCTGCAGCATCATCCCATCTACACCTATCATCAAATATATATGGTGTTGGTATTGAACCTACTAAAGCTCTATTAGAAGGCCATACTGGTTTTACCCATTCACCATAAGTTAACTCTGGATTATTTGCCCATTTTCTATCATCGTGTAATGATTTTATTTCATCATAATCATCTGCAGTTAAGTGTTTTCCGTTTAACTTAAATCCACATTGGTCTTGTAATCCACCTGTAACATTCACTATGATTGGTGTCCCCGCCATCAATGATTCACAAGTTCCTAATCCAAATCCCTCATTAGATGCAATATTTATAGTTACATCTGAAAGATTGTAAAGGTGATTTAGTTCATAAGCTTCTAATTTTTTATCACTAAAGTATACTTTGTATTCAGGACATATAGCTTTTACTACATTTGGTAGGTGTGTTCCATTATCATCAACTGGTTGTGTATGCATTAATAATGCACATTTATCAGCTTTTTCTTTAGGTAACATATCACAGAATGTCTTAAATGCTAATATAACATCACCAGTCATTTTTCTACGAATATTTCTATTATTATAAAACACTACGAACTCAACTTCAGAATCAGTTAATCGTTTTTTTGTATTTTTAACAAGTTTTTTTTCTTCGTCTGTTGATATAGGTTTAAAATATTTTTCTGATATTCCATGTGGAATGTAAGTACAATCCCAATCAGTTCTTGGTTTATTCTTTGCAACTTCTTTTACTATAGCAACACTTTGTTTAGATATGTTCATAATCAAATCTGAAGATTCGTAGAAAAACTCATTGTATTGTGGAGCTGGCCAATCATCCCATATATTATAATAAAAAATAGGAACATTTTGTCGTAACTCGTGTTCCATATCATATAACCAAGTCCAAAATCTTGGGTCTGTATAATGCATAATAGCATTTGGTTTTTCTCTAATCATAACCTCTCGTAATATATCTGGATTACCATAACCACTTATAGGGTATATTGTTAATTTAGCATCTTCTACGCCAGTTTCTAACCTTGTAGTTTCATCCATATTGACAATCTTACCAGCATCAGGATGTTTTATTGCACCACCTATTTGAATCCAATCATACTTATGTACTGTACCGAGTACAAATTCTTTTGACATCGTACCAACACCAGAGCTCATTCGTAAGTCATCTGACATTAATAAGATTTTTTTCTTCGCCATATAACCTCTAATCTGTTAGTAATTTTTTATTTTTTAAAGATACGTCAAAGTAATCTAACATTTCTAACTTGTCTTGATAATCTGACATCTTTCCTAATTCAGCTTCAATAGTTTCCATAATATCAGGATGCTCTCCAACACCAACTGTATTATTTAACATATTTTCAATATTTATACGATGTTTCTCTATTTGAGCTCTAAACTGTAATTTACTAGCTTGTAATAAGTCATCCCTTAAATTCATAATCTACTCCCACTTGGTATTAATTTATCATACGATTGAATTGATTCTTTAAACGTTTCATCTAAAACATATAAGTCCATTGAACGATTTACCAATTTTTGTAAGGTAAATTCATCATCTAATGTGCTTGATTTAAACTTTTTATATAACTCTTTTAGTATTTTAACTGATGTTAATTTGTATTCCATAAAACCTCTCTTAATATATACATATATAAGTATATACTAATTTAATATTTTAACCATTTTTTTTTCATTTTTAGCATATTCTACTGTACTCATTGTACCTCTTGATTCAACTCCATCTGGAATAAATGCTATAACTATATCACTATATTCTGCAATCTGTTTATTTCTTTTAAAGTAATTTGAAACATAATATGGTTTATTGTATTGTGTAGCTGGTAATTTACAATGCATATTCCAA
>Ga0209337_1002724_pt1 | contig 12668 bp, 20 predicted proteins | sample LinPmetageLP53_FD_184044 | JGI IMG/M metagenome (GOLD analysis project Ga0209337, IMG submission 184044) | Marine viral communities from the Pacific Ocean - LP-53 (SPAdes) (version 2) | ecosystem: Environmental > Aquatic > Marine > Oceanic | place: Pacific Ocean | collected 2010-02-08 | reverse complement strand
ATAACAATGCTATTTCAGCATTTTCACTTAACCAGCTAATAGTTGCGTCAGAACCAGTAGAGGTTACAGTGGTTGTTGCCCCACTTGTTGCTCCAGTAATTGTTTCTCCATCTGTAAACGTACCAGAGGGAACTAATATTGTTAATGTAGTTGAACTTGGAATAGCTTTAATAGTAGAAACTACACCACTTGTTGCTCCAGTGATTTTTTCACCGTTTGTAAAGCTCCCAGTTGCTCCTACTGTTAACGTTAATTGACTTTCAGTTAAACTAGCTGGTCTGTAAAAATAACTTAAAGTAGAAACATAAGAACTATTAGGTGTCGGCCCAATAAGAAAATTATCAACATCAAATTGAGCATAATACCTTGGCACACCAGTTGTTGCTGGATTTGGGCCAAAACTTTCAACAAAATCTAAATCTTTAAATGAAAGAAATTCAAAAGTATTACTGTTTTCAACGTCAGGCGTGCTTGTAGTAATACTTAAAGAAAAAGGTGCTAAAAAGTCACTAGGAACAGCTAAATACTGATTTCCTGAAGTCATAGCACCTGCTGCATTTTTCTTAAAAACATTTAATTGAACTGATTTTAAAATACGCTCTTCAGCTAACTCTACAAAAATACCCATATTAGAAATAAAAGATGTTTCATTGTTTTGAGTATAATTCTCTACTGCTTCTCTTAATGTTGTAAATGTAAAACTCATGTCGTTGTCACCGTAACCTCTCCTACTGATCCAGTAGAAACTAAATTATTGTCTGGAGTTATTCCTGGTATATCTAAAAAACCAACAGGATTAAACCCATACTGTAATGCTCTTTGTTCAGCTAAATTCTGTTCTGGTCTTGGATTTCTTAAAGCTTGAGGGTCTGGTCTTGTTTTAATTGGCTCTAATTGAGGTTGTTTAGACTCCCATTCATCTTTTCCAACAAGCAAACCTGTCCATTCCTTACGCATATCTTTAAGTCTGTATCTAAAACCAGAACGGTCTGATATACCGTATGCTCGTTTATCTGAGGCATACTTAGACATATCTATAACTTCTCAGTTGAGGTGAGACTTGAAAAGAAGATCTATCTCTGTCTTCGTCCATAGCTCTACCTAGTTCTTCTTCGTACATTGGTTTTAATAAAGGTATTCTATCAGGAGCCTTCTTAACTGCTATATAGTAAGCCAAACCAGCTGCTAAAGCTGGATAAAACCTAAAGGGAATTTGAATTGTATCTATAAATGTATCTGCATCGTCTAAACGAATTAAAGCATCATAGTATATCACATCTGTGCTATTATCTGGCAAAGGCCACAATTTTAAATTTGGTGTTATTTGCCTATCTAAAAAATATTGGGTAGGTCTGCTCTGAGTAGATTTTGTAGGAATATTTAAATAAGCATCTCTACTTATTCTATCTAAAGAATAATCTGTGCCATCTCTTTGTATTACCAAAGATAAAATATCTATTACATCAGCACTTAAATCATATTGACCATCATTGCTTGTAACAGTAAAACTTCTTTGTGCAATCGTCCATTGATTGATACCTCTGTTAGCCCAATCAGCAAATAAAAGGTTCATAGAGCGTTTAGCAGTTTTTAAATCATAACCAGTTCTAACTTCTAAACCACAACGTTCAAAAGCTTCTTCAATATAATCTGCTACGTCTAATTCAAAATTTTTGGAGCCTGATACAGTCATGTTATTCCTCGTTATAAAGGTTATCGAAAACCTTGTTAACATCTAGTGTATAGTCTAAATCACTTTTTGAATAGTGTATATGTTGAGATGGTTTAAAATCAGGAGCGCCTTCTCCAGTTTGAAACCAAGCAGGGTGAGTTACACGCACACGGTTATTAGGTAACGCAACAATATTACCAGTCCATTTTCCAGCATCTAATAGCTGAAGTACATGGTTTTGTTTATGTTGCGCTGGGTCATCTGCTATTTCTGATTCAGTGTAGTCTACAGTAAACAAATATTTTGCAGGATACATTTGACCATCTATTTTAGCCATCCAGGGACAAGGAGTAGTTCTATCCATAACATAAACAGAGTTATAATGAGAGGCGCAGTCCCAAGGCTGTGCATCGTATGTTTCCATTGGCTCAGGCCATTCTTCTAAAGGAATGTCACCAACAAGCGCAGTTATGGGCATACGCGCCCACATAGCACCACCATGTACTGTGTCTTCTTCTTCTCCTTCAGCCTCATTTCCAGTAAATATAACCTGAAAACTTAAACATCTATTCGGTATTGTGGTTACACCAATAACCATAGCATGAAGAAATTCGCCGTGATAATTTTCATGGTTGTGAGTGTATTCACGACGAACCCATGCTTTAAAATAAGGTATATTGCTGTGTAAATAAGCCATTTATTATGCTTTTACCACCTTCATACCCATTTTCTTAGCGGCAGATCTAAGTTGTGCAACTGTCATTTTGCCACCTAAAGCACCACCTTTTTTCATACGCATTATTTTCTTACCGCCAGTGGCTCCACCTTTGGACATACGGCGAACTTTCTTACCACCTGCTGCACCACCTTTAGACATACGACGAATTTTGCCACCAGTTCTGTTTCCTTTTTTCTTCATAGCCATGATAAACTCCTTATGATTGGCTTACAGCGCCTTTTGTACGCTTTCTTCGATTGGACATTACTTTACCACAACCTCTTGCAACAGCAGTTTTTGGTATAGTTTTGCCATTAAATTTACGTTTAGACTTTGTCTCAACAACACCGCCATTGTTCATATTGCTAACTTTTGCTTTTTTAGTGTTGGAAACCACAGTTTTACCTTTTGATCCTTCACGTTTTTTCTTTTTAGCGGTGGATGCACGTTCTTCTTTAGATAAACTTTGCGCTTTACTGCGGGGCAAACAACGATCTGGGTTCTTTTTATCTTTAGAAGTGCCGCACTTACCTTTTATCTTTCCGTCAGTGCCGACGCGAACCCAATCTTGATTTACCCAATCTTTAAGCGCACCCATTAACTTTTCTTCTTTTTCTTACCCTTTGCGCCTTTTGCGTAATTAGGGTCTTTGCAGTATTTAGAGGCTGCCATATTTGCATAAGCGCTTGGATATGTATCAAATGTTCTTTTGGCCCATGCTTTTCCAGAAGGGCATATTTTACTACCTTTAGATTTTTTTGAGGCAGCTCCACCTTTTCTAAAATAAGTTAAACCTCTAGGCATATCATCTTTTTTTTGAGGTGGTTTAGTAACTTGTTTTTTCATTGTACTACGACTTATTGCCATTTAACACTTCCATCTTTTACGAGCTTGACGCAAACGGCTGTTTGGATCTTTAGCCGCCTTTGGAAACTTTTTCATTTGTCCAGCAGATCTAGCGCAATATGACTTACGTCTTTTTGCATCTTTACTGCCTGGCTTTACTTTACCTGTAACAGCAGTTTTTAATTTACTGCCAGGGTTTTTTCTCCTATAAGATTTAACTCCAGCTTTAGTCATTCCCGCCCCAGACTTTGTGGGACGGAAATTTTTCTTATTGCGCTTTGGCATTTTATCAGGGCGTTTAGCCATAATCTTTCCGCATTGACATAATAATTGTATAAGTGTCTCCGCTACTATGACCTACAGTAGTAAACGAAACATCTCCTGTTTTTCCAGAGCCTGAATTATTTGTCAAACCTCCAAAATTAGTATAATCCTGATTACCACTTTGGTTTTCACCAAGCTCAATAGCCATTACATCGGTAGTTGCATCAAATAGAATACGAACTTTCATTCCAATGCACTGCCACCAAATTTTTTCGATTGTAACACCAGTACACGCTTGACCGTTAGAATTAGAGGCTAAACCACTAACATCTACTTTAACAACAGCACTTTCACCTGTTCCATCAGAAATATTAGTAAATTTCTGAACAAGCATTTTTGCGCCATCTTGAAGCGTTTGAGTCGCTACAGCATCAGCCATATTAATTACTCCTTATTTTAGGTTAAGAAGCAACATCATAACCAGTGATTGTAATAAGTAATCTACCCGCTGTATAAGTGGCATCTGTTGCTGCACCCGCAGTTAAATAAAGATATTGATCTGCTGCGATATCGCCACCAGCAACTAAACTACCTGCTGCTAAATCACCTGAGTTAATAATCAAAGTCTCAGTTAAATCAGAAATAGGCGTATCTTCAACACCTGTAGCTTCAGTAGCAGAATGTAAATTAATGTCTGGATCACCACCTGCTGGAGTTTCAAGACACATCATAGTTACGCCAAACACCGTACCTTGGTTTGCAGTTGTAACGCGACCAATGTAAGCAACGCCAGAACCATCTTTACCAATGATATCTCCAGCCGCAGTTGAACGCAAACCAGTAAGATCCATCATAATAGTTGTTTTTACGATATTGACGTTTGTTGTAGTATCGCTTTTAAGACGCTCTACTTGAGTAATGTAAACAGCAGCGGTTCCTTCAATACCAGCACCACCTGCAGCTTCAGTTCCCATTTTTGAGCCACTGGTAATTGTAATCGCACCAGTGGTCGCATTTTTAGATACGGTTTCAAAACCGTTTTCAGAACGTACTGGTCCTGAGAAAGTTGTATTAGCCATTTTTATCTCCTTGTCTTGGCAAATGTCAGTTGCCCAATGCAACTGTCAAGGTATGTTTAGATTACACTACCTTTCTGTAAAAAGAAAGGTTATTTTATTCACTTGATTTCTCTTTAAGAACTAAGCCAAAAATAGCACAAACTATACCTGCCCAAGTTAGTATTGGCAGTGTTAGCAGAATACCTAGCCCAACACCAACGACAGCCGCAGCTCCATAGCTTGAAGGCTCTTTTAATCTTCCTTTAATCCAATCCATAATTTTCTCCTTATTAAAGTTACAAAAAAAGGCGACCAAAGCCGCCTCTTTTAATTAATATACTAGAGCAATTAAGCTCCTGGTGACCCATATACACAACGAGGATCACTAAATCCGAACGAGTAACGCTCACGAGCTTTAAATCTCATGTTACCTGTATCGAAGTCAGCTTCCATGTTTGTACGCATGGGTGAACGCTCAAAATGTTTAAATCCATTTGGAGCATCTGTTTTGATAAAGAACGCATCAGGGTCTGTTAAGAAGTGGTTAACTGTGTAACCCTCTGGAACCATTCCCATATTCTTTGTCGCGTTAATATCATTATCAGCAGTGCCAGGACGTAAAGTTGATTCTAGCAAACGATCTGCAATGAATTGCAACTGAGGTGGAATTATCATTTTTGCTCCACGAAGGGCAATAATCATATTTCTTTCATCTACAAAAGTTGAAATATCAATCAAAGCATTTTCTAACGATGTTTCGTTAAGATCAGCTGCAGTTGATGGTTCGTTTGCAAATGTACCACCTGCGCCAAGTGGATGCACCGCAGAACAAAGTTCTACACCATCTCCACCAGTGAAGCTTGCATTAAACGCATTGTTCAGCACAGCAGCAGCTTTAACCTGCTTAGTGTGAGCCATAGATCGGGCAAGAGCCTTTGTATAGCGTGCGCCAAGACGATCATATAGATTGTCTTCAATTGCTTCTTCAGTTAATGCAAAAGCCAAAGCGACGGTTTCATGCGAATAACGGGCAGTGTATGCTTCGTTAGCGTCATCAAAATCGACTCCAGCTCCTTCAGTTTTTGTTGGAGCGTTGCCAAATCCAACTAACATCACTTCTTCTTCGAAAGCTCGATCCGAGGATTCTGTATCAAAGATTTCAGCGTGTTCGCCTTCATAACGAGCATACTCCATTCCGAACAAGGCATTGAGGCCCGGCTCTAGCTCTTTTACGAGTTGTGAACGTGATATAGCCATAACTCAATCTCCTTATGCTAACCCAGCGCCTTTGACGCCGAATATATGGTTACCGATAACAACTTTCACGTTAGTGTTAGCTGTGGCTACGTCGCTATTCTCAGGATCTTGAGAAATATCAATGGCTTTTAGAGGTAGCGTAGTTGCTGTTCCTCCATCAGTCACTTTCAATTCAGAACCAGATATACCTGTTACGGTACTCCCAGCACTTGTATATACGACATCAAAATTACCCAACAAATCTGCAATTGGGAATGCCGCATCTGCTTGAATTTCAAAAACAACCATAGGGTCATCAATGATAAAAGCAATGATATCAGAAGCATTAGTGCTTGCAGGGTAATAGTTACTAAATGTTACATCACCAGATGTAGGATCTGTGTAAGTGCAACCGTTGAACACACCAACAATAGGTACTGTTCCGCCATCGGCGTGTATTTCTACACCACCACCAGTGACTTGGGCTACCATGTCACCTTGGAAGATAGATGTACCGTAGTTTGCGGCGATTCTGTATCGGTTTTGTCCACCAGTGAAAGGGGTTCCCCCTATTCGACCAATAGGACGTAAACCGAAAGCAGCATCTTGATTTGCCATTTTTACTCTCCTTCAGAGTTTTTCGCTGTATTTCGGACTGTGCCGAAGCTTACAGATGATTTACGTTGTGGAGCAAGTTTCGGCATGGCTGGATTGTTTTCACGCATCCAATCACGATCCACTGCTTCCATTTGTTGTTGAGAGACACCTTGATAGTGCCTATTCCGCTGCTCTGCCATTTCGACGGGGATACGAGCGAGAACAAGACCACCAACACCTATAATGCCAGCGTTTCTTCCCTCATCTACTATTGGTCCTACATAATCTGGGTAATCCTCTGCGCGAACAAGGTCCCATCCTTCTTGCCGTTTTTTATGAACGTTAGTCTTATCGTCGAATTCCATTACGGATTCGCGTATCCAACGGTGTTGATAACCGATTGGTGGTTCTGGAGCTTCCAAGGCTGATCCTGGACGCCATGTTTGAGGTCTTTGTGTACTCTCCCGCGTTGTTGTATCGCGTGCTGTCCTATCTGCCATTAGTCTCTCCTATTTTCTAATTTAGCCACTTCTTTTGCATATGTATCAAGAGGAATCCTCATTTTCTTAGCAAATGCGACTTGACCCGGTGTTAATTCAACCGACTTTTTCCGCCCACTTTTTAAAGACCGTCCGTTACCAGACGAAGGAGTGATAGCTTGAGCGTTTTTTTTATCATCCTTTGTAAATTTATTTGGAATTTCAACACGTAATCTCTTATCAATCTCAGAATAATATTCCTGACTTGATGGATCAAATGCTTCTTCTAAAACTAACTGTTCATGTATTGCTTGAGCAGCACGAGTCATAACACGATCTTTTCCAAACCATTCGTTCTTAGATAACCAATCTTTAAGTTTTGGATCTTCTTGTGCTTGATTTACAGGAGGCTGCTGCACTTGTTGAGCTTGTTGCGCCTGAAACTGTTGTTGTTGCTGTTGTTGTTGCTGATTAGTAGCAGCACGAGCTTTTTGAATTCTTAATCTTTCTTTCTCTATTGCTATTTGAGAAATAGCAGATTGAGCCTCTGCCATTTTTTCAACATCTCCAGACTCATGTGCATCTGCATAGGCACGTTTTGCCTGAGTTTCTTGAGAAACAACACGACCTTCGTACTCACTCATATAACCTTTATCTAGTTGCCCCAACCTTTGTTTTAATTTTTGATTTTCTGATTCTTTTTGTTGGGCGTACTGATAGGCAGCTTGAGCTTCTTCTGAAGCTTGCTTACGCTTGGCGGTTAATTGATTTATTCGACGCTGAACATTGTCACTAAAAGACGCTAGTTCCTCATCTCCATCTGAAGCTTTAGAATCATCACGAACATTTGTTCGGGTTTCTTCTTTTTCCTCAGTAGATGCCTCAACCTCGTCTGAAGTTGTTTCTTCTTCTATTTCAACAATAGATGAGCCATCTTCTTTAATTTCTTCTTCACGAACTTCTTCATTCATAGCCATTTTTCCTGCTCTCCTGTTCTTTATACATATGAAATGTCTGTGGGGTCAAGTATTGTTGCAATAATATTGTCGTCATTTATGATACGAACCTCAAGTCCGTCCACTTTAAACCTATTTCCACTATATCTTCCTATAAGAACCCATGACTTTTCAGAACACCAAGAACCACTTGGGAACTTTTGGGCATCCTTATAAGCATCAGGTCCTAATTTAACGACATAAGCAGATACTGTTGCAAAACTTTCCTTTTCCCTAATCGCATCAGGAACAATAATTCCTCCTTTTGTTTTTGCGCTGGGATAGTAAGGAATAATCAAAACCCTATAACCAGTAGGCTGTGGAAGTCTTTCCAGGGCAGATGGCTCTAAATTAGAGGGGTCACTTTCATTTTTACTTTTTTCTTTCTTCTTACCAAATGCTGTTTCTAAAGGCTTTGGTAGTTCTGAAGAAACTTTTTTGTCTTTTGCCGCTGCTCTTGCAACGTGTTCTGGGACGAATAATTTTTTGTTAGTCATCGTCAAGCTCTATACCTTTCATCGCGGTTTTAATTTCGTCTTCAACGTAGGCCATTCCGCGTACTTCGCCTACAACGTACCGATATTCTTCAAATGATTTAATCGAATTGTCCGCAAGCTTATCTTTCAATCTACCATCGCGCTCACGAATACTTTTTAGTAGATAGTCTGCTAAACTTATAGCTTCCATAGTACCTCCTAAAGACAAAATATAGGATCTTCAGGGAAATACAAGTAATATTACCACAAAATTATAAAATACCTTTAAACCTCTGGGGTCTTGATATTGGACTAATCTTTTTTATTGCTCCGCCCAGCGCTTTTTTTTGTACTTTTTTTTGCTTTTGCTTTGGGCTTTGCTTTTTTGATTTCTTTTTTTGGCTCAACGCTATCGCTACTGCTTGCTTTTGAGGATAACCCTCCGATATCAGCTTGGACACGTTGAATTGTATCGTTTGCTGACTCGACCCCTTTTTCAACGGCATTTTCAACACCTCTTTTTGCTGCCCTTATTTGTGCAATAATTTTATCTCTTACAGAACCCATTAATTCATTCCTTTTTGTCTAGCGTTAAATTCAGCAATGTCTCTTTGAGTTTGAATACGATCTTCTGCAATTCTAGTTTTGTCCTTCAACGCTTCTTCTGAAACATCAATACGTTGTTGGGCTATAAGAGTATCATTACGTTCTTTTTCTTTCTCTAGCTTTTGCCTTACATCAAACTCAGACTCTTTTCGTTGCAAATCATTAGCTTTTATTTGCAATTCTTGTTGTCTAATTGCCACCAAAGGATCTTCTTGAGGTGGTGGAGTTACAGCTTGAGCTAATTGCTCTGTGGTGTCTGCAATAATTTGAGCTGCAATCTTATCAATCTGTGGTTTGATTTGCTGCATCATCATTTCCATTTGTTGTGGATCTTGCTGTATCTCAGGTGGAATGCTTTGCATAACTTGTGCTTGAGCTTGTCCCTCTGACATAAGGCCAATGTGTTCTTGAATATGTCCCTGAAGAGCCATAACAGCATTTGGGTTCATTTGTACCGCAGATGTAGCCATAACAGCTAAATGAGTTTCTATATGTGCTTGATGATCCTGCTCTGGAAAAGCTTGCAATGCTTGTCCCATAAGAGCGTTTTGATTTTCTTTTGCAGCATTAACAGGGGGAGGAGGAGGTGGTGGAGGCGGTAATATTGCCTCGATATTAGTTACACCTAAAGCCTCATACATTTTTCTGTATGCTTGATACAATCCTTGTGGTCCACCATGTATTTCTGGATTTGATTGCACTAACTGCAATTCACTTTGAGCCAATGCAATTCTTTGTGACATAGAAAATATATTAGGATCACTAGCTGGTAAAACATCTACACGTCTATCAAAATCTTGTGCTTTAATTTCTGGACCAACCTCCATAGACGGAGCATAAGGATAAGGCTGCAAGCCTTCACCAAATATTTTAGCTAGTAATTTAAATTCAATTTTTTGTGAGTAGTGTAATCTTTTGTGAATCGCAGACATAACCTTTGTACCGCGCTCCATAATAGCCATTGTTGTGCCAACAGGTGTCTCACCACCCATCTCACCTATTTTTAAGTCAGCCATAGAAGCAAACCTACGTCCAGCATCAACCAAAGTACCTAAAAGATTGTAAAGGGTGCCTGACGGCTCTTTAAACGGCAGTGGCATAAGAGAACCACGCAAGTCTCCACCCACAACATCAATGTCTCTAAACTCTCCTGGCTGCAACGGGTCGTCATCGTTTCGAATACGGGCGCCACGCGCTTTAAATCCTGCTGGTAAGTTAGCCAATGTTCCAGCGTCAATAAGCTGACGTAAAATAGAAGTAGAAGCTTGAGCCAAACCACCAATCATATGTGTTAAGCCAAGGCCATAAAAACCAAGACCTGGTAAAAACTTGTAATGGACAAAATATTGCTTCTGACGCTTCATAGGTTCTATTTCATCATAATTGCGTCTAATGCTTAATATCTCATTGTTATCTTCAAGTATGGTTACAATATAAGGAAGCTTTAATCCTGTTTGTTCTTGATCCATACCAACATCTTCAAAGCCCTCTAGGTCCAAAGATGTATGAACTTCGTATAAAGTTAAATCACGAGATGCGTTAGAGGGATGTACGCCTTGAATATCATCAATTGACTCAGTAACCTCATCTGAATCTGACTCACCATAACCATCTTCAGGTATCTCAATATCGCTGTAAAAACCAGCTAACTGCAGCTTTCTAACTTCGTTCGAATCCATAGATATTCTATGCGTAATGCGTGGAGAAGACGCTAAATCTGTTGCTCCATAAGGAACAATAAGATCTTCAGCATGAATAAAATTACTGACCGCACGTTGCTTTAAAGGATCAAAGTAAACTTTCTTAAATGTAGATCCAATAACAGGAAGATAGAAAAGCATCTGATCTAACTCAGGATCATACTCCTCCATCTCATAAGTAATCATATAATTCATGTAATCTTTAACGCGCTCTGCTTGCTTAACAAGCATTTCGTTTTGCGCCCCAATAACTTGCGCTCGAACCGGGCCAGACGCTGGCAGCAACTCTCGATAAGCTTGCGCTTGGAACTGTGTAACTGATTCAGCCAATAATGGATGTATAACACCAGAAGCCCCTTCAAAAGGCTCTGTTCTGTCTTCTGTTTGCATTCCTAGAAACTCAAGACCTTTTTTATAAGTATCCTCCCAGTCTTGTCTTGAAGATAAATCATCTAAAATAGATCCAACCAAATCTGAAGAAACTCTACCAAGAGCGCTTTCCTCCATAACCTCAGCTAAATTGCCATCAAAAGGTATTTCTGGAACCACCTGATCTGGAGATTCATAATCACCAATAACAGCGCTTCCATCATCAAATTCAAAAACACCTGGATCAACAGGTATCTCAGTCATTTCAACAGGAACTTGTTGTTCTGGTACTATAGGCAATTCAGGTACGCCACCTGGTCCCATGTCGTCTTCAATAGCCATTTAAATCTCCTATATAGGTGTTGAGGTGAAATTGTATCCGCCAACTATGACTGTAGGGAGGTAACCAATCATAGTTATTCTACTCCACCCCAACCTCGAAACTTGAAACATTAAAAATCCTTTTCAAGTATTATTTTACGCCAGAAAATCTGGTTCCACGCAATGCAGCACCACCACCACGAGCATTACCCGCGCCAGTGCCACCCTCAATTGGAGCCTTTTTCATTTTCTCATAAGATTGAGTCATAACACCCATTTTATTTTGACTGTTGCCATCTGTAGGCGTCTTAGGTGTTTTAACCATTCCATTATCTTCTTTCATTACTTTACTCCTTTAAAATTGCCACCACGACCAGCCATAACACAACCGCCGCCTTTATAATTTTTAACTTTTCTCTTTTTAGCCTCACCACCATACATCATGCCTTGAGGTCTGGCTTGTGGCCTAACAGATTTTGTAACGCCTCTACCTAAAGCCATATTAATCAAGTCCATGTCACGATTAGACATACCAGATTCATCAGCTTCCATTGCAGCTGCTATATTACCACGCTTAACAGCTTCTCCTTCTGCCATCTCTTGCAAAAGTTTTAAAATCATTTGGCTTTCCTTAACACCCTGATTACCTGTTTCTTGAACAGTTTTTCTACGACCCTCATTACCTGTTTCTTGAATAGCTCTTCTAATTGCACTTTTTTCCATCTTATTTTCCTTTAATAATACTCTTTACGTTTGCTATAAGTATATTCATCGTCGTCATCATAATCGGTGGGTGTTGTAATAAAACCACCTTGTCTAAATCTTAGTATAGCCTGTGTCATCGAATCTGCCAAGTCATCATGTTCACCATTGGGAAAAGAAGCACATTCTTCCATAACTTCATCAGCAAAAACTGTATCAGGACACCAAACCATTCCACTTTCAAACACAGGAGCGCAAGAATGCATCCTTGTAAACTTGTCTGCACCACGGCTCGGAGTAAAAGGCGTTACAGGAATACCAATCCGGCGCAACTCTTGCGTCAACGGCATACCAGACCCCTTCTGCTCTATCAAAACCATATCAGGCTCGTATAACTTGTAAAGATCATTCGCTTCTTGCTTAAGTTGAGGGAACTCCCAACGCCCTTTAACAGCATCTAAAAGCATAATATGGTCTTCATTTGTTTTATCTTCAGTAAAAATACCCCAAGTTGTAACAGCAGAGTAATCAGCTCTGTCACTCTTACTAAACGCCGTATCGTAACTTTGAATAATGTAGCTACAGGGGGGTGGATCTTCCTTATTCCATTGCTGCCACCATTCTCTTTT
>Ga0209337_1002722_pt1 | contig 12671 bp, 15 predicted proteins | sample LinPmetageLP53_FD_184044 | JGI IMG/M metagenome (GOLD analysis project Ga0209337, IMG submission 184044) | Marine viral communities from the Pacific Ocean - LP-53 (SPAdes) (version 2) | ecosystem: Environmental > Aquatic > Marine > Oceanic | place: Pacific Ocean | collected 2010-02-08 | reverse complement strand
CGATAGCTCTTTGAATACATCACGCAAGTCACTCTCTGTTGATTTGATTTGCTTGAGCAATGTTGTACCGGCCATAAGATCAACACGGGTTGATACTGCATTACTGTCTGCATTGTGTTGGGCGGCGACTGACTTAGATAACTTGTTGTTGGTGCGCAAGCTGTTCCATACGCTAATGTTTTGTACGACCATTGCCATGCAATCTTGTGGCCGTAGTATCTTTGGTGTTGTTGGTGTGTTCATGTTTTATCTCCTGCCGACTTACGCCGGCGTAAGTGTGATTTAGGTAAACGTGTTGACTCAAGACGAATTACCACTTGAGCTTCGCTCATTATAACACACCTATTAGGATATGTCAAGTGACCCCAAAGTCTGGTATTTAGGCGAATGTCCTATAATGTCCGTGAATGTTCTATTGTATAGGCGGGCAAGTTACTGATTATACTATAATGTTCTAATGTTCTAAAATATGGAAAATTGGAGGTGGATATTAATCTGCGTAAAAGGGCTGGAACAATAGAGCGTGTTCATAATAATTTAATAGTAATTTTCTAATTATAGAACATTATAAATATATATATATATAGGGGCTTTTTGCAATGTCCCGCACTAGATCATACTAGATCATACTAGATCCTACAGGATTTGTTTTGTTCTATAAAGTAGCAGAAATAGTAGAACATTAGGGAACGTTTTATAGAACATTAGACTTACGCCGGCGTAAGTGCCTTCCCACGCGCCGCGCTACATATCAACTGGTTTCAGGGAACGCCACGACAAGCCGCGCCGCGCAACTCTGGAACTGGTCTCAAAATTGAGACACAAAAAAAAGGCGACCACCCGAAGGTGACCGCCGAAAGTGTTACTTAGTTGAGATAAAAGTTTTCAAAGCATCTAGCATTTCCAATGCTTCGACCGGATCGAATGCCGGTGATTCCAGCTCTTGGATAGCCTTACGATACTGAGTATCAGCATCATTAAGCTTGATAGCCGGTGACTTATCCGACTTGGGTTCAGGCTTGGCTTGGGGCTTACCGTTCTCTTTATCCTCGGCCTTTTGCTTACGTTCATATGCACGCCCTAGGCTCTTAGCAATCGCGTCCATTCTTTGCCCGATATACTTATTTGCCTTATCGCGGATTTTAAAATCCTCTTTAGTGCAATCGTCTTGTACCTTACCAAGTATCAATTGCACCGGCTCAGGCAATCCAAGCTTGAGCATTTCCTTGCCCTGCTCATAAGGCGTCAATTGCTCAGGCTCGACACGGTCACTTGATCGAAAATTACTAGCCGGTATTTCATTTTCAACTAGCAATCCGATCATATCCTTAAACGCCGCATGATCCTTTTGCTTTGCGTCTAATTGCTTATAGCCGGTATCAGTGGCCTTGTTTACCGCCGTAACTAGCCGGCGTTGTTTAAAGGCTAGCACGTCAATATCAGCGCTCTCATCAGTGATAAGGAAACAAGCGGCCACATTAGCGTGCATGGCGTCTTCACGTAATTTTAAAGTCTTCATAATATTCTCCAATAGGAATAAGCCGTCTTATGGATCGAATGCCCTGCGACTTGGAATAACTATAACCCATGATAACGTGTTATCAAGAGAGTGGCATGACTTACGCCGGCGTAAGTGGTAGCGCAACACCAACGCGCCGCGCCGCTGAGGAACTGGTCTCAAAATTGAGGCCAAAAAAAAAGCGACCACCCGAAGGTGATCGCCCTAGATACTAATCCTCCTCAGTCTGACACTCTAGGATAAGAGTGAGCAGTTCTTCCGAATTTAGCAGAGTAGATATACGAACAGCTGTTGAGCCAGCCCATCGCACTCTAAACTCAGTGCTAATACCGCCACTATACTTACTATAGCGTGTATCCATAGACTCTACTTTAATCTTACCGTTTGGGTGGTCATAGATAGTGCCGACTTGGATATCGTGTGAAGTATTCATAATGTTTCTCCTATAGGCAAGCCGTCTTAAAGAGCTAATGTCCTGCGACTTGAGATAACTATACCCCATGATAACAAGTTATCAAGAGAGTGAGGTGATATGCCTACGCATTCATGCAGTGCAACACCGACACGCCGCGCCACTGAAGAACTGGTATCAAAGTGGGCGCTGTGGTAGCCGCCCGCAGGTTAATGTCCGTAATTACATCCGATAACCCATTTGTTACCAGATAGATCAATGTAATTGGATTCAAACTCACCGCAACAGCCTCGCTTTCTACGGTGAAAGAATTGACTTTTTAAGAATCCATCATTTAGCCGATATGCTCTGTAGTTGTCAGCACATTCTAAATCGTAACGGCCTACCTCATACTCGATGGCCTCTATTATCTCTGTAGGGATTTGCATTGTATAACCTCGCTGGTAGTTTTGGTTAAGGTTGCCCCCTTTCGGGGGCGGTTGGTTAAGGGAATACCATCATACGAGGTATCAGTTCTTTATTGTAAAACCCCCTGCGATTAGACTCGATTGTTACTTCGATGTTGTGATACCAAACATCTGGATCAAGTGGATGCTCCCACTCAAGCGATAGTTGTCCAGTCATTGCATCGTTCATACGTTGTATATCTAGTTCTTTAAAGTAAGCCATGTTGTTTCCTCCTTTGTTTGACTTGATATAACTATACCCCATGATAACACGTTATCAAGAGAGTGAGATGACTACCCCTCCCCTATGCCCCGCTATACTATTGCTACACCACACTACATATATATCCCAATTTTCACGAATAAATCCGATTTTTTTGAAATCTGTAATTGACAAAGTACCCCCCTATGTGATTTAAACCCTAGACAAAAAAATTTTTTGTGCTATATTTCGAAAAACTGGTTGATAACCTGCGAAAAAACATGGCCTTAGTACTAGAAACGGAACCTAGTGTTCCACTTTCAGACGAAAATCCGTTTATGGACTTAACACTCCAAGCGGGTGCGGCGGCTAACACCTCTCTATTCTTGGCAGACTACGGGTTAAACATAAAACCTAACAAAGAAGATGAGGATGTAGCGGCTAAGTTAGCCGTGGCTTACGCTGACGACCCTGAAAAGACATCCAAGAAAGCCACCCCCAAACGAATGGCGGCACTTACACCAGCATCACTCGTGCTAACAAACACCATACTTACTGAATTCGGCCAGTCTGTAGTGCAAAGCGCTACTCAGGTACGTCATTTAGTAACCAACAAACTACTATTAGAAACAGAAAACCCTGACGCACGCCACAGACTGCGGGCTTTAGAGCTATTAGGTAAGATTTCTGATGTAGGATTATTTGCGGAGAAGTCCGAAGTGACCATAACACACCAAACATCTGATGATTTACGTTCAAAACTGCGTGGTAAGTTAGAAAAGTTAGTGCGTCCTATAGAAGATATAGTAGATGCGGTGGTTGTGGAGAACGACGCGCTTGATATTGAGTATGAGTTTGGGCCAGAAGACGATGCTAGCTACGACGACGACTGACTTTACTGAAGAAGAAGTCCAGATCATGCTGGACAATCTCGATAGCTACTCAGATGATGAAGTGGCCGAGATAAGTCGCATTGTAGATGAGCTAGATTCACGTAAAGGTAACGAAGCGGCGTACGCTGATCTTATAGATTTTGCCCAAGCAATGATGCCTGAGTTCTTAGTAGGCAAACACCACCGTATATTGGCCAATGAACTCATGGCAATCGAGGCTGGAGAGCGCGATAGGGTCTGTGTAAACATACCCCCACGTCATGGTAAGTCTCAATTGGTGTCAATTTTCTATCCAGCATGGTTTTTAGGGCGAAATCCCGGAAAAAAAGTCATGATGGTATCCCACACCACCGATTTGGCGGTGGATTTCGGTCGAAAAGTGCGAAATCTCATCAGTATGGACGCGTATAAGGCTATCTTCCCTACAGTTAGCCTCGCGATAGACTCCAAATCAGCCGGACGGTGGAATACGAACGTCGGAGGTGAATATTACGCCTGTGGTGTGGGATCAGCGCTAGCGGGACGTGGTGCTGACTTGTTATTAATCGACGATCCACACTCAGAGCAGGACGTTATTAACGGAAACTTTACTGTTTTTGAGAAAGCGTACGAATGGTACACGTTTGGAGCGCGTACAAGGCTCATGCCGGGTGGTCGAGTGGCTATTATTCAGACAAGATGGCACATGGACGACCTAACAGGACGTGTTATACGCGATATGACGCAAAATGCACGCTCAGATCAGTTTGAAGTCATAGAATTTCCAGCCATACTGGACACAGTAGACAAAGAAACGAATAAAGAAGTGCAAAAACCACTTTGGCCTGAGTTTTTTGACTTAGAGGCGTTGTTACGTACCAAAGCGTCAATGCCGGTGTTTCAGTGGAACGCACAGTACCAACAACAACCCACCGCAGAAGAAGCATCTATCATAAAACGTGAGTGGTGGAGTATGTGGGGTGATGAACGCCCGCCCTCGTGTGAATACATTATCATGTCGTTAGACTCTGCGGCAGAAACTCATAACAGAGCTGACTATACGGCACTAACTACATGGGGCGTGTTCTTAAATGAGGAAAATGACGCGTACAACATTATATTACTAAACAGTATAAAACGTAGGATGGAGTTTCCAGAGTTAAAAACCATGTGTATGGAAGAGTACGACTCGTGGGATCCAGATGCGTTTATTGTAGAGAAAAAGAGTTCTGGGGTGGCTATATACCAAGAGATGCGTAGAATGGGGCTACCTGTATCGGAGTATACACCACATCGTGGGTCGGGCGATAAACTAGCCCGTTTGAACTCAATAGCCGATATTGTGTCGTCTGGGTTGTGTTGGATGCCTCCAACGCGTTGGGCGGAAGAAGTTATAGAAGAAATCGCAGGGTTTCCATTTATGAGTCACGATGATTTAGTTGACTCGACGGTAATGGCGCTAATGCGGTTTAGGCAAGGTGGGTTTATACAGTTACCCACAGATGAACAAGACGAAGTTTCATATTTTAAGTCGCGTAGGGGCGACAGATTCTACTAGGAGTAGACCATGGCCGTAGATAAAAGCATATTCCAAGCACCACAAGGTATGTCAGACGAAGATTTACCTGACGCTGAGATGTTAGAGATTGAGATTGTCGATCCAGAGGAAGTCACGTTAAGTGATGGTAGTGTAGAGATTACATTAGTGCCCGGTTCTGATGAGGACGATTCTAAATTTGAAGACAACTTAGCCGAGAAGTTAGACGAAGATGAGCTAGCTGGTATTTCATCCGGTATTATGGAGCTTGTTGAAGGCGACGTAGCTAGTCGCAAAGAGTGGGCCGACACGTACGTAGATGGTCTTGATGTTCTTGGCTTTAAGTATGAAGAACGTACCGAACCGTGGGAAGGCGCGTGTGGTGTGTATTCAACTGTGTTAGCCGAAGCCGCTATACGGTTTCAAGCAGAAGCTATGTCTGAGACATTTCCGCCACAAGGCCCAGTAAAAACTAAAATACTCGGTATGGAAACTGACGAGAAGCTAGAGTCGGCTGATCGTGTTAGAGACGACATGAACTTCGAGTTGACTGAGAACATGGTTGAGTACAGACCTGAGCACGAGCGCATGTTGTATTCGTTAGGGTTGTCAGGGTCTGCGTTTAAAAAAGTGTACTACGAACCAAACATGGACAGAGTGTGCGCTCACTACATACCAGCAGAAGAAGTTATCGTGCCATACGGTGCGTCAACTATCGAGACTGCCGAGCGTGTTACACACGTCATGCGTAAGACTAAGAACGAGATGAAGAAGCTACAAGCTATGGGCTTCTATCTCGATACTAAGTTAGGTGAGCCGAAATCGTTTCACACTGACATAGAAGAGCGTAAAGCAGAAGAAGGTGGTTACTCAGTTAATGATGACGACCGCTATACTATCTATGAAATACACGCCGACTTGTTTATAGAAGAACTAGACAAGGACAAAGATGAGATAGCTAAACCATACGTAGTAACTATCGAGCGTGGTACAGGTGAGATACTAGCTATACGTCGTAACTGGGACGAAGATGACGATCTATATATGAAACGTCAGCACTTCGTACACTACAACTATGTGCCCGGTTTTGGGTTTTATGGTTTAGGTCTTATACACATTATCGGTGGGTACGCCCGCGCAGGTACGTCACTTATACGACAACTTGTTGACGCGGGTACACTATCTAACCTGCCGGGTGGTCTGAAGGCTCGTGGTCTACGGATCAAGGGCGATGACACACCGATAGAACCGGGTGAGTGGAAAGATGTTGACGTACCATCAGGTGCGATCAAAGACAACATTATGCCTCTGCCCTACAAAGAGCCTAGCCAAACATTGCTAGCGTTACTAGAACGTATTACTACGGAGGGTCGTAGGTTAGGCGCTATTAGTGACATGGATATATCTGACATGTCAGCTAACGCACCAGTTGGTACAACACTCGCCATACTTGAGCGTACGCTAAAACCAATGGCGGCAGTACAAGCTCGTGTCCACTACTCTATGAAGCAAGAGTTTAAATTACTCAAAGCGTTGATGGCAGAAAACGCACCTGCTGAGTACGCGTATGAACCAGTACGTGGTGGAGTCATGGCTAAACAGTCTGACTACGAAAGCATTGATGTCATACCTGTAAGTGATCCTAACAATACAACCATGGCGCAACGTGTTGTGCAGTATCAGACTGTTCTACAGATGGCGGCACAAGCACCACAGATATATGACTTACCGCAACTGCACCGTCAAATGATTGACGTGCTTGGCGTAAAGAACGCTGAGAAGTTAGTACCAACGTCTGAAGAATCTACTCCGCTTGATCCTGTTAGTGAAAACATGTCTTTCTTAAATGGTAAACCTGTAAAAGCGTTTATTTATCAAGATCACAAAGCACACATAGCGGCGCACCAAGCGTTTATGGAAGATCCGTTTATAGCGGCGGCTATTGGGCAAAACCCACAGGGTAAACAGATTATGGCGGCTATCCAAGCGCACATTTCTGAACACACCGCGTTCTTATATAGAGAGCAGATAGAAGAAAGACTTGGTGTACCTCTACCAGCCCCAGAAGCTGAACTACCAGAAGATATTGAGGTTCAGTTAGCTCGTATGGTTGCTACAGCAGGACAGCAAGTCAAAGACGGGCATAAGAAAGAACAAGCGCAGAAACAAGCGCAACAGCAACAACAAGACCCTGTATTCCAGCTACAACAACAGGAAGTACAGGCCAAGGTACAAGAAGTACAACGTAAGGCTCAGAAAGATCAGTTAGATGCGCAAGCTAAACAAGCTGAAGCACAACGTAAGATGATGAAAGATAAAACTGACGCACAACTTGCACAACAAAAACTACAGTTGGAATCTCAACTAGCACAAATGAAAATGCAAATAGAACAAGCTGAGTTAGAGTTAGACGAACGTAAGTCGGGTGCAAGTATGGCCGCAGATCGTCGTAGAGACAGTACTAAACTAGACCTTGATTTACTAAATATGCAAAACACCAATAGACCAAAAGGTGACAAATAATGGCTAAAACCGTCTTTGACGTGCTTAAAGATAAAATCGTAGAGGATAAAACCGCTACGCAAGGATTTCTTAGTGGCGGTGGGGCTAACAGCTACGCCGAATACCGAGAACTAACAGGTAAAATCCGAGGATACGACGCCTGTCTAAACCATGTCGATGACCTCGCTAGAAACTATATGGAAGAAGACGATGACTGAACCAATCCTCGCTGTGCCTGAGCACATACGAAAGGAGCAAGAAGAAGCTACTTTTGAAGCGCAATTACCAAAACCTGTAGGCTATCGTGTGTTAGTAGCCCTGCCTGAAGTAGAAGAAGAGTACGAAGGTGGGATTATTAAGGCTGAAAGTGTACGTAAACGTGAATACATTATGTCCATTATGGGGCTTGTCATAGATATGGGTGACTTAGCCTATAAAGATGATAGCCGTTTTGGTAAAAACTCCGAGCCTTGGTGTAAGGTCGGCGATTACGTAATGTTTCGAATGAACACGGGCACTCGTTTTACCGTTAGTGGTAAAGAGTACCGTTTAATGAATGATGATTCCATTGAGGCCGTTATTGACGACCCTCGTGGCATCTATCACGTGTGAGGTGAGTCATGGGATTTGAAGAAGTAACATACAAGTTTCCGCATGAAAATGACGAAAACGAAATAGAAATAGAGGATACTGGGGCTGTGGAAATAGACCTTAGTGGTAAGAAAACGGCTGAAGAATACTCTAAAGAACAAGAGCCAGAGCCGGAAGTTGAGGCCGAAGATGATCTTGATATTGAGGTTGTTGATGACACACCCAAAGAAGACCAAGGGCGTCAGGCATCTGAAGCTCCTGAAGAAGTAACCGATGATGAGCTTGAAGGTTATTCTTCTAAAGTTAAAAAACGTATAAATAAGATACAAAAAGGCTATCATGATGAGCGTCGAGCCAAAGAAGCGGCGGCTCGTGAGCGTGAGGAAGCTGTACGTGTTGCTCAACAATTAGCCGACGAGAACAGGTCGTTACGTGGCAATATAAACAAAAGCCGAGAGGCACTGTATGAACAGGCTAAACGTAATTCTACGGTAGAGGTTGAGCGAGCTAAACAGGTATATAAGAACGCGTACGAAGAAGGCGATGCTGAAAAAGTAACCGAAGCACAAGAAAAGTTAACTGCGGCTAAGATAAAAGCAGATAAATTAACCGATCTTACTCCAGAGCCTTTACAAGAAGACGCTAATAGTGTAACAATACCCGACACTAGCTCACAGGAACAAGTTGACACTAAGGCACAAGATTGGGTATCTCGCAACCCTTGGTTTGAAACAGACCCCGAAATGCGTAGTCTAGCTTTAGGTGTTCATAACAAACTTGTAGACGAGGGTGTTGACCCCCAAAGTGACGAATATTACGAGAAAATTGATTCTCGCGTTAGACAAATCTTCCCCGATAATTTCGAGGATGCACCGAAAAAGAAACGAGCCAATGTAGTTGCACCCGCTACGCGGAGCACAGCCCCTAAAAAGGTCACATTAACGCAAACACAAGTACGGCTTGCCAATCGTTTGGGATTAACAAACGAACAATACGCTAGGCAACTAGTAGAAGAAATGAGGAAATCATAATGGCTGATAATAGAATTAAGCGCGAACAGGAAACCCGTGAGAAAACCGTGGCTACAAGACAATGGGAACAACCCGATGTCTTACCTATGCCTAACCCCGAACCGGGGTACGAGTTTAAATGGGTACGCCTTAGTACGTTAGGAACTACGGACGCCAGAAACATTTCTTCGAGCTTGCGTGAAGGTTGGGTTCCTGTGAAAGCAGTTGACCACCCTGAAATCATGTTGGTTACTGTCGAGAACGAAAAGTTCGCAGACAACGTAGTAATTGGCGGGTTAATGCTCTGTAAGATACCAACAGAAATGATGGATCAACGCAGAGAACACTTCGCAAATGTTACGAAAAACCAGATGGATGCGGTAGACAACAACCTAATGCGTGAAAATGATCCACGAATGCCTATCTTTAATGATAGGAAATCGAATGTTACCTTTGGAAAAGGGTAACTTAACTAAAATTTAGAGGTGATCTAAAATGGCTACTACAGCTTCCCCATACGGGTTAGTACCCGTAAAGAACGCTGACGGCTCACCATATACTGGTGCGCGGGACGCATTTCAAATTGCTTCAGGGCTAGCTAATAACATTGGCTTTGGTTCTGTAGTAAAACTACATGCTGGTAGGATTGAAATAGCTACTGGTACAGGCGCAGATGAAGGAGCAAATAACCTCGCTGTGAACACTGGCGGTGCAATTGGTGTATTTGTCGGTTGTGAGTACGTAAATAGCCAAGGACAGTTGATCTTCGATCAATTTTTTCCTACAGCTACAACTGTACCCACGGGCACTAAAATCATTGCTTACGTTGTAACAGACCCCGGTGTAACTTTCATGGCGCAATCAACAGGCGCTATTGATGATGATGTTATTGGTCAAAACGTAACGTTTTCTGCGGCACAAAACACAACAAGCTCGGTAAATACCGCTACTGGTAAATCTAATATGGCGATAGGTGCGGCGGCAACCGCCACTAAAGCGTTTAAGATTGTTGGTTTATCTGATCGTCCCGGATCAACCGCTAATGATTTAAAAACCGATTGTTTAATTAAGTTTAACCCCGCTTACCATCAGTTTGGTACTGGCGTAGTTGGCGAATCTTAGGAGATATAACTCATGGCTATTTCACGATCCCAGCTCCTTAAAGAGCTATTACCCGGCCTTAACGCCTTATTTGGTTTAGAATATGCCAAGTATGGTGAAGAGCATAAAGAAATCTTTGAAGATGAGACTTCTGATCGCTCGTTTGAGGAAGAAACTAAACTGTCAGGCTTCGGAGCCGCACCGACTAAATCAGAAGGTGGAGCTATCGAGTATGACACAGCGCAAGAAGCGTTTACTGCACGTTACACGCACGAAACTGTTGCTATGGGTTTCTCAATCACTGAAGAAGCGATTGAAGATAACTTGTATGACTCTTTATCGGGTCGATACACCAAAGCATTAGCTCGCGCTATGGCGTACACTAAGCAGGTTAAAGCCGCTAATATCTTGAACACTGCGTTTACCCAAACTTATGGTGATGGCGAGTCTCTTGTAGGCGATACCCACCCACTAGTAAATGGCGGTAAAAACTCAAACTTGCTTGGTAACGTTGATCTTAACGAAACCTCGCTTGAGAATGCGGTTATTCAAATTGGCAAATGGACTGACGAGCGTGGCTTGTTGATCTCTGCTCGACCCAAAAAACTCATTATCCCATCTGATTTGCAGTTCACTGCGACTCGTTTGTTGGAAACTGAGGGTCGTGTAGGTACAGCAGACAACGATCTCAACACTATTAAAACTAATGGTGTAGTTCCAGAAGGCTATACAATTAACCATTACTTGACTAACACAGGTAACTGGTTTCTCACCACTGACATTCCAAATGGCTTGAAGCACTTTACTCGTGCCAAGATGACCACTGGAATGGACGCGGATTTTGACACTGGCAACAGTCGTTATAAAGCCCGCGAGCGTTACTCTTTTGGTGTCTCTGACCCATTAGCTATCGCAGGTGCTGGTTCTTAATTGACCAGCTAAAGAAAGATAAGAAGGGAGCCTTGCGCTCCCTTTCTTTTTGGTATACGCTTGACCTGTCCCTGACTACCAATCACAATTCCGTGGGTAGACACTAGCCAAGACAGGAGAACAACATGGCGAATACAACTTTCCAAGGGCCAGTCCGATCCGAGGGCGGCTTCGAGCAAATCACAAAAGATGGCACTACTGGTGCTATCACAACTAACTTAGACGTTGATTCTAGCGGTAATATTTCTACCACTGGTTACGTTGCACAACAATCACAAATCCTACGCCAAACAACAGCTACGGGTTGGAATGATGCCGCATTAACGCTTACAGTAGCGAGTAAAAGCGCCATTCTTATATTTGACAAAGATCAAGCTACGTCAGTAACTCTACCTGCTATTACATCAGCTAATTTAGGTGTTAGTTTTACTTTTATAGAAACTGTAGCCTCTGATAACTTACGCTCTATTGTAACTGCTTATGACAATGATTATTTTGTTGGTGGTGTTCAGTTAGGCACTACAGCGGCAGAAAGTGGCGCTAAAGGTTTTATTCCCACTGGTGGTACTGACACAACGATTAAGTTCGATGATAACTTAGCAAATGGTGCAGGTTCTCTTGGATCTACTGTTACTTGTACAGCTATTCTTACAGGTAATACAGGCGCAGGTGGCGGTGCTAAATTAGTATGGTTAGTCTCAGGCTCTATGGGCACTGCTGACGATAACTCTACTGGCGCGGCTATATTTGCTTAATAACTCGGAGGTATAGCTCATGGCTGGCGTAACGCTAACCCAAGGCAAGACAATAGTCGAAAATACTGACCGTAAGTTAACTGTTCACTTTACTGGCGTTCACGCTAGTGGTGGGGACGACGCTACTGTAGTCAATATTATTGACCTAGATGATGCTTCCTCTTATAAACAAGACGGTTCGGCTTTAGCGGCCAATGGTTTTGCGCATAGTGACGGTTCACCACTGACTGACTTAATTATAATGTCCATAAGAAGTTCTACTTCCGCCGTCGGAGCCTCCGCGTTTAGCGGTTCTTTAGATTGGCATTCCGACACCCCACTACCTGTAACATTCATAGGCAGTAATTATGATAATAGCGGGCAAAGTACTTTGGATTTTACGTCAGTTAGCGGGTTAAAAAACCCTAAAGCTACTGGTTGGGACGGAAACTTAGAGATTAATATGCTTGGTATGGGAACCGCAGGGGACGCAATCATGCTGACTATAGAGTGTATTAAGAGGTTCTAATGCGTAGGTACTACAAAAAAGGCGGTAAAGTAAAAGAAAAAGGTACTATGAAAGGCCACACCATAGGCGGGGGGCAGAAACGCCCTACCAAATCTGGTGCTGGCATGACCGCCAAAGGTGTAGCTAAATACCGTAGAGACAACCCCGGAAGTAAACTAAAAACGGCAGTAACAGAGGATAAACCGACAGGGAAACGAGCATCGCGCAGGAAATCATACTGCGCACGCTCCGCAGGACAAATGAAGAAGTTCCCTAAAGCGGCGAAAGACCCAAATTCTAGGTTGCG